>Ga0247810_10000891_pt1 | contig 23019 bp, 22 predicted proteins | sample UWRJL119311C1_FD_179918 | JGI IMG/M metagenome (GOLD analysis project Ga0247810, IMG submission 179918) | Plant litter microbial communities from Arlington Agricultural Research Station in Wisconsin, United States - UWRJ-L119-311C-1 | ecosystem: Environmental > Terrestrial > Plant litter >... | reverse complement strand
TGGCTGAAACTCTTGTAAATGAGAGAATTATATTTGATAGTTTGAAGTGCTTAAAATATGATTTTTGGATTTAAAAAGCAATAATTATTTTTGAAAAATGTTCTGATTTTTTAGCATTATGAGTGAAGACAGGCTTAGTTTAAAATTGATGTCTCTTCTCATGATAATTTTTCAAAACCGTAATTTGAATCAAAACCATAAACGGAACAATCAAAATGGCATACAATGCTTTTTTAGAAAAATGAAATTCTGAAAATAAACCTGAAAATTTATCAGCATAAAGTTCATTTACTTTTAAGTCGTATTCATTGCCTGAAATAAAACTATAAATGACTAAAGCGAGCAGCGAAACAGCTATAAATACCCATATTTGTGTTGAGATTAAAGGCTTGTAAACCTTTGCTTTTACTTCTTCGGCAGCAGTAATTTGTGACATTATTTTTGAAGTAAAGTCAATAGATGGTGACTCCAAAGTATTTTCGGCCATCATTTTCTCAATTAGATTTTCTAAATTTTTATCGCTCTCGTTCATAACACTCTATTATTTCTGGTTCTAACTGCTTTTTCAAAATTACGGCTAATTTCTGTCGGCTCCTAAATAATTTTACTTTGACATTATTAGCATTAATATTCATGACTTTGCCAATTTCCTCTAAACTCTGATCTTCGAAATAAAATAAAGTAAGCAGGAAATTTTCGTCGCTTGGTAATAACTGTAAACATTTTTGAATCGTCTGCTTTCGTTCTTTATCTTCTAAAGCACTCAAAGCATTATCCATCGTTTTTATTAAATGTGCCGAAAATTCATCTATCGAAATATTTAAATCTTCCTTTTTATTTTTCTTTAATCGGTCAAGGCAAGTATTATAAGCGATTTTATAAATCCAGGTCGAAAATTTAGAATCGCCTTTAAACTTATGCAGCGAATTGTAAATCTTTATAAAAGTATCTTGCGCAACTTCTTCAGCTTCTTCCCGGTTTTTAATCATTTTAATGGCCAGAGTGTAAATCATATCTTTATAACGATCGACCAGCACGGCAAACAAATTCGTCTGTCCCTGCAGGATTAAATCGATATAATGCTGGTCATTTAATACACTCATATTATATAAGACGATGGTTTGTTGGGTTAGGTTACAAGAATTTTTAAAAAATAAATAAATTCCAATTTTTAAATTCTAAATTTCATTTCCAAAGTTTTTTCGGGAGCTAATCCCGCTATCCGTTCCAATCTTTTGCGTCCGCTGTGGCGGACACAAAAGGATTTCCACTTCTATCGGGGCTAGGGCACTTGTTTTCATAAGAACCATTTCTCATTTGTGAGAAACTCCCCAATCAAAACCGCCAATCTTTTTCGAGCAACTTGTGGATATCCATCGTTCCTCGGGATGACAATATTATAGTTACTATATATAAAGATTTATCTTTCTCAAAAAATAATTATAAACTCAAAATTAACTCATAATCAGTAAGTTTTAGTTCCGAGCTTTCCGGATGGAATTTAAAATTTAAAAAATTTCTACAAAAGTTGTAACCTGAATTTAAAACCTGTCGTCATATGGAGTATCAATCAATTAAATAATAAAAAAATTATGGGAGCACAAATTTTAGTACCAATCAGCATGTTTTTAATGATCTTCGGAATCGTTTACCTTATTTACTCAACAAGAAACAGAGAACGTTTAGCACTTATAGAAAAAGGCGTAGATGCAAGCATCTTTTTAAAAGGAAAAACAAATGGAGTTCCGGTCTGGAAAATCTTTATTTTAAATACTGCTTTTCTTTTAATAGGCATCGGACTTGGATTTTTTATTGCCTTATTCCTTTCTACTTATACACAAATGAATTCAGATGTAGTTTATCCTGCAACAATTATTACAATGTCTGGAGTTGGTTTGCTTGTAGGATTTAACAGAGCTAAAGATTTAGATAAAGAATAATTTAAGTTCGTACTCTTTATTGAATAACGTATCGGGAATTTTCTGGATACGTTATTTTTTTTATTCCATTTTTGAACCGATGGTTTCATAATAAACATCAACAGAAAGTTTGGGCTGCATCGAAGCCATAACGGCCAGTTGATCGCAGCGCTCGTTTTGAGGATGATTGTTGTGGCCTTTAATCCATTTAAAATCGACTTGATGTTTGCGGTAAATAATTAAAAACCGCTGCCATAAATCGGCATTTTTTCTGCCTGCGAATTTTTTTTTCTCCCATCCTAAAACCCACTTTTTTTCGACAGAATCTACAACATATTTAGAGTCTGAAATAACCAAAACCTTCATATTTGGGTTTTTTAGTTTCTCCAAACCTACAATTACAGCCAAAAGTTCCATTCTATTATTAGTGGTTAAACGAAAACCTTCATAAAACTCTTTTTTATGCGGCGTGCCAACCAATTCCATCACGACGCCATAACCGCCGTTTCCCGGATTTCCTTTTGCGGCGCCGTCTGTATATATATGTACTTCGTGATTCATTTTTTTAGACTTCTGAGATTTTTAAATGTGTAACTTTTTAAATTCGTTAATGCTTGTTTTGCTATCTAATGGTCAAAAAAGTCTAACGATCTAACAAATCTATTCTTCTAATAATCTCGAGATAATTTCCGGAAAATACTTTTGTTCGAGTTCATGAATTTTTTCGGCCACAGTTTCTGGCGTGTCGGCATCTGTGAGGGCTATATTTTTCTGAAAGATAATGCCGCCTTCATCATAGTTTTCATCTACATAATGAATGGAAATTCCGGTTTCTTTTTCTTTATTGTTCACTATTGCCCTGTGTATGTGCATTCCATACATTCCTTTGCCTCCATAATTAGGTAAAAGCGCAGGATGAATGTTGATTATTTTATTAGGATATTTCTCGATTATATTTTCAGGGAACTTCAATAAGAAACCCGCCAAAACGATCATGTCCGGGTCGATTTCTTGTATTTTTTGTAATACATTTCGCTCCAAAAGTTCCTCTTTTGAGAAGATTTCGACAGGAATTTGATGATTTTTTGCTCTTTCGATCACTTTTGCTGCCGCATTATTAGTAAAAACCGAAACCACACGAGCGATTTTGGTTTTAGAAAAATGTTTGATAATATTTTCAGCATTAGTGCCTGATCCTGAGGCAAAAACAATAATTTTTTTCATAATCGAATTTATTTTGAGAATGCAAAAAACGGAATAAAAATCGAAAATAAATAGTATTAAAAGGGCTTTCTTGAAATTAATTTTATAAATTAGTGTTACATTTATAAACTAAATCGTGGTTTTAAGATAAAGTTTTTTATTTTTGCCAACAAATTAAATTCTAAAATTAAAGATTATGTCAGACATTGCATCAAGAGTAAAAGCGATTATCGTAGACAAATTAGGTGTTGACGAAAACGAAGTTGTAACAGAAGCAAGCTTCACTAATGATTTAGGAGCTGACTCATTAGACACTGTTGAGCTTATTATGGAATTCGAGAAAGAATTTGATATTCAAATTCCAGACGATCAAGCAGAAAACATTGCTACTGTTGGTCAAGCTATTTCTTATATCGAGGAAGCTAAAAAATAATAATACTGCACCCGAATTTTAAAAATTCCAAATTTGAATGTCCAAATTCCAAAATTGGAATTTGTTTTGAAAAATTGGAATTTTTGAAAATCGGGTGTTATTATTTTTTTAAAATGAAATTTCGATTGGTTTTCAATCAAAAAGATATATTTATATTGTAATGCCCATGGCTCTTAAGTAACAATAGTATTAAGAAAGCGTGGGTTTTATTTGTTTAAAGTACAAAATACATATTTATGGCATTAAGGCGAGTTGTTGTAACAGGACTAGGTGCACTTACTCCTATCGGGAATAATATCCAGGATTATTGGGATGCACTTGTGAATGGGGTTAGCGGAGCGGCTCCTATTACATATTATGATACAGAGAAGCATAAAACGAAGTTTGCCTGTGAAGTAAAAAACTTCAATATTGAAGATTTTATGGATCGTAAAGAATCTCGAAGATTAGATAAATTTGCTCAATATGCTGTTGCTGCCAGTGATGAAGCGATCAAAGATGCCGGACTTACTGATGATAATATCGATAAAACAAGAGTTGGTGTTATCTGGGGAGCAGGAATTGGAGGGTTAGAAACTTTTCAGGAAGAAGTAATTTATTATGCTAAAGGTGACGGAACTCCAAAATTCAATCCCTTTTTTATACCAAAAATGATTGCCGATATTGCTCCTGCGCACATTTCTATGCGTAATGGCTATATGGGACCAAATTATACTACTGTTTCTGCATGTGCATCTTCTGCAAATGCATTAATTGATGCATTCAACTACATTCGTTTAGGAATGTGCGATGTGATCGTATCTGGTGGTTCAGAAGCTGCCATTACTATTGCAGGAATGGGAGGTTTTAACTCTATGCACGCTTTATCTACAAGAAACGAAAGTCCGGAAACGGCTTCAAGACCTTTTGATGCAACCAGAGATGGTTTTGTTTTAGGAGAAGGAGCAGGAGCTTTGGTTCTTGAAGATTACGAACATGCAAAAGCCAGAGGCGCAAAAATTTACTGCGAAGTTGGAGGAGGCGGAATGTCATCTGATGCTTACCACTTAACGGCTCCACATCCGGAAGGAATTGGCGTTATTGCGGTAATGAAAAATACATTAAGAGATGCTGGAATGACCCCTGAAGATGTTGATCATATCAATACTCACGGAACTTCTACTCCATTAGGAGATGTAGCCGAATTAAAAGCAATCAGTGCTGTATTTGGTGATCATGCAAAAACGATCAATATCAATTCGACAAAATCAATGACAGGACACTTACTTGGTGCTGCCGGAGCTATTGAAGCTATTGCTTCGATCTTAGCAATGAAGTACGGAATTGTTCCTCCTACAATCAACCATACTGTGGTAGATGAAAACATTGATCCTGCATTAAACCTTACTTTAAACAAACCTCAAAAAAGAGAAGTAAATGTTGCCATGAGTAATACTTTTGGTTTTGGTGGACACAATGCATGTGTTTTGTTTAAAAAATTAGTTGACTAATTGTGTATATGAATATTATCAAAAAAATATTTTCAAAATCCCGTTCTCTTGAAGACGGGATTTTTTTTGACACTATTCAGAAAATACTTGGTTTTCAGCCTGCTAACGTCGATTTTTATAAGAAAGCTTTTACACATAGATCTTCTAATAAACTAGATGAAACCGGGCACCCAATCAATTATGAGCGATTAGAATTTTTGGGAGACGCTATGTTAAGTGCGGTAATTGCGGCACATTTATTTAACAAAGCTCCAAATGGCGATGAAGGTTATTTAACTAAAATGCGTTCAAAAATTGTAAGCCGCGAACATTTGAATGAGCTCGGAAAGGATTTAAACTTAGTTCGGTTTGTAGAAAGTAAAGTGCCCATTCAGCATTTTGGAGAAAATATTCATGGTAATATTTTCGAATCACTTATAGGTGCTATTTATTTAGACCGTGGTTATTCGTTTTGCGAAAAATTTATTCAAAAAAGAGTCATTACGCCTTACGTCGATATTGCCCGACTCGAAGGAAAAGTAATTAGTTATAAAAGTTTGGTTATCGAATGGTGTCAGAAAGAAAAAAGAGTTTTTCATTATGACATTTTTGAAGATAACGGTATAGACGGACAGCGATTATTTGGTGTTAAATTAAGTATAGACGATAAAGTAATTGCGAGAGCAAGAGCTACTTCAAAAAAGAAGGCCGAAGAGAAAGCATCTCAGAGAGCTTATTTTGCATTTCAGGAAAAAATAGACAAGAAATAGCAGCAGGTTTAGCGTAACTATCTTAAAACTATAACGTTTTCGTTTATAAATTAACAAAAACAACCTCATCTTAACTGTAGATGCTCCGTTAGAAATAGTATATTTACACCTTGATTTTTCATGACATGGCTATTCATAGATTGGATTTAGACGAATTTGACGAAATTGATTATTATTTAATGGCAATTCATACTTCATTAGAAGATTATAGACTGGCCTATTTTATCAATAAAAACCTTCCGATTAACTTAAGTAAGAGCAAAAACGAGATCCATGCTCAAACTAAGGAAGGCGAGGCAAATTTTTCGAGATTTTATTATTATGATGCCGAAAAAGCAGTTTCATGGAATTTGATTCAGAATAAAAATGAGATCATTTCAGTGAGTAAAAATGATCTTCAGAATTTGTTTTCCAATGAAACAAGTGAGGTTTCGACAACAATTCATTTACTTCCTGAATTCAAAAAGGTAGATTTTTTCCTGAAAATAGACAATAGCGAAGAGGCTCTTGATTTTTCAGAAATTCAGCAACAATTAAATACAATAGAAAGTATTGCAGCTATTTATGCTGTGGATACTGATAAAATAAAATCAAAAAACAATCTAATTTTTTAAAAAAAATGTTAACAAACAAGAAAACCAAAATTGTCGCTACACTTGGTCCTGCATGTGGTACGAGAGAGATTATCAAAGATATGATCGATGCAGGGGTTAATGTGTTTAGAGTTAATTTTTCGCATGCTGACTACGAAGGTGTAAAAGAGAAAATTAATATTATCAGAGGACTTAATGAAGAGTTTGGTTACACCACTGCAATCCTTGGAGATTTACAAGGGCCAAAACTTAGAGTAGGTGTAATGGAAGAAGGAACGGTAGTAAACGACGGTGATATTATTACTTTTACAACTGCTGAAGATATTATAGGAACAGCTTCAAAGGTGTTCATGAAATATCAAAACTTTCCAAATGACGTTAACCCTGGCGAGCGTATTTTGCTTGACGACGGTAAATTGATTTTCGAAATCCTTACAACTGATAAAAAAACAGAAGTTACGGCTGTAGTAATTCAAGGTGGAGAATTAAAATCCAAAAAAGGAGTTAATCTTCCAAACACTAAAATTTCTTTACCGGCTTTAACTGAAAAAGATATTGCAGATGCTATTTTTGCTATTGAGCAAAAAGTAGACTGGATCGCACTTTCGTTTGTAAAAACGCCACGCGATTTACAAGATTTACAAGAATTGATCGCTAAACATTCAGAATATAAAATTCCGATTGTTGCTAAAATTGAAATGCCGGAAGCGCTTGAGAACATGGATAAAATTGTAGCGTATTGCGATGCATTGATGGTTGCCCGTGGAGATTTAGGAGTTGAGCTTCCTGCTCACGAAGTGCCATTGGTACAAAAAGATTTGATCCGCAGAGCTAAAACTGCCAGAATTCCTGTTATCGTTGCTACACAAATGATGGAAACAATGATTACAAGTCTTACACCAACAAGAGCTGAAGTAAATGACGTTGCCAACTCGGTAATGGATGGAGCTGATGCTGTAATGTTGTCTGGAGAAACTGCTACAGGAAATTATCCGGTACAGGTAATTCAAAAAATGACCCAAATTTTAGAGGCTGTAGAGGATTCTCCGCTTATTCACGTTCCTCAAAATACACCGCAAATTAAAACAAAACGTTTTGTTACTAAAACAGTTTGCCACCAGGCAGCTTTATTGGCTAACGAAATCAAGGCAAAAGCAATTTGTACTTTGACAAATAGCGGTTATACGGCTTTCCAAATTTCGGCTTGGAGACCATCTGCGCATATTTTGGTCTTTACTTCAAACAAAAGAATCTTAACACAATTGAATTTATTATGGGGAGTAAAATCATACTTCTACGATAAAGACGAAAGTACAGATGATACTGTAACTGACGTTAATGAAATTGCAGTTCAAAAAGGTTATGCAGTAAAAGGAGATTACTTAATCAACCTTGCGGCAATGCCAATTAAAGATAAAGGAATGGTAAACACCATGAGAGTTTCTGAAATAGAATAGTCTCTTTTTAGATTACCATATAACACTAAAGCCATTCGATATCGAATGGCTTTTTTTTTGGCTTACTATATATTTTTCGATCCTCTCTCTACAACAGTATTTCTTTACTGAGTTTTTTTACGTCCCTGTAAAATGAAAACACGCATTTGGCCAAAATTAAAATTTTTAACGTTGCAAGTTATAAAATGAAACAAGGTCAGCCTTTATAAATATACTTCTTACAATTTTTATTAGCTAATTTTGAGACACTTAAGGAAATTTAAGAAAATTCTTGTTCCATATTATGCATTTCAAAATAGTAGAGTTTATGCAAAAATTGAAATGAAAACAAGAATAAATTTCCTTCGTTTCAAAATCGCCAGCAGAAATTTTTTAAACTTTTTACTACCCATAGACAAAAGAATTATTAACAAATTTTATTACCATGAAACAAAGTAAACTTACAAATGGATTAAGAAATGCAATATTATTTTTTGCATTACTGTGCCTCACCTGTTTTCAAGTAGAAGCCCAAAACACAAAGAAACCCAATGTTCTTATCATTTGGGGAGATGATATTGGAACAACCAATATAAGTGCTTATAGTGATGGATTAATGGGTTATATGACTCCAAATATCGATCGTATAGGCAATGAAGGGATGCGGTTTTTGCAATATTATGGAGAACAAAGCTGTACAGCCGGACGTGCCGCACTGATAACGGGCCAGCATGGTATTAGAAGCGGATTAACCAAAGTTGGATTTCCCGGAGCGCCAATGGGTATGAGTCAGTTAGACCCGTCTATTGGAGGAATCATGAAAAATTTAGGTTATGCTACAGGACAGTTTGGTAAAAATCACGTTGGAGACCGTAACGAAAGTTTGCCAACAGTAAATGGATTTGATGAATTCTTTGGAAATCTGTATCACTTAAATGCAGAGGAAGAGCCAGAATTGCCGGATTATCCAAAAGACCCCGCTTATGTGAAAAAATTCGGTCCGAGAGGAGTTCTGAAATGTACAGCAACCAATGTTGATGATACAAGTATTCCAGATGCCCGTTTTGGAAAAGTAGGAAAACAAAGAATAGAAGATACCGGCCCTCTTACAAAAAAGAGAATGGAAACGATAGACGACGAAACATCTGCAGCAGCAATAGATTTTATTAAAAGACAGCACGCGGCAGGGAAACCATTTTTTGTGTGGTGGAACGGTACCCGTATGCACTTGCGTACGCATGTAAGACCAGAACACAGAGGGAAATACACTCATGGAGACAGCGAATACATTGACGGTATGATTGAGCACGACATTACTGTTGGAGACCTTTTAAAAGCCTTAGATGATTTGGGAATCGCAGATAATACCATTGTAGTTTATTCTACCGATAATGGACCGCACATGAATACTTGGCCTGATGGTGCAATGACTCCTTTTAGATCAGAAAAAAACACCAACTGGGAAGGTGCTTTCCGTGTTCCGTGTATGGTACGCTGGCCGGGAGTGATTAAACCAAATCAAATTACAAACGAATTAATGAGCCATAATGACTGGATGCCAACTTTGGCCTCAATTGGAGGAGAACCGGATTTAATTAAAAAATTATTATCAGGTTATGGTGCTAATGGTAAAAATTATAAAGTGCATTTAGATGGATTCGACCAATCTGCACTGCTTCGCGGCACCGGAAAAAGCGTAAGAGATAAATTCTTCTATTGTGATGATGATGGCCTTTTGGTGGGTTTACGACAAGGGGATTATAAATATGTATTTGCAGAACAACGTATGCAAGGTACAATGGGACTATGGGCAGAACCTTTTGTGGAATTACGTCTTCAAAAAATATTTAATTTGATGCAGGATCCTTTTGAAAAAGCAGATATTACTTCTAATACATATTGGGATTGGAACCTGAACCATGTTGGTGCGGCATATGGAATGATGCAGGAAGTTTTTGCTTTTGCTGACACATTTAAAGAATATCCACCAAGATCATTTCCACCAAGTTTTAACCCTACAAATGTCTTAAAACAAACATTAAATGGAATAAAAGCAAAAGCATTTATTGAAAAAAACATAATGCCTCATGACGGAAAGGAAAGTATTGATGATGCAAATGCAAAAACAGACAAAAAGAAAAAATAGCATTAGTACATAAAAAGCTTGAATTACCCCATAATTCAAGCTTTTCATTAATTTAAAATCAATATCATGTATAAAAATATATATTTATTGCCTCTATATTTACTATTGTTTTTTTCATGTAAAAAAAATGAAACCACTGCAACTGCAAATCCTAAAGACAGTACGGCTGCAATTGCCTACAGCGACGATCCGCTGCCAAGCTGGAACGATGGCAAATTGAAAAAAGACATTATTGCTTACGTAGAAAAAGTTACTGCAGAGAGAACTCCGGATTTTATTCCGGTTGAAAACAGAATTGCCACTTTTGATAATGATGGTACACTTTGGGCTGAAAAACCTTATGTGCAGGAATTATTTGCTTTTTACCGTGTAAAAAAAATGGTTGAAGCCAATCCGGCTTTAGCTCAAAAACAGCCTTTTAAAGCTGTAATTGAAAAAGACAAAACCTTTTTTGAAAAAGGAGGTGAAAAGGCATTGATCGAATTGGTTGCTGCCACACATACGGGTATTAATGAAGAAGAATTTGAGGCTTCCGCCAAAGCGTTTTTTGCAGGCGCTAAATATCCGGGAAAAAATGTTTCCTTAAAACAAATTAGGTACCAGCCGCAATTAGAGTTGTTGAATTACCTCCGTGCAAACGGATTCAAAACCTTTATTGTTACGGGCGGTACAATTGAATTAGTACGTGCAATTTCCGCTGATTTTTATGGGATTCCGAAAGACCAGGTAGTGGGAACTTCCTTCAAATACACATTTGATAAAACTTCAAACAGCATACAAAGAGAGCCAGCTTTAAATCAGTTGAACGATAAAGAAGGAAAACCTGTCGGGATACAACTGCATATTGGGCAGCGTCCGGTTTTTGCCTGTGGCAATGAGGGCGGCGCTGGTGATATTGCTATGCTGCAGTTTTCGCAAGGCAATACACATCCCTCTTTTCAATTGCTGGTCAACCATAACGACTCTATCAGGGAGTACAGTTATAAGGAAAAAGACAACTTATCATTAAGCACAGCAGCAAAAAACAAATGGCATGTAGTGAGTATAAAAGACGATTGGAAAAAAGTCTTTGCAGATCAATAATTTGAATTTAGTTAGAAACTGAAATGAAACTGCTTTTAGGGTTTGAAAGTGGTTTCGTTTCGGTTTTTAAAAATGATTAAATTACTTTAAATGAAATAATTATGAAAAGCAAAAACTCCTTTCTTCGTCTTAAATACTTATTCTGTACCTTTTTTTTCCTTTTAAGTTTCACGAGTTTTTCGCAAGAACCTCAATCTGGAGCAAGCGCTCAGGAATTGGCAGATAAACTGGCCAATCCCGTAGCGAGTTTAATTAGTGTGCCGCTGCAAAATAATTTAACGTATGGAATAGGTGCTTACAACGGATCAAAATATCAAATAAATATCCAACCCGTAATTCCTTTTAAATTGACTGATAATTTAAATCTAATTACCCGTTATATTCTGCCGGTAGTCGATCAGCAGGATGTTACCGGAGAAAACACCCATGAATTTGGTTTAAGCGATGCAACAGTCACAGCATTTTTTGCTCCAAAAACAAAGGGAATTATCTTCGGGGCTGGTCCTGCATTTTTAGTGCCAACGGCCACAGAAAAATTCTTGGGAACGGAAAAATTTGGAATAGGGCCCAGCGTTTTGGTGATGCATCAGGGAAAAGGACTTTCGATTGGTTTTATTGCCAATCAGATATGGTCAGTAGCAGGAAATGAAGACAGGGCCGATTTCAATCAGTTTTATACCCAAATATTTTTAACACATAGCTACAAAAGCGGTGCAAGTTTAGGCCTTAGTTCAGAGATTACACAGAACTGGGAAGGAAATACAACACTTATAACCCTTAGCCCGAATGTTGGAGCGATTACCAAATTAGGAGGACAAACGATGCAATTTGCTGTTATGCCTTTAATACCCATTATAGGTCATTCGAGTATAAGACCAGATTGGGGATTGAGAGCCGTTGTAGCTTTTGTGTTTCCGGGTTCGTAAATATTTTATTCTTACTTCATTTTTCCCTCCTTAATACTATTATTATGAAATCAAAAATATTATCAATTGCAGTCATTTGTATACTCTGGTCTTGTACTAATTCTACAAAAAAAAATGAAACGACGGTTGTTGCAGATACTACGCAAACAGCGGCATTTAAACCCGCCAATTTTGAAGAACAGCTCATTTATAATCGTGCAGTTGAAGCGGTAATTTGGGGAATGCCGGCAGTAAATTCAGAATTGTTTCATGAAAGTCTTATCAAAGCAAAAGGCGATTACAATCAAGTTGTTTTTTGGTCGGGGCTTATTAGTTCTAAAAATCAAACCTTGACACCAAACCCAGATGTGATTTACATAAATCCATTTTATGATACTAGACAAGGTCCGGTTGTTTTAGAAATTCCACCAGTAGAGGGCGTTTCTTCATTAACAGGGAGTTTAGATGATGGCTGGCAGACAGCAATTGAAGATATTGGCCCAGCGGGAATAGACAAAGGAAAAGGAGGTAAATATCTTATTTTACCGCCAAATTATAAAGATGCGGTGCCGTTGGGTTATATTCCAATGTCATCCTCAACTTACACAGGATTTGCCATACTTCGTTCCAATTTAACCGACGGAAGTCCAAATGATGTCAAAAGAGGTATAGAATACGGAAAAAAAGTAAAAATATATCCGCTTTCTCAAGCCGATAATCCGCCAGCGACGACTTTTGTTGATTTGATTAATGTTGATTTTAGCAATACCATTCCGTATAATTTTCATTTTTTCGAAATATTAAATCAGTTTGTGCAAAGAGAACCTTGGCTGGAACGAGATCTTGTAATGGTTGACCAGCTAAAATCTATCGGAATAGAAAAAGGAAAAACTTTTCAGGCCGATGCCAGAAAACAGGAAATCCTAAATGCAGCAATTAAAGACGCACACAGCTGGATTGATAGTAAGTATGAAAAAATATTTATACCGCCTTTTTACGATGGAACAAATTGGGCATTACCAGCCTCGCCAGATGTGGTGAAAGCTATTATGTCAAATTATTCCGTTCCTGGACTTTATCCTGTTGATGAAAGAGCGATAAGTTATTCAATGGCTTATTTCAGTGCAAAAAAACTGGGGACAGGCCAATTTTATTTAATGACAATTAAAGATAATAACGGGCAGCAATTTGATGGTTCAAAACTGTATAAACTTCATCTGCCGGCTAAAGTTCCAGTAAAACTATATTGGTCCATAACAGCTTATGATCGTGAAACACATGCTTTGATTCTTGGCATGAAATATTCAAGCCGTGCTTCGACAACACCAGGACTTCAGAAAAATGCTGACGGCTCTGTAGATCTTTATTTTGGTGCAAAAACTCCAGAAGGAAAAGAAGCAAATTGGGTTCCTACAGATCCAAAAATAAAATTCGAATTGCTGGCACGTTTCTACGGACCAGAAAAAGGATTTTTTGATAAAACCTGGAAAATGGGAGATGTTGAAGAGGTAGAATAAAGCGGTTTATATGGATGAAAATTTTGAAAATAATAAAAATTTATTTGATCCATTAGCATCAAAAGCATCACGTTATGCGAAAGGAGCAGCATTGCGAAAAGTCACACCCCGTGCTGCACAGCAGGAATGGAGTCCGCCGGAAGACCGTCAGGATCCGATTGAAATTTTGATTGAAACAAATATTGGACGAATAGAAAGTTTACTGCCGATTCGCTATTCCAGAATGATGGAATCGCCATTTGCATTTTACAGGGGAGCAGCAGCGATTATGGCTTCTGATCTGGCCAATACGCCCAATACCGGAGTTCAGCTGCAACTTTGCGGCGATTGTCATTTAATGAATTTCGGAGGATTTGCAACACCGGAACGGAAACTGGTTTTTGATATTAATGATTTTGACGAAACATTTCCGGGACCGTGGGAATGGGACTTAAAAAGATTAGCCGCAAGTTTTGCCATTGCCGGAAGATGGAGAAAATTTTCGAATAAAAACTGCAAAGAATTTGCCTGGAATGCCGCAGACAGTTACAAAAGGCACATGCTCGAATACAGTAAATTATCGGCATTGCAAATTTGGTATGCTGATATTGATCTGGCAGCACTTATCGAAAAAGGAGAAGATGAAGGGATAAAATCATTTCAGCACAAGCGGATAAAAAAAGCGGCAGAATATACGGCACACGAAAAAGAATTTGCAAAAATGACCTATCAGGAAGGTTCACAGGCCAGAATAAAAGACGATCCGCCTCTGATTTATCATCCTTCCGGAGAAGAGGGAAAAAGAGTTTTGCGTGAAGCAGAAACAGTTCATAAACGATATATAGCATCATTGCCACATGATAAACAAGTACTGCTAAGCAGATATACACTGCACGATTTAGCCATAAAAGTAGTGGGAGTAGGAAGCGTGGGAACGGCTTGCGGTATTAGTTTATTGATGTCGGCTACCGGAGAACCTATTTTTTTACAATTTAAAGAAGCCAGAAAAAGTGTGCTTGAAGCGAATGTAAAACTGAAAGGGAAATACGATAATCAGGGAGAGCGAATTGTGATGGGGCAGAAATTAATGCAGTCTGCATCGGATATGTTTTTAGGATGGACACATGACGATCTCAATAAATCGTTTTACATCCGGCAGCTTCGTGATGCCAAAGTGAAACCGGTTCTCGAAATCATGAAAGCCAAAAACATGGCCGATTTTGCAAAAGCCTGCGGATGGGCATTGGCAAGAGCACATGCGCGAACGGGAGATCCGTCATTATTATCAGGATATATGGGAAACAGTAATGAATTTGCGAATGCAATTTCGAAATTTTCAATTTCATATGCAGATCAAAATGAAGCCGATTATGCCAAAATGTTAGAAGCAATAAAAGAAGGAAGACTGCCAGTTTCGTCAGAAATTTAATGTCATTGCTGCTATTTAGTAATAACCGGAGAAAGCTGTTTGTCCAGAGAAATCAGAAATTAGATTCGGTAATTTACTCTCAAAAAAATGAAATAAAGTAAGAAATTTATGAATTTGTATATGTTAATTAAATAAATTGATTTATCTTTGATGTACAGTAAAAGATTGTTTTCTAGTGTGTTACGCTAGTACAACAAATGTAACAACTGTTTAGCACAGCCCCGTGTTCATTCAGGATTTAGTCAAGATTTTAATAATTCAAGTTAAACTAATTAATCATTAATTTAAATACCACACAATGAATATTAAAGCCAAAAATCTTCGCGTTATCCCACTATTAATCCTGGGATTAGTTTACAGCTGTTCTCCAACTGTAAGTGTTACTTCTGATTATGATCATGCCGCCAACTTTGGCGAATTTAAAACCTTTGCTGTTTATGACTTAAAAGCTCAGGAAGGTCAGGTAAATCAACTAAATGTAGATCGGGTTACAAATGCCATTCGCGCAGAAATGATCGCAAAAGGATTTACAGAAACAAGCAGCAATCCCGACCTTAAAGTAAATGCTGTTTCGATCTTAAAAAACAAAACACAGGTTACAGCCAACTCTGATTTTTATGGTTACGGCGGTATGTATCGTCCGTACGGATATTGGGGCGGCGGTGCCATGATGGGCGGTGCCAATACTACTTTTAATACCTACGATTATGTCGACGGATCTCTGGTAATAGATATTGTCTCTACAAAAACTCAGAAACTGGTTTGGCAGGGAATCGGCAATGCTCAAATTGATAATAAACCAGACAATCCCGAAGAATTTATTACGGGCTCTGTCAAAAAAATATTAGCAGGTTTTCCGCCGGGAGCAGTAAAACAATAGTTTAAATTTTTCTTATAAAGGCAGTTGTACTTATCTGTTTAGCAGGTAAGTATTGCCTTTAATGTAACACATAGGAATTTTCTTTTAAAATCGTTTTGAAAGAAAAAAGGAGCATTTAAATAAATAATTTAAGCTTATAACTTATGATTGATATAGTCCTTTCCCTATTCTTTTTTATAGCTACAATAGTGGGTTTTGCTACCTCATTTATGATGCTTTTTTCAAAAAAAAAATACGCTAAAAGCTTTTTTCTGGGACTTTTCCTGTTCAGCCTTGCCGTAGTAAGTGTTTACAATTTTTATTTATCATCTAAAGTTTTTAAGCCTTTTCCTGATCTTTTTACGATTACAAAACCATTTATTTTTCTTGTGGCACCTTCTGCTTTTTTATATGTAAGAAGTGTTTTGTTTTCAGAATCCGGATTTAAAAAATACGACTGGCTTCACTTTTTACCATTTGTATTGTATTTTGGTTTAACTGTTTTTGTATGGGCCGGAGACATCATAGATCTTCCTGTTTCAGAATATCTTGCTGTTAAAATCAACAATCCTTTTTCGATGTTAAGTTTAACAGTTTGGCTTATGTATGCTTTTTGCCAGACTATGATGATTTTAAATTACGATTTAAAAAAATTCACGGAAAATCAGTTTGTCAGCATAAAAATCATCAACTGGATTCGGCTTTATAATTTGATGATTCTCTTTTTGTTTTCGACACTATTTGTTCATTATTTCCTGATCCATAACGTAAACAGTATCGATTTGACTTCTTATGTGCTGATCTCGTTAGTTTTGATTTTTACTGTTGGATGGCTCTATTTTAAACCTCAGATTTTTTATGATACCAACGAACCAAACCGTATCATAGAGACTATTGAAGTTGTCGACAATTACGAATTCAGCATCCAATCAAATGAAACTAAAAACAGCCTGCCATTAATCAAGGAAATAACTGTAGAAAAAAAAGAGGAATATCTGTTAAAACTCGAAAACATTTTTGCTTCAAAAGAACTCTTTTTGAAAAAGGATCTTGTAATTCGGGATATAGCAGATGAAACCGGAATATCTGTACATAATCTTTCTAATTTGATTAATTCAGAATTTAATCTGCACTTTCAGGATTATGTCAATCTAAAAAGAATAGAATATTTCAAGGACAAAATAAACGATCCGGAATGGAGAGATCTTTCGCTCGAAGGAATGGCGTGGGGATCTGGTTTTAAATCGAGAACGACTTGTTTTAGGGCATTTATCAAACATACCGGCAAATCACCATCAGAATATTTTAAAGTAATCAGAATCAATCCTCACAAAACCGATTCTTATTTTCTTAGACAAGCTTCAAGCTAAATCGAATAATTGGGAAAGTAGTTTGTGAAGTCTTATTAATTAAATGCAGCAACTATGAAAACGAAATTATATCAAAGACCAATCCTAAAATCAGTACTCACATTAGTATTCCTTTGCGTTTGTTTTTTAAGTCACGCGCAGCTCAAAGGCGGCCATATTTTGGGAGGTATGGGATTACAGTCCGGAACCCAGGCACCTGCTAATACCTTAAGCGTGTATGTTCCGGGTTATCTGTATGACGCGTGTTCCTTGCAGAATGCCGATGGAGATGAAGCAATTGCAAATCCGGATATCAGCATGTTTATTACCGGCGCTGGGGCGAACTATGTCAGCGATTTTAAAATTTTGGGAGCTAATTACGGAGCCGCCCTTTTGTTGGCTTTTGCCTCTAATACCATTCAGGGCAATAGTGTTGATGCTAAAAATTCACTCGCTTTTACAGATGTGTTTTTACAGCCGGTTCAGTTGGGGTGGCACAATAAAAGAGCTGATTTTCTTTTTAGTTACACCTTATATCTGCCAACAGGGCGATTTACTGCCGGAGCTTCTGATAATGCAGGTTTAGGAATGTTTATGAATGAATTTTCAGCCGGAACTACCTTGTTTTTTAATGATAAGAAAACGACTCACTTTTCTGTTTTAGCAGCGTATGAAATCAACGGAAAAAAGAAAGATACCGATATAAAAACCGGAGATATTTTGAGCATTGAAGGCGGTTTGGGTAAAACTTTTTATTTGATGAATTCTGAAAAAACCGCGCCAAAATCGATACTAAATGCAGGATTGATTTATTATCTGCAATACAAATTATCCAACGATAAAATACCGGTTGGCGGTATAGTTTTGGAGCCTGAAAAAGACAGGATCGGCGGTATTGGTGCTGAGGTAAATTATTTTCATATTGGCTGTAAAACTTCTGCAGGATTGCGCTGGGTTTCAGAAATGGGTGCCGTAAATCGTTTTCAGGGCAATACTTTTTTCCTTACCCTGGCACATATCTTCAGTTTTGCAAAAGAAAATAAATAAGAAGGCGCTCTGCTTTGTTTTAAATCAATAGAATAATGAATCAAAATTACTTGAAATGAGAAAAACATCTTCTGCTATGAAAAACACAAACTTATCCCGAAATTTTTTTCTCATCAATCTTTTTATTTTATTCACATACCAGACCTTACTGGCTCAAAAACCGCATATCAGCGTAAAAGATTCGCTCGACGGTGCTTTTGATTTAAGCGATTATATTATTTATGCACACGGCTTTATAGTCGTGCCCACGATCATCACTGAACCTGCTTTAGGAGGATTTGGCGGCGCTATCGTACCCGTTTTTCTAAAAAAGCATGCTCCCGTAATAGATGAAAACGGTAAAAAAAGATTCATAAATCCGGACATTACCGGCGCCATGGGAATGTACACTGAAAATAAAAGCTGGATGGTGGGCGCTTTCCGTTCGAGCAGCCTGATAAAATCCAGAATTTTATATCGTGTGATGGCCGGTTATGGCGACATGAATTTGTCGTTTTATGCCAACAATCTGCCTAATCAGGAAGATCAGGAATTCAAACTCAATTTTAAGTCGACTATTTTTTATACCCAGTGGTTAAAACAGTTTAATAATCCAAAATGGAGTGCAGGCCCGCAATATCTCTTTTTAAATTCGAATATAAAATTGCCGGATTTGGGACTGAATCTGCCACCGCCGTTTGTAAAACCAAAAGACATCAATAGTTTGGTCAGCCAGTTAGGAGGCGCCATTCAGTTTGACGGCCGTGATAATATTTTTACGCCCGATAAAGGAATCCGGCTGCAATCTGATTTCTTCTGGTCAGATAATGTCATTGGGAGCGATTATGATGCCTGGCGGTTGAATTTATCTGCAATTGGCTATCATCCGATAACTAAAAAATTAATCGGCGGACTGAGAATTGAAGGCGAACAGTCTTTTGGAAGTCCGCCGTTTTATCTCTTGCCCGGAATTAATTTAAGAGGAGTTGCGGCCGGAAGATATCAGGGAAAAACAAGTATTGTGACCGAAGGCGAATTAAGATGGGATTTATATCGAAGATGGAGTCTGGTAGGTTTTGGCGGTCTGGCAAGTGCCTTTAACGATTGGGATCAAGCTTTTGCAAAACCAGTCGTGTACAGTTACGGATCAGGTTTTCGATATTTATTAGCGCGAAAATTCAAACTCAGAATGGGCATCGACGTTGCAAAAGGTCCTGAAGATTGGGCCTATTATATTGTTTTCGGCAGCAATTGGCTTCGATAGATTAAAACTTAAAAATAATAGGCTATGGATTAAAAGTATGAAACTGATTAACGCAGGTTGTTTTTAATTCTAAAAAGTCTACCAAAAATCCAGTATTAATCAGTTCCATCCGTAAAAATCTACGGGGCTAATTTTTCCAGTACGGTTTAATAATTTTATTCTGTTTATGACTTAAAATCAATATTATAATAGCAGCAACAGCGCAAAATACAATAGCCTGAACGGATCCTTCTGGACCAAAAGCTCCTCCGGTAATAAATTCTGAACCTTGTATTCTGGCTTCTAATAAACTATTTGTTTTTTCGTTTCCGGATGTTATCGCGCCGTAAATTCCCGACTGCGTAAAATTCCAGGCAAAATGTAAAGCAATCGGCATCCATAAACTGCGGCTGTAAATAAACGCAGCGCCCATTAAAAATCCCGCAGTTGTTATACAGATTCCAGAAATCAAAGTGCTATTAGGGTTTGCCAGATGCAGCGCCCCGAATATTAGAGATGAAATTGTCAGCGAAATATAACTTCCCAGCTTTTCTTCCATAATTCTAAGTATAATACCGCGTACGAGTATTTCTTCGATAATAGCAACGGTAAACATAAGGGCAAACGGAATCAGGATAAACGAAATTGGGTTTATTTTTACAACACTATAACTTCCGTTAAGATACATCACTAAAATCGTCAGTGATTGTAAAATAAAACCAGTCAGAATACCAATGATAAGATTTTTAGCAAGTCCTTTTGCGGCAAATTCTGTGATGGTTCTTTTATCATAGTTTTTAAAAAAGAGAATATAACTGCAAATACAGGCAGCCGAAACAAAAAGTCCTTTTAAAAGGTTTCGGTAATCTTTTTCGAGAGGCGTTAGCGATAGCAATTTAACGGCAATCTGCTGTCCTAGAATAACAACTGCCATAAAAACAAACAGGGCAAGCAGCGTTTTAGTTATGGGAGAATTGAATATTTTTTGTTTTCGGGTAAGGGTTTCCATTTCAATTTTGGTTGATTAATTTGAAGCAAATGTAAAGCGCTTCAAAACCTAAAAATAGAATGAAATTTGCCTCCTTATAATTTTTGGAATTGTTTGGGAAGAAATCCGGTTTGACTTTTAAAAGTTCTGATAAAATGACTCTGGTCGGCAAATCCGCATTGAAAACCAATTTCAGTCAAATTACTTTCGTTGGATTGTATCAGCGAAAGCGAACGATTGATTTTGATTCTTCGCATGTATTCGCCTAAAGTACAGCCAAAATACTTAGGAAAATGTTTGGAAATCGTAATCGGATTCAGGTTTAAAACCTGCGCCAAATCCTGCAGGTTTGGGTTTTCATTCCAGCAGTCGTTCAATAATTCGTTCAGGCTTTTTACCCAAAACGGACTTTTGTCAAACTTCTCAAAATGATTGTTGGCGTTAGATAATTGGGCAAACAACATCGTAATCGTATCGCCGGAAAAAGAATCAGCAACGAGACATTCCTTAAAAATCTTCAGAATCAAAAATTTCGTCAGAGTCGTATTCTGAACTGATTTTTCGATTATCGCTTCACTAATTTGAAGCTCTTTCAGCAGATTTTCCTCAATTTCGATGTTGATATTTTTAGAAGGAAAAAGCGTATCCTGATTCAGATGCAATTCATCACTATGATAAAATAACAGCGAACCCGGGCCAAGTGTTTCATTATAGTTTTTTCGTTTTTCTGTGGTGCCTCCTTTCAAAAAAAGTGTAATGTGCGCATTATTGTGCGAATGCCAGCCTTCATAAACCTTATTTTGATATTCGGTTTCTACAACTGCAATTCCCTGCGTAGTATTAAAAATGTTTTTGGTATTTCCTAAGTATTTCTCTTTTTCGAGTTCGTACATGTTGAGGTGTATTGCGGGCAGAATCGAGAGCCAAAATACCACTTATTTAGAATAATGGAGCGTATTTATTACGTTATATTTTCATCGGATAAAAAATTATTTGATTATCAAATTGAAACAGGATTTAATTAGATTTCTCGTTTTGCATAATTTGTGGGGTTTTATGGATTAAGAAAAACATTGTGCAAGTATTAACGTTTTTATTTAACTTTTTTTAGTTGATTTGTAACAAAAATAAATTTACGGCTACTAATTAGTCAACTATTTAAATCATTGATTATGTATAAAATTACGATGAAATCAGTTTTCGTCGCATCAGCTTTTTTAGTTGGTGTGAGCGGCTGTTTTGCGCAAGACATTTTGGTGAATTCACTAAAGCTGAATGCGAGCGAAAAGAGTAAGGAGAACTTCAAATTTACCGAGGTAATTAACCTGGGCACCACTTCTGTAAAAACACAAGGTTCATCTGGAACTTGCTGGAGTTATGCCACCAATTCTTATTTAGAGTCAGAAATGATTCGTTTAGGAAAACAGCCTGTAGAATTATCTCAGATTTATTCGGCCAGAAACGTCTATGTTGAAAAAGGAATCAATTACGTACGCATGCACGGCGCGATTACGTTAGGTGACGGCGGTTCGCTGCACGACGTAATTAACATGTATAAAAAATACGGAACCGTTCCGAGAGAAGTATATACCGGATTAAACTACGGAACAGACAAAAATAAATTTGCCGAAATGTCGGCGTTAATAGAAGGCGTTTTAACGGCGGTCGTTAAAAATCCGAATGGAGAATTAACGCCAAGCTGGCAAAAAGCATATGCTGCCGTAATCGATTCTTATTTAGGAAAAGTGCCGGAAAACTTTACATACAAAGGAAAAAATTACACACCACAAACTTTTGCTAAAGAAGCCGTTGGAATTAATCCTGACGAATATGTAGAAATGTCATCGTTTACAAGCGCGCCATATTACCAAAAAACAGTTTTGGCTGTGCCGGACAACTGGTCGCTGGATCAGGTGTACAACATAAAAGTAAACGATATGACAGATGTTATTGATAATGCTTTGAAAAAAGGATATACTGTGGCATGGGCAACTGACGTAAGCGAGAAAAGTTTCAGCTGGAAAAATGGTGTGGCGTACGTTCCAACCAAGAAATTTGACGATATGACTGCAGAGGAAAAAGCAGACATGTTTAACGGACCAAAAGCAGAACCGGAAATTACGCCGGAAATGCGTCAGGCTGCGTTTGACAATTATCAAACCACAGACGATCACGGAATGCATATCATTGGCTTAGCCAAAGACCAAACCGGAAAAGAATATTACATCGTAAAAAATTCATGGGGAGAAACAAACGACTATAAAGGTTTCTTGTTCGTAACCAAAAATTTCGTGAAATATAAAACAACTGCTTTGCTGGTAAATAAAGGCGGGATTCCTGCTGAAATTGCTAAGAAGCTTGGGGTTTAAGAAAGTTTCTTATTTCAATTAAAAAAAAATAGCGTCACAATTTTGTGGCGCTATTTTTTTTACTGTTGTTGCCGCCAACCCGACATCAAAAGGGAAGGAGATGATGGAAGTTATTTGAAAGGAAAAATGATTAAAAATAACTACTCTTAAACAAGTAAAAGCATTAAATATTGCTAAACTTCAGAAATCTACATATTTCAATTATTGTACGAGGTTTCAGCCTTTGCGCTCCAATGGTTGAAACCATTGGCAATGTTTACAGGAAAGATTTGTATAGCATCAAAAATTTGAACAAAAAAAGAC
>Ga0247810_10000890_pt1 | contig 23024 bp, 19 predicted proteins | sample UWRJL119311C1_FD_179918 | JGI IMG/M metagenome (GOLD analysis project Ga0247810, IMG submission 179918) | Plant litter microbial communities from Arlington Agricultural Research Station in Wisconsin, United States - UWRJ-L119-311C-1 | ecosystem: Environmental > Terrestrial > Plant litter >... | reverse complement strand
TTTATATGCAGGTACTGACTTTTTAAGTCTACCATCTGAATAGATTTTTTCATACTTAACTTATATCTTTTTTAACGCAATAGAAGCTATACTTTCTCCTATCGCTAAAGAGGATGTTGCCGCAGGCGAAGGTGCATTACACACATTAATGATAGTATTATTTTCGAAAATTAAAAAATCGTCAGAGAGATTTCCTTTGCTGTCACAAGCTTGAGCACGCACCCCTGCATTTCCGGCTTCCAAGTCATCTTTTTGTATCTCTGGAATTAATCTTTGCAAGGCTTTAGTAAATGCAGATTTTGAATAAGAACGATACATCTCATATAATCCATCTTTCCAATATTTCATCGCTACTTTTTGAAATCCTGAATGGCTAAGGGTCTCAAAAAATTCATTTGTATTTATTATTTTATTTGTGTATCCTTCTCTCGCAAAAGCTAAGACTGCATTAGGACCCGCTTCAACACCTCCATGAACCATTCGTGTAAAATGCACACCTAAAAAAGGAAAATTAGGATTTGGTACAGGATAAATTAAATTTTTTACTAAATATTCTTTTTCTTTTTTGATATTAAAATATTCACCCCTGAATGGCAAAATCTGCACATCAAGATTATCATCTGTCATTTTAGCAACTTTATCAGAATATAGTCCTGCACAATTGATAATCATTTTGGATTCGAAAGAGTCTTTTTGTGTTTGTACTTCCGAAGTATTGCCAATAGATTTTATTTTAAAAACCTTTTGATTGTATAAGATTTCTCCTCCAAGCTCAATAAATAAGTCAGCATATTTTTGTGAAACTTCCTGGTAATCAATAATTCCTGTTTGTGGAACCCAAATACCTTCTATTCCAACACAATAAGGCTCAATTTGCTTGATTTCTTCAGGATTTATTTTTTTCAAACCTATCAATCCATTTGCAATACCTCTATCATAAATGTTAGCCATAGTTGCTAATTCGTTTTGCGCAGTTGCTACAATTATTTTTCCACAAAGATCATACTTAATTCCATTTTCATTACAAAAATGAATCATTTGATCATATCCTTTTTTACAATTAATAGCTTTTAAGCTTCCTGGTTTATAATAAATTCCTGAATGAATTACACCACTATTATGACCGGTCTGATGTAAGGCAATTTTAGCCTCTTTTTCTAAAACAATAACTTTTAATAATGGATTTGTCTTTTTTAAATTATATGCAGTTGAAAGTCCTATAATACCTGCGCCAATTATAATGAAATCTGTTTTCAAATCAATTTATTTTAAAGTATTTATAATCTCCAATAATTTTTAAATTCCTTAGGATTTCTGACACCTTTTATATCAAACATAAATAATTCGTCTTTTGATAATTTTTGAAAATCTATAGCACTCATTTTAATGTATTGAGAATGGCCGACTGCCAAAACAATAATGTCATATTCTCCAATTGGTTCACCTATTAATGTAATCCCATACTCATTAGACAATTCATTTGGACATCCATGAGGATCTACAATATGCACCTTTATAGAATAATCCATTAATTCTTTAACTAAATCGACTACTTTAGAATTTCTAATATCAGCCACATCTTCTTTAAAAGTGATACCCATTACCAAAACATTTGATTTTCCTGGGTTTTTATCTTGCTCTATTAATGCCTGTACTATTCTTTTTGCAATAAAGCTTGGTATAAAATCATTTACTCTTCTTCCTGCCGCAATAACTTGAGGATCTATTCCAAGTTGTTTTGCTTTATGCATTAAATAAAAAGGATCAACGCTTATACAATGTCCTCCTACTAACCCGGGTTGATATTTATGAAAATTCCATTTAGTCCCAGCGGCTTCAATTACTGATTTTGTGTCAATTCCCATTTTATCAAAAATTATTGCTAATTCATTCATCAACGAAATATTAATATCCCGTTGTGTGTTTTCAATAACTTTTGCCGCCTCTGCCACTTTTATAGATTCAGCTTTGTGTAATCCTGCTTTAATGATAAATCCATATACTTGCGAAATTAATTCTAAAGCTTCTTCATCGTTTCCAGAAACAATTTTCAAAATATTCGTCAAGGTTTTTACTTTGTCACCAGGAACAATTCTTTCAGGACTGTAACCAAATTTAAAATCTATTCCTCCTTTAAGCCCTGAAATTTCCTCTAACAATGGCACACAATCTTCTTCTGTACATCCTGGATAGACAGTAGATTCATATACAACACAATCCCCTTTTTTAAGGGCTGAAGCAATACTTCTGGTTGCTCCAAGCAATGGGTTTAAATTAGGCACCTTATTTTCATCAATATCTGTTGGCACACCAACAATATGAAAATGAGCCTTCTTTAAATCCTCTACATCAGAAGTAAATAAGATATCACAACCTTCGAAAACACTAGATTCTAATTCTTTTGAAGGATCTATCCCTTTCTTCATTAATTCTATTCTGGAAACATTGATGTCGAAACCAATAACTTTAAAGTGTCTTGCAAATTCTAATGCAAGGGGCAAACCTACATATCCTAAACCTGTGATAGAAATAATTTTTTCTTTACTTATAAATGAATCAATTTGTTTAACCATATTATTTATTCAACTTTTGTAATTAAACAAAATCAACATTAATTTTCTAAGATATATTATTTTGCTAAATTTATTTTTATTAATGAATCTTCTGATTATCAATATTAACTATTCAAATTAATTAAAATTTAATAATTTAAATATCCTTTTTATTATTAATCCAAATAAGATTAAAAACCCACCTAAAAAGCCGCCTATTAGTATGCCTTTTGCTTTACCAAAACGCTGTTTAGTCAATGGAAGTATAGGTTTATCAATCACTTGTATAAGTGGCGTTTCTTTACGGAGAGTAACTTTTGCCAACTCAGTTTGTTTGACTAGTTCCATTAAGATAGCTGTATTCGCCTGAACATCAACTTGTCTCCTTGCTGAGGGTGCACGACGGGCATTAAGAGCAGGATTAAGCATAAAAGTATTATCATTGGCTATAGCTACCCCTGTAATAGCACCATTTAGTTCGGCACGTATTGAATCTGTCTGCCGTTCTAAAATTTCCATATTAATACGGGCTTTTTTGCTTTTGGTGGCAATATAAAATTTACCCACTTGTTTAGCCAATGCTTCACAGAAATAAAACGAAAACAATTCATTTGCAGAAGCCACATCCATCGATATTATGGCAATTTTTTTATCTCTTTGGGCAACAGATAAAGATGATTGCGATAAATTTTGATAAATTACTCCTAAAATACTGTCATGTACCCTAGTGAAATAATTACGTTTGGAGTTAGGCAAAAACTGTATAGATTTCAATTTAGGATTCCAATTGTCACGCCATTTATTGTTTTGAATATACATTTCAGCTAAAGAAATTACTTTTCCATTTACCTTTACAGGACTCATTAAAGTTTGCTCAACCATAGTCCGTGATTTAAACAATTCAGTTAAGTTAGATCCAGAAAATATACTTCCACCATCTCCTCCTAAATCAAAACCAAAAGAACTTGCAAGTGAACCTAAACCTCCGCCACTTCCTTTATCATCTTCTATTGCAAAGGTCAAAGTAGCTGTATAAATAGGCTTTTTGCTTAATGAGTACGCTAAACCTGAAGCTGCCCCAATTATTCCTGCTAAAACAATAATTTTCCATTCAGAAAGCAAATAGTTCCACCATACTTTTAGTTTTAGAATGAATTCTTTTAATGAAATTTCGTCGTTATTAACTGACTTATTATCCATATTAATATTTATTTAAAAGCAGTAACAATTAATAAAGCTAAACTTGTTATTACACTTCCTATACTAACCCATTCTCCAGTTGACATTTTTTTAGTTTCTGGTTTTTCAGGAACAACAATCTGAGAATCGGGTGTCACTTTAGGATATGATCTAAAAAATAAAAAAGAACCGGTCACAGAAGCTTTTCCGTTAGGATAAATAATATATGCCTTTTTCTTCCAACCTTTGCTATCAACTCCTCCAACTGCATTTATATAGTATTTGAACCCCTTACCATTTCTATATGGGATCTCAGAATTAAGTAATACATTTCCTGTAACTTTAACTCCTTCGTTAAAAGTAGACACTTCAATTTCATCATTTGGAAATAAAGTAACGTTCGAATAATGTTCTTTATCTTTAACAATTTTTTTCCAATCCAATGGGATTGTAGCATATTTTAAATCCTCTTTCAATTTTTTAGCAAGATCTTCTTTTAAAGTATCATTTTTAGGCAAATTCAAATCAACTCTCTTTAATTCATCAATTTGTTCTTGTTTAATTGGTCTCTTAATTTTCATTCCCTCTAAGTTAGCTACAGACGTTAACCCTCCCGCACGCATCACTACATTATAAACAGACTCTTTTTTATTAGCTAACACGTATTTTCCTGGATAAGCAACTGCACCACTAATTGTAACCATTTGTGGTTTTTCATAAACTGCCATTCTTCTAATATTAATAACGTCAAAAGGTTTTAAAACAAAGTTTTTTACCTGTTCATTATTGTCTGCAGTAATTTCTAATTCTACTAATTCGATACGTTTTGGATTAGCATCATCAATTTCATCAGACTTTACCATTCTGGCAATTTCAACTCTTTTTGAAGCAGAACCTGTTAAACCTCCTACCTGAATAACCAAATCATTCAATGTCAAATTATCATAAAAAGCATATTCACCAGGATTTTTTACTTCGCCATCTACGGTAACTTTATATTCTTCTCTAAAATCTAAAATCGAGTAAACTGTTACTTCATCTTCTCTTTTTAACTCGATATCAGCATTTAAATCTCCAGACAAAGCACTTGCCAAATCAACATTTACTATTTCTGTAGTTAAATCAGATTTTAAACGAATAATTCTGGCCCTTTTGGTGTAAGCATCTTCTTTAAGCCCTTCTGCTCGTGCAATAAGATCTGAAATCCTCATTCCTTCACTATAAGAATAATAATCCGGCCTAAAAACTGCTCCTTCTATTTTAATACGATTCTCAAATCGGTTTAAGATTTTAGTAATTCTGAAAACGTCGCCAGATTGTGGTACATATGAAGAAAATTCACTTTCATTAATATCATGGACTTTAAATTCTTTTCCTGTCTTTTGTAAAACATTTACTGATGCAGTGTAAGCGAATTCGTTAAATCCAGAAGCAAAATTTAATAAATCTGAAAAATTTTCACCTTTCTTCATTTCAAAAACACCCGGTCTCTTTACTTCTCCTTCAACAGTAACTCTTTGCGTATAAACTGGAATTCGAATTACATCGTTTTCTTTTAAACTCACATTATCTGACTGATCACCTTTTACTAGAAAACGATAAATATCTATATTTTTATAAATCTTATTATTTCTAATTAATTCTATATTTCTATAACTCCCATTTTTTCCGGGACCTCCTGCTAAATGTAAAGCATTGTATACTGTTGCTAAAGAAGAAATAGAATAATTTCCTGGTTGTTTACCACCGACAATAGTAATTTTAATAGTCCTGATTCGGCTTAAACTTACACTTACCTGAGACTGGCCAGATCTTACAGTACTGTAAACCTTTGCAATGGCGGCTTTAATCTTTTGAGTTGCCGCTTCAATTGATATTCCGGAAACAGAAATTTGACCAACATATTGAATAGTAATTTTTCCTTCAACACTCACTGGGATACTGGCATTATATTCCTGTACACCATAAACACTCACCTGAAGTTCATCACCTGGACCTAAAACATAATTCATTGGAGTGGCAAGATTTGAATCAGGTTCAAAATTTAATGTTGGATTATCAAACAATTCAGAGCCAAATATTAATGCATTGATAGAGTCTTTAACCTTATTATTTACAATTTTATCTTGGGTACGTCCTGAATCTTTTTTATTTGAAGTAGTTTTTTCATTAGTTTTTTTATTTAAAACACTAACGGTACCTTCATTTACTCTTGCTTTTAATTTTGCAAATTCCGTTGCATTCATACCTTTTGATAAAGCCATAGGTTCAGCCTGCTCAATAGTCATATTGTTACTTTGCAGTTGAGTTCGTATTTTGGCAATATCGCTATCAGATAAATAATCTACTTTTAAGGTACTCAAATCACTTGATTTCATTAAATCCTGAGCATTTACCTGAGAAGAAAGTAAAAGTGTAAAAAATAATAAAACAAAAGCTGTTATATTTTTCATATTTAATGATGTTTTGATTTTAATAAGAATTTAAATCAGAATAAAATTTATTTTAAGTATATTGTTTGTTATAATATTCTTTATAAGAACCAGAAGTTACATTTTTCAGCCATTGTTCATTGTCCAAATACCAATTAATGGTTTTCTCCAAGCCTTCTTCAAAAGTTACAGATGGTTTCCAGCCTAACTCTTTATTAATTTTAGAAGCATCAATGGCATAGCGCAAATCATGTCCCGGCCTATCTTTCACAAAGGTAATTAATGTCTGAGATTTACCTTTTTCTCTTCCTAGTTTTTCATCCATAATCTGGCATAATAATTTAACCAAATCAATGTTTTTCCACTCGTTAAAACCTCCAATATTATACGTTTCATGGTTTTTCCCTTCATGAAAGACTAAGTCAATGGCGATAGCATGATCTTCAACAAAAAGCCAGTCACGAGTATAATTACCATCTCCATAAACTGGTAATGGTTTGTTATTTATAATATTATTGATGAAAAGCGGAATTAATTTTTCAGGAAAATGATATGATCCATAGTTGTTTGAACAATTTGTTAAAACATAAGGCAAACCATACGTTTCTCCATAAGCTCTTACAAAATGATCTGAACTTGCTTTTGAAGCAGAATAAGGAGAATTTGGGTCATATGGAGTAGTTTCGGTAAAAAGTCCTTGAGTTCCTAAAGAACCATAAACTTCATCAGTACTAATATGATAAAATCTTTTTCCTTCAAAATTATCTTTCCATTGTTTTTTTGCAGCATTAAGTAAATTCATCGTTCCAATAACATTTGTTTTCACAAATGCCAATGGGTCTTCGATAGATCTGTCAACATGAGATTCTGCGGCTAAATGCAATACACCATCAAAATTATGAGTTGAAAAAAGTTCATTGATAAAAGTTTCTTCAACAATATCTCCTTTTACAAAATTGTAATTGGAATGATTTTCAATATCCTTAATGTTTTCTAAATTTCCAGCATAAGTCAAAGCATCCAGATTGTAAATTTGATATTTAGGATATTTATTTACAAAACGTCTCACTACATGTGAACCAATAAAACCAGCACCGCCAGTTATAAGAATTTTTCTCATTCTATTAATTTAACAATTCTGAGTTTTGTTTTTCCAACTCACTATATATATCTTTTACATCCTGAGAATTTTCTTTTTGCAAAACTAAATTTGCGGTATCCGTATAAACAAAGATTGTATTTTTTAACCCTAAGAAAGTTGTATGTTTATCACAGCCTATAACCATATTACCATTTTTATCAATTGGGTGTCCTTTAGAAACTAAATAATCATAAACTGATTCAAATGAACCTAAATCAGACCATGAAAATGATGCAGGAACTACTTTTATTTTCTTACTACGTTCCATTACTGCATAATCAATACTAATCGATGGAATCTCTAAAGATGTTTTTAAATCTAAAAATCCATTCTTACTTGATTCCCAAACTATTTTAGACTTTTCGTAAACTTCTGGCTGAAATTGTTTTAATTCATCCAGAAGGACACTCGCTTTAAAACAAAACATTCCACTATTCCATAAAAAATTACCTTTTGCAATAAAATCTTTAGCCGTTGTTTCATTTGGTTTTTCTCTAAATGAAATAACTTTATCCCCCTTTGATTCTATATAACCATAACCCGTTTCTGGTTTAGTTGGAATGATTCCGAAAGTTACAATAAAACCTTCCTTTGCTTTAATAATAGCCAGATTTATAGCGTTATTATAATCTTCCATCTTATCAATAATATGATCTGATGGCGTTATAATTAATATGTCATCAGGGTCTGATGCAAATGCGGCAAATGCAATTGCGGCTGCTGTATTTCTGGGAGTAGATTCAACTATATTGGTATAAGAAGTTTTAGATTTCTCCATTACTTTACCGCTTAAATGATGGTTATCAACATTTCCAACAACCATTACATTATTTGCTAAATGACTATTTCGCTCAACAGTCATCTCAAATAAAGATTTTCCTTCAAATATTTCTAAATATTGCTTAGGCTGACTTTTACGAGAAAGCGGCCATAATCTGCTACCTACACCTCCGGTTAAGATAACATGTGTGATTGAATTGTTTTGATCCATTTTTTTCTAAATAAAAAAAAGAGCTTAAAGAACTACAGCCTATTATCTGCTATCATTCCTAAGACCCCTTTTACGTCATATATTAAACTATTTGTTTTTTGAATTCTCTGAAAATCTAACTTTAAAAATTCAGAATGTGCTACTCCTAAAATTATTGCATCAAATTTTTCTTTTGGAAGTATATTTATTGTTGCTAATCCATATTCTTTTTTGACTTCTTCTATATTTGCTAATGGGTCAAATATTGTAACAGAAATACCATATTCCTTTAATGCTCTTACAACATCTACAATTTTAGTATTGCGAACATCCGGACAATTTTCTTTAAAAGTAATTCCCAGCATCAAAAGTTCAGAATTATTTACTGAAATACCTTTTTTAATCATTAGTTTCACCACCTGAGATGCTATGTATTCACCCATGCTATCATTTAAACGGCGGCCAGCCAAAATTATTTCAGGATGATATCCAAATTCTTGTGCTCGCTGTGCTAAATAATATGGATCAACACCTATGCAATGCCCACCAACTAAACCTGGCTTAAAGGGGAGAAAATTCCATTTCGTAGCAGCAGCAGCTAATACTTCCTGAGTATCAATATCCATTAAGTTGAATATTTTAGCCAGTTCATTTACAAAAGCAATATTAATATCCCGCTGTGAGTTTTCAATTACTTTAGCTGCTTCAGCAACTTTTATTGTAGGCGCTAAATATGTTCCGGCAGTAATAACGGATTTATAAAGTACATCTACTTTTAAACCTACTTCAGAAGTAGATCCTGAGGTAATTTTTAGAATTTTCTCTACAGTGTGCTCTTTATCACCAGGATTAATTCTTTCAGGCGAATATCCTGCAAAAAAGTCTATATTAAATTTTAAACCTGATATTTTTTCTAAAACCGGCACACATTGTTCCTCTGTTACACCAGGATATACTGTAGACTCATAAATTACTATATCACCCTGCTTTAACATCTTACCTACTGTTTCACTAGCTTTATACAGAGGAGTTAAATCCGGGCGATTATTTTTATCTACAGGAGTTGGGACTGTTATTATAAAATAATTACAATCCGCAATATTTTTTATATCTGAAGTACAATAAAGTCCTTTTGTTTCATTTAGTGAATCAATTAATACACTTTTCAAAATAGCATCTTCAATTTCTAATGTAGTATCGGTACCTTGCTTTAAGCTTTTAATTCTTAATTCATTAATATCAAGACCTACTACAGGATATTTTGTAGCAAATAAACGAGCTAAAGGCAACCCAACGTAGCCTAATCCAATAACAGCTATCTTTATGTTATTATCCATATTTTTCCTCAATTTCGTTTATTACAATCCACAGCTCCGCCATTCAAAGTCACATTGATGACACGAATAACAGAGAATTCAATTTCAGCAAATATAGCACAATAAGTCAATTTTATCAACCTTAAAACATCTTATAATTCCCTCAAAAAAACAAATTTTTAAAAGTCTATAATTCAAAAGAATATCTATAAAAAAAGAACAAACCCACTTAATAAGCGAGTTTGTTCTTTTCAAATTCTCCTTTTAATAACAATTTAGATTTACTGCATAAAAATAAGCGAATTCTTACTTGAACAATAACATACTAAAACTATTCTTTTTTATATTTCATTTTCAAAACGCATCCTAAAGATTCTAAAACTAAAATATAATGAGTATTTGTAACTTCCTGAACAATTGCATCCTGACTATTAAAAACTCCTGTTTCGAGTTTTATCTTATCTCCTTTTTTGTAAGGTTCTACAGAGATATCAAAAAAACTTGTATCTGAAAGACTTTTTTTAATCGTTTCAATTTCTTCATTTCTTACAATTGCTGCTTTTCCTAACCAAAATAAATAGCGTACTACTCCTGCAACCTGAAATACAGAATTCCTATCTGTGTCCGGTAATTGAACAAAAACGTAAGAATTAAAAAGAGGAATTTCAACTTTTTTCTTTCTGTCGGACCATTGCTTTAATTGAGTAATTAAGGGACAATAGCATTTGATTCCTATTTCATTTAACTTTTCAGCTACTTTTTTTTCCCATTTAGGTTTCGTATAAACAACATACCAATTCATGCGATTTGTTTTTTTTTAAGAACCTATTCCGTTGTAAATAAAACCAATTGACTTTAATTCTTTTGCATTTAAAATATTTCTCCCATCAAAAACAAAAGCCGGCTTTTGCATAGAATCATATATTTTTTGCCAGTCATATTTTACAAACTCATCCCATTCAGTAAGTATTGCAATCGCATGTGCATCTTTGCATGCCGTATAAGAATCTTCAAATGTTAGAACCGCATCTGCATTTTCTGAAGCCTTCCTTGTTTCTAAATAATCTAAATCACTTAAAATTTTATTTCTTGATACTTTTGGATCATAAACTGAAATTTTAGCCTGCTCATTAATCAAATCATCTGCTACATATATAGCTGCAGATTCACGTGTATCGTTCGTGTCTTTTTTAAATGCCCAGCCTAAGAAAGTTATTTTTTTATCAGCTACTGTGTTATATAAAGTTTGAACAATTTTATTTGAAAATCTTCTCTTTTGATAATCATTCATAATAATCACTTGCTCCCAGTAGTCCGCAACTTCATTTAATCCGTAAGATTTTGCAATATAGACTAAATTCAGAATGTCCTTTTGAAAACAAGAACCTCCAAATCCTACAGATGCCTTTAAAAACTTAGAACCAATACGACTATCCATCCCAATAGCACGCGCCACTTCACTTACATCTGCACCTGTTTTCTCACACAATTCAGACATTGCATTGATTGATGATATACGTTGTGCTAAAAAAGCATTTGCTGTAAGTTTAGACAATTCAGATGACCAAACATTTGTTGTTAAGATTCTATCTTTACTCACCCAATTAGCATAAACATCTACTAAAGCATTAATTGCAGCTTCTCCCTCAAGAGTTGTATCTCCTCCAATAAGAATTCTATCCGGATTTAATAAATCAGTAACCGCAGTTCCTTCAGCTAAAAATTCCGGATTGGAAAGAATCTGAAACTGAACCCCATTTCCCGTATTATCCAAAATACTTTTTATAGCTTCAGCAGTACGCACAGGCAAAGTTGATTTCTCTACAACTATCTTATCGCTTTTAGAGACTTTTGCTATCTGTCTGGCACACAATTCTATGAATTTTAAATCTGCAGCCATTCCTTTGCCTTTGCCATAAGTTTTAGTAGGCGTATTTACTGAAATAAAAACAACTTGAGCTTCATCAATCGCTTTTTCAACATTGGTTGAAAAGAAAAGGTTTCTTCCTCTTGCTTCAGCTACGATTTCTGAAAGACCTGGCTCATAAATTGGAATATTATCTGTATTTGGATCATTCCAGTCTTTAATTCTTTGTTCATTCAAATCAACAACCGTTACTTGAATATGTGGGCATTTTTGCGCAATTACTGCCATAGTTGGACCACCTACATAACCCGCTCCGATGCAACAAATTTTTGTGATTTTCATATTTTTCTATATTAAAACTTTCTTTTTATTTTAAATTGTTCCAGTACCATTTCACTGATTCTTTCAATCCTTGTTCTAATGAATATTTCGGAGCATATCCTAATAAGCCTTTGGCTTTGTCTACACTTGCTAATGAATGCGGAATATCTCCAATTCTCGTTTCACCATAAATAATTGGAATATTCCCTATTTTTGAATCAAATTCAGTTAAATATTTTTTTAAGTATCCAATTAAATCATTCAAAGTGTTTCTATCACCAAATGCAGTATTGTAAACAGTATTAACAGCTTCAGGGTTATTAGATGAGATTGCCAAAGCATTCATTTGAATTACATTATCAATATAAGTAAAATCCCTTGAGTAATTCCCGTCGCCATTAATTACAGGACTCTCGTAATTCATTAACTGCATTACAAATTTAGGAATCACTGCAGCGTAAGAACCTTTTGGGTCTTGTTTTCTTCCGAAAACATTAAAATAACGCAAACCTATAGTTTCCAATCCATACGTTTTACTGAATATTTCAGCATACAATTCATTTACATATTTTGTAATCGCATAAGGTGATAGTGGTTTTCCAATTTCGTCCTCAACTTTGGGCAGGCTTTCAGAATCTCCATAAGTAGAGGAACTTGCTGCATAAATAAATCGCTTAACTTTTGCGTCACGTGCCGCAACAAGCATATTTAGAAAACCTGACACATTAACATCATTTGTTGTAATTGGATCATTTATCGACCTTGGTACAGACCCTAATGCTGCCTGATGCAAAACATAATCTACGCCACCAACTGCCAAATTACAATCAGCTATATTTCGAATATCACCTTCAATTAATTTAAAATTAGAATTTTTTATAAAATCTTTCAGATTATGATGATGTCCAGTCGAAAAGTTATCTAAACAAATTACTTTTTGCCCTGAATTTAAAAAATATTCACATAAGTTAGAACCAATAAAACCAGCTCCACCTGTTATTAAAATAGTATTTTGAATCTGTTCTTGCATCTATTTTAAATTATTATTTTTTAAATTTCTTAAAAATATTTTCAATAAAACCTACTTCCCTTTCCTCATCATGATAGCCGTTTGAATAAGCCCCATAACCACCATAATAACCATAACCGTATGTAGATCCATATTTCGCTTTATTTTCAAAACCATTCAAAACAATGCTAACATTATTTAACTCACCTCTTTTTACACGGTTATTTAATAATGTAATCATTTCCTTTTTTGAATAATTTTGTCGAACAACATACAATGTAACATCACTAAATTGCATTAACTCTAATGCGTCCGAAACAAGACCAACCGGAGGCGTATCAAGTATGATGTAATCATATGTTTTTTTAAGCTCTTCAATTAATTCACCCATGACTTCACTTATAATTAACTCTGAAGGATTTGGAGGAATTGGTCCTGAAAGAATAACATCTAGATATGGGATCTGAGTTTTATTTACTATTTCAGATAGAGTTTTTTGCTTTATTAAATAATTAACGACGCCATATTGATTTACCAAATTAAATTCATCTGCTAATCTTGGTTTCCTTAAATCCATACCTATTATAACCGTCTTTTTTTCACTTAAAGCAAAAACTGTTGCAATATTTATCGAACAAAATGTTTTTCCTTCCCCACTAATTGATGAAGTAATCATTAATGTTTTTGCTCCGTCTAATTGTTTCTTTTTGTATAAAAATTGCAGTGATGAGCGTATACCCCTAAAAGCTTCTGATAATGCTGATTTTGGTTTCTGAAAAACTGCTAAACTAGTGTTTTCTTTATTAATACCTACTACTCCAATTAGGGGAATTTGTGTAAGCTTACTAATGTCTTCTGTATTTTGAATAGTATTATTAATAAAAAAAAGTACAAAAACAATAATTAAAGGAATTAAAACTCCTAAAAACAAAGCTAATACGTAATTTACAGAAGTCTTTGGACCAATTAATCCTCCACCAATATCTTTGGCAGGATCTATAAAATGAATATCAGATAAATTAGAAGCTTTTACAATCTCTGCTTCATTTCTCTTTTGTAGAAATGTACTGTAGATATTATCATTTAAATCATATTTTCTTTTGATTTTTAATAATTCTTGTTGTTCTTCCGGAAGTTTTTTAATAGTACTCTCAGCTTCGCCGATTTTATTATTAACTAAAGCTAAATCATATTGTAAAGATGACTTGGCTGTGGCTATGTTTTCAAGCAAAACATTTTTCACAGCCATCATTTGATTATCAAAATCTTTAAAAATTTTATCGCTCTTTACAGCATAAGACATTTCAGATCTTTGAGTAGACAGAGCAATAAGTTTAGATACATTGGTAACAATATTTGGATCTTCAATTCCTGCAACAGAGGGTGCCGGCAGTTTAGAATAATCGACGCTATTTTTAAGATAAGCTTTTAAGGAATTGTAATAAGCGATTTTACGTGTCACCGCATCTTTTTCAATATCAAAATCCAGAATTTTATTAGAAAATTTTTCTCCTCCTTGTTCTATTTCATATATATTTTTATCTTTTCTGAAAGTTTTAAGCTCATTACCAGTTTCTTTTAACTGTGATTCCATGGACACAAGTGTACTATCAATAAATGCTATGGTGTTTGTGGCAAACTGATTTTTACCATCTAATTGAATTTTAATCAACATCTTAACTGTTGAATTCAAATATTCAACCATTCTGGCTTTATTTGTGCCTTGCATAGACAATGCAAGAATAGAACCTGCCTTTTCATCTGCGTCAACTCCAATTCCACGATAACGAGAAACAGTAGCATCGAAATTATTAAATCTGACAAAATATTCTTTTCCTTTATAAAAACCAGGATTATCAGTTATTTCTAATTTCCAATTCAAAAAAGGCAACGTAACTTGTTCTCCAACTTTATACCTTTTAATAAATTCAATTGGTTGAACAGCTGTTTTACCATTATTATTACTCGAATAAGTTAATAATGAAACCGAATTATTTTCAAATGGAATTCTGATTTCATACTCGCTTGGACTTATAAATTTAATACTAATTAAAGTTCCGATCAATTGAGGTTTCGTTTTATCAATATTAATATAAAAAGGAACTGCACCGTATACATCAATCATGTTATACTCTCCTTTTTCAAGATAGTCAATATAATATTGTAATTTATCTACCACAAGCTCATTATGTGACCTTGATTGCAAAATAGTTGAAATACCATTAACTTGATCTGAAATACCTCCCCAATTAAAAACCAAGCTGGTATTGGAAGTAAAAAAAGGATTACTTTCTTCTTTAATCGAAATTAAGGTTTGCATTGCATAAATCTTTTCCTTACGAATATTAACCTGATAAGCAATGGCAAATGCAATAATTAAACTTACTAAAAACAATTTCCAATAGCCCGCAATTTTCAACAATAAGCCCTTAAAATCAAAATTTGGGTGATTTTCAAAAATGGAAAAATCTTTTATATCTAACATCTTTTGGGTTTAGTTTAATTTTTTATAATTAAATATACTGTAGTTGCCAATGACAATAAAGTAATTATGGTTCCTATTGACTGAATCCCTGTCTGACCAGTTCCCCAAGTTTTTTGTCTTAATGGCTTTACATAGATATAATCATTAGGCTGTAAGTAATAATAAGGAGATTTTATCACATTTACATCTGTCAAATCAATGTCATTCATTTGTACTCCTGTAGGCGTTTGTCGTATTACTGTTACCGCTTTACGATTACCAACTGTAGTGATATCACCCGAATTAGCAATGGCTTCCATTATGTTTACATGTTCTTGAAACAATGTTTTAGTCCCTGTACTGCCTACTTCACCATTTATTGTATACTTAAAACCTGCTAATCTTACAGTCACAAATATATTTGCCTCTGTTTTGAAATATTCTTCCAATAATTTTTTTTCAATTCTCAGACGTACTTCTTCAAGTGTATATCCAATTACATTTATTTCACCTAAAATTGGCATTCTTATATTCCCATGATCATCAACAGTAAAACCATTAAAATATAATTGTGATTCAGATTTACTGCTTACACCTGAGCTTTCTGTAGTATTAAAAATTGCAACCAATTTAGGATCTATCGCTTTAATATCTACACTTAAGACATCGTTGACTTGTAACCGGTAAGGTTTTGATTCTACCGCTGAAACTGTTGTTTCATTTCCGGCAGTCCCCTTATCCTGCAAATACACTAAATCTTTTATAGGAATGCATGATGTAAAAAGCGTACTGATTAATAATAAATAAAAACAGTTTTTTGTCATTTTTAAAATTTTATAAGCAAATATAACTATTCCTTTAATCTTCAGGAAATCTTACTTAATTCGTATCTATTTAATTGTTTTTGAATGTTTTTTCGAAAGGCACACGATGCAAAATACTTCGTCCTAACGTAACTTCATCAGCATATTCCAATTCATCCCCCACTGAAATTCCTCTTGCTATTGTAGAAATTATAATGTCAGAATCGCCAATTTGTTTATAAATATAAAAATTTGTGGTATCACCTTCCATTGTAGAACTTAATGCAAAAATAATTTCTACAACTTTACCCAACTTTACTTTTTCTACCAAAGTTGTTATGTTCAACTGACTTGGCCCAACTCCTTCGATTGGAGAAATCTTACCCCCTAAGACATGATAAATTCCTTTAAATTGTCCTGTGTTTTCAATAGCCATTACATCCCTGATATCTTCAACAACGCAAATGGTTTGATGATTTCTTGATGAATTTGCACAAATTTCACACACTTTTGTATCTGAAATATTATGACAGTTTTCGCAAAATTTAATGTCCTCACGCATATTCAATAATGCTTGTGACAAAAAACCAGTCTGTTCTTTAGGCTGCTTTAATAAGTGAAGCACCAATCGCAATGCAGTACGTTTACCTATTCCTGGTAATTGTGACATTTCATTAACTGCTTTTTCTATTAATTTTGATGAAAATTCCATGAAAGCAAAAGTAATACTTTAAATGAATTAGTGAAATTGAAAGAACTAAATCAATGTTCTCAATCACAAAGTTTTTTTGTAAAATATTATTTCTAGCCCTGATGGAAACGGCATCCTTTTGTGCCGGGTTTCGGCACAAAAGATATAGTGTACAGCAGGAAATAGCTCCTAAAAACTAATATTGATTGGTAGCTAATAAAACCAATGTACAAGCCACTTCAACCTTTATATTATTTAGTTCCAACAATTGATACAATTCCGGATTTTCAGTTCCAGGATTAAAAACTACTCTTTTTGGCTGCGCTTCGATAATGTAATTATAATAATCACGTTGACGACCAGGATTTAAATATAACGTTACAGTATCTATATTTTTGACAGGAATGGCTTTGGTATAAATTTTCACTCCGGCAACTTCACCTGTATTTTGACCAATTGCCAAAACAGTGTGTCCTTTTTGAGTCAACATATTTATTGCTTTGTAAGCGTAACGTTCTGGTCGCGTACTGGCTCCAAGAACTAAAGTTTTTTTATTTTTCATTGTTTTCAAATATGCTACAAAAGTAATCAAAAAAGCCTGAAATTTTTGTGATTTATTGATTTAGAGGTATAAAGAAGAAAAAACAATATCCTAACGTCATATTAGAGTAAAATCTTAAAATTTGATTATTTTTACCCTATCAACTTAAAATATTATGGATTTATTCATTTACTTATTTGCTGCACTTTTTTCTGTTTTAAATCCAATAGGTACTGTTCCAATTTTTGTGGGACTTACCCATGATGATTCGGAAATTGAGCGTTCCCGAATTTCATTATGGACTGCCATTAATGTTTTTATTATTTTAATCGTTTCTTTTTTTATCGGACAGTATGTATTGACCTTTTTTGGAATTAGCATCGATGCGCTTCGCATTGCTGGCGGCCTTGTAATTTTAAATTCAGGATTTTCATTACTATCCGGAAAAATAAGTAAAAAAAGAGGAATTAATAAAAAGATAGAAAATGATGCCCAAAAAAGGAATGATATTGCGTTGACCCCATTAGCAATTCCTATGTTGGCCGGTCCGGGATCTATCTCCTTGCTAATTGCTTTTTATCAGGAGCATCATGAAATGCATGAAATCATAATTTCTAGTTTAGCTATTTTAGCAATAGCGATTACTATCTTTATTGTCTTAAAAAGTGCTCATTATTTAGCTCGTATATTAGGAGCTTCTGGTATTGTTGCAATTTCCAGAATAGTTGGCTTCATAGTAATTGCAATAGGTATTCAATATATCGTGAGCTCTATAATTAATATCGTTAAAGGAAATTTGATGTGAATAAATTATTCCATCAAACACAAAAGGGATAAAGCTTAAAGTTTTACCCCTTTTATGTTTCAAAAAAAACGACTTTTAGTTTCTTGGCAAAAAAACTTCAGCCATCATGCATCTGGCACTTCCTCCACCGCAAGCTTCGATAGTATCTAAACTTGAGCTTAAGATTTCAGCATGATTTTCTAATTGTGTAATTTGTTTTGGAGTTAAACTTTGATGTGCAGATGCACTCATAACGATATATTTTTTATCATTTGCTCCTCGAACTTCCAACATATTACCAGCAAAATTATTTACTTGTGTTTCGGTAATCAAAATAATTTCTTTTTTATCAGCTTTTAGATTTTCCAAAACCATTTTACGCTCTTTTTTATCATCAATACTATCTGCACAAATGACCGCAAAAGTTTCACCTATACACATCATTACATTCGTATGATAGATTAGTTTACGTTCTCCATCTACTGTTTGAAAAGCTTCAAAAATTACCGGAGCATAATCAAAATCCTCACAGAATTCAATAAACAATTCTTCATCTGCCCGGGGTGATAAGGCACAATATGCTTTTCCGTTGACTCTGTCTAAAATCAAACTTCCTGTTCCTTCAAGAAAAACACCATCCTCTTCAGCAGAAGTGTAATCCATGATATTGCTAATCTTAAAACCTTTATCTTCAAGAGTGTCCAAAATATCTTCACGACGTTCCTGACGGCGGTTTTCAGCAAACATTGGATATAAAGCTACATCACCATTTTCATGAAAAGAAACCCAATTATTTGGAAAAATACTATCCGGAGTATCGGTTTCCAATGTATCTTCAATAACCGTAACATCAACACCAACTGCTCTTAGTTTTTCTACAAAAGCATCAAACTCTTGTTGAGCTTTGGCATTTACCGTACTTGGTAAAAGATCGTCTAATACTTTTTGATAATAATTATTTACGGCAGTTTGCTCATTCATTCTGAAAGCAACCGGACGAATCATTACGATTGAATGTGTAGTTTGTTTCATTTTATATTTTTTTGTTTGAAGTTTTAGTTTCATGTTTTCCTAAACGTGGAACTCAAAACTCATAACTTTTTAGTCTCTTATTAGCGGTAAAGTTGAACATCTCAATAAACCTTCTTGTTTGGCAATTTCAGCATAAGGAATTTCTTCAACTGTAAAACCGCCAGCACGTAACCAATTGTTTAATCTCGTAAAATTTTTCTCTGAAACCACAATGTTTTCATTGATTGAAAAGACATTCGAAAACATATTATACATTTCATTTCTTTCTATATGAAATAAATTTTCCTTTCCAAAAAGATTCACCAAATACATATAATCAGCCTCTTCACGGAAACCTCTTTTGTAAATAATTCCTTTATCTTTTCCTACAGGTTGAAAACAGCAATCTAAATGCAAAGCATTATCTCTGGCTTCAATTTTAGATTTAACCAAATCGAATTCTTTGACAATTTTATTCGGAAACAAATTTTTAATATAATTTATTCCCTGCATATTGGTCCTTGCTGTTATGTAATCTTTATAATCACTCCCTTTATATGTTCCAATAAAAATATGATCATTCCAAAGCATAACATCTCCTCCTTCAATATGAACTTCTTCTGGAGGGCGAACTACTTTTAACGGGTTTATTTGATCAATTACATATTGAATTGCATTAAGTTCTCTTTCCCTGTCAGGCAAAATATTTGATTTTATAAAAATATCATCAATTACAAAACCAATGTCTCTGGCAAAAATCTGATTGTAATTTTCTATCATTTCCGGACGATAAACTTTTACATCATATTTCTGAAAAACAGCATTAAAAGCATCTATCTCTGTAACCATATCTTTTTCAAGAGGATATGTTCCTGCTTTAATATGCTCCAATGATTTAGGATCATAGGCTTCATATACAGAAGGAGTTGGCCCATTATGAACAGCAGAACCCAAAACTACAGCACGTAATCTTGATGTTTCGTTCTTTATATTTAATTGCAACATATATGTTAGATTTTGTCGCAAATATAAAAAAAGCTTCACAGTTAAGTGAAGCTTTCATTTATTTATTTGACTTAAAATCCCTCAATGGATGACCAGTGTAAATTTGTCTTGGTCTGCCAATTGGCTCTTTATTTTCTCTCATTTCTTTCCATTGTGCAATCCAGCCTGGCAATCTTCCAATAGCAAACATTACGGTAAACATATCAGTTGGAATACCCAAAGCTCTGTAAATGATTCCAGAATAGAAATCTACATTTGGATATAAATTTCTTGATTTGAAATATTCGTCTTCAAGAGCAGCTGACTCTAATTTTTTTGCAATTTCCAAAATCGGATCTTCAACTCCTAAAGTTTCTAAAACTTCCTTAGCTGCTTTTTTGATGATTTTAGCTCTTGGATCGAAATTTTTATAAACTCTGTGACCAAATCCCATTAATCGGAAAGGGTCATTTTTATCTTTTGCTTTCGCTAAAAATTTATCCGTATCTCCACCATCTTTATTAATATCTTCTAACATCTCAAGTACTGCCTGATTGGCACCACCGTGAAGAGGCCCCCAAAGAGCAGAAACTCCAGCAGAAATTGAAGCATACAATCCAGCATGTGATGAACCAACCATTCTTACTGTAGAAGTTGAACAGTTTTGTTCATGATCTGCATGCAAAATAAATAATTTATCTAATGCATCAACAATTACCGGACTTGCTTTATAAGGACCTGTAGGCAATTGAAACATTAATTGCATAAAATTCTCTACATATCCTTTTGTATTATCATAGTAATTTAATGGATATCCCATTGATTTTCTATAAGTCCATGTAGCAATTACAAGAAATTTACCCATTGTTTTACAAATGGCTTCATACATTTCTTTTTCATTTTCAACATTTACTGCTTTTGGATTAAAGGCTGTCAAAGCACTTGTTAAAGCAGATAAAACACCCATTGGATGAGCTGTTTTTGGAAAACCGTCAATGATGTTTTTCATTTCTTCGTTTACCAAAGTATGTTTTTTAATATCAGTTTCAAATTGCTCCAGTTGTTGAGCAGTTGGTAATTCACCGAAAATCAAAAGATATGAAACTTCTAGGAAATTTGCTTTTTCAGCTAAATCTTCAATTGAATACCCTCTGTAACGCAGAATACCTAATTCCCCATCCAAGAAAGTGATTTCACTTTTGCAAGAACCAGAGTTTTTATAACCCGGGTCAATAGTAATAATACCTGTTAAATCACGTAATTTGTTAATATCGATAGCTGATTCATTTTCGCTTCCTGTGATTACCGGAAGTTCAATTTTCTTACCATCTACTTCTAATGTAGCTATTTTTGACATAATATATCGGAAATAATTCTTTAAAATAATAATTTATCAAATCTAAGGAATTTAAGACTAATTAAAAAAGGAATAATACTATCAATTTGTTAAAAGTCCAAAAAAAAAGCCATTCGTGAAAACGAATGGCTTGATTCTACAATATAACTCTTACAATTATTTGATTTTAAAAGCCTTTAACCCCGGAAAATAAGCAGTACTTCCTAATTCTTCTTCAATTCTTAATAATTGATTGTATTTGGCCATACGATCAGAACGAGAAGCAGAACCTGTTTTAATTTGACCACAGTTTAAAGCTACAGCTAAATCAGCAATAGTATTATCTTCTGTTTCTCCAGAACGGTGAGACATTACTGAAGTGTAACCAGCATTTTTTGCCATGTTTACAGCTGCAATAGTTTCAGTCAAAGTACCAATTTGGTTTACTTTTACTAAAATTGAATTTGCAATTCCTTTTTCAATACCTGTAGACAAACGTTCAACGTTAGTAACAAATAAATCATCACCAACTAATTGTACTTTATCTCCAATTTTATCAGTTAAGTATTTCCATCCATCCCAGTCATCTTCATACATACCATCTTCAATAGAAATAATTGGATATTTAGCAGCAAGTTCAGCTAAATAATCAGCTTGTTCTTCAGAAGTTCTGATTTTTCCCGTTTCCCCTTCAAATTTAGTATAATCGTATTTACCGTTAACATAAAATTCAGAAGCAGCACAGTCAAGAGCAATTACAATTTCATCTCCAAAAGTATATCCAGCTTTTTCAACTGCTAATTTGATTGTATCTAATGCATCTTCAGTACCACCAGCCAAGTTAGGTGCAAAACCACCTTCATCACCTACAGCAGTACTCAAACCTCTGTCGTGTAATACTTTTTTCAAGCTGTGAAAAATTTCAGTTCCCATTTGCATAGCATGTGTAAATGAAGTTGCCTTTACAGGAAAAATCATAAACTCTTGGAATGCAATAGGCGCATCAGAGTGTGAACCACCGTTGATAATATTCATCATTGGCACAGGTAATGTATTAGCAGAAACTCCTCCTACATATCTGTATAATGGCAAACCTAATTCATTTGCAGCAGCTTTTGCAGCAGCTAAAGAAACTCCTAAAATAGCATTAGCTCCTAATTTAGATTTATTTGGAGTTCCGTCTAAATCAATCATTAATTGATCAATAGTGTTTTGTTCAAAAACAGAAGTTCCTACTAATTCTTCAGCAATAACAGTATTAACATTATTCACTGCATTTAAAACTCCTTTTCCTAAGAACGCTTTTCCTCCGTCACGTAATTCAACAGCTTCGTGTTCTCCAGTTGAAGCTCCAGATGGAACTGCTGCTCTTCCTAAAACTCCATTCTCAGTTACTACATCAACCTCAATAGTAGGGTTACCTCTGGAATCAAAAATTTGTCTTGCGTGAACTTTAATTATAATACTCATTATTTCTGTTTTTTTATTAATAAATTATATATTTTTTTCCGAAATTATAAAATTATTTAATAGAAAAAATGCATTCTTACTATTAAACAGCTTTATTTATTAACTATATCGTTTTAGCAGTAGCTAGTTTTATATTCTCAACAAACTGATCAA
>Ga0247810_10000889_pt1 | contig 23076 bp, 19 predicted proteins | sample UWRJL119311C1_FD_179918 | JGI IMG/M metagenome (GOLD analysis project Ga0247810, IMG submission 179918) | Plant litter microbial communities from Arlington Agricultural Research Station in Wisconsin, United States - UWRJ-L119-311C-1 | ecosystem: Environmental > Terrestrial > Plant litter >... | reverse complement strand
CTGCTACTATTCCAGGGTACACGGTAGTTGGCAGAACAGCAACCCATGAGATCGGCCATTACCTCGGACTTCGTCATATCTGGGGGGATGCCAATTGCGGGGAAGACGGCATCGACGACACGCCGCATGCCAGCGCAGCATCCCAGCAGGATTGTGATGCGACCAAAAACACCTGTGTGGATGTTATGCCGCAGGGAGATCTTCACGACATGATCGAAAACTACATGGATTATTCGGCAGAGACCTGTCAGAATTCATTTACGGCAGGCCAGGCAGCATTGATGCATGGCGTACTTGAAAATCAGCGTTACGATCTCGTTCACAACAATGTAGCCTTGGGACTGGAAGCGTTATCTGTGAATTTTTCGTGCTATCCAAATCCAGCCCGTGAAAATTTAACAATTCAGTCGAACAACCCTATCACAAACATCCGCGTCATAGACATGAACGGAAGAATACGTTTGTCCGAACAGGTTGGCGGAATAGCTGCAACCATAGATACGCATGCTTTAAGCTCAGGAATATATACAGTGCAAATAGAATGCGAAAACGGATCCTACGCACAGCAACGGTTTACTATCACACAGTAATTTACCACACACACTACTACTTTAAAACGCCCCGTAACCATCGGGGCGTTTTTTATTAATTCTTTTCAGCCGTGGATCAGTCTATAAATAACTGGTTCATACAGGCTGCCATCGAAACAGGGCTCCCCCGTACTTCAGCCGTACATAAGCCGTATCAAAGCCGTACTTCCCTTATACCCGACATATACCTTCCTTATACCATTCTTGTACCTGATCCCGCTACAGCAAGTCAGTATACGGGATTCCGGCCTGGTACGCATAAATTCCTATTTGTTTCCTGTAGCTTTATGTGGTGAAAACCTGTTATATTTGCACAAATTTTCCGTATGTCTGATTCGTCACGTATCTCAACAGCGAAAGCACCGAAACCGGTTGGCCTGTATCCGCATGCCCGCCGTGCAGGAAACCTCTTATTCCTTTCGGGAGTAGGTCCGCGCGTTGCTGGCTCCGATGCTACAGATTCTTCTGTTCCGGGACTGAAGCTCGACCACAACGGAAATTTTATCGAATTCGATTTCGAAGCACAGTGCCGCAATGTCTTCGACAATGTGCGCATCATCCTCGAAGAATCCGGCTCCAGCTGGGATCAGCTGATCGACGTAACGGTTTTCCTGGTAAACATGAAACGCGATTTTCATACCTACAACCGCGTTTATGCCGAGTACTTCAAAGACAACCTGCCTTGCAGAACAACTGTCGAGATCAACTCGCTTCCAACCCCAATTGCCATTGAGCTGAAATGTATAGCAACTATTGATTAATTTATGAGAGCATTTATTATCCGAAGCATCCTCACGGCAGGATTGTTATTCCTGACCGTTTATTCTTTTTACACCGGTTACTGGGGATGGGGAATCGTCCTGATCCTGGTCACTGTACTCGTTGGAATGACGTTCATCTACAACGAAAACCTGGCACTTTCCCTCAACCACATGCGTACGGGAAACCAGGAAAAAGCACGTGCTTCCATTAACAAGATCACGCATCCGCAATTGTTACCTAAACGCCAGCATGCTTATGTGATTTACCTCCAGGCAATGTTCAATTCGCAGGATATCGGTTTCGCCAGAACAGAAACACTTTTGCGTAAAGCTATCGCACTTGGTTTGCGCCGCGGACACGACCAGGCAATGGCTCGTTTGCACCTGGCAGGAGTTTGCGCCCAGACAGGCCGTCAGCGGGAAGCCGGAACATTGCTTGCAGAAGCGAAAAAGCTCGACAACACAGGAATGATGAAGGACCAGATCAAAATGATGCAGGCCCAATTGCAGGCTGCTCCTTCCAAAAACCAGATGCGCATGGCCCAGATGATGGGTGGACGCAAAAAAACTCCCCGTGCGCGTTAATACGGCGCAATTGAAATGAGCAAAATTTACAGCAGCTTTCCGGAAAATTACGAGCTCATCGATGCCGGTGGCGGACGTAAGCTGGAACGCTGGGGAACGATCGTAACCATCCGGCCGGAACACCAGGCTTATTTTGCACCCGCTTTAGGCGCCGCAGAATGGAAAAAACAGGCCCACTGGGAATTTCTTCCTGAAAAACCGGCCAGCCTCAATGGAAAATGGAAAGCCCTCAAACCGGATGCACCCAAACAATGGATCTTCCCGACAAGCGGTATCAGGCTCAACCTCGAGATCACCGGTAACAAGCACATCGGTGTGTTCCCCGAACAGGCTTACAACTGGGAATTCATCCGGAAACAGCTGAGACCGGAGAACCGCTTCCTCAACTTATTTGCTTATACAGGCGCCGCCTCTCTCGTAGGACGGATAAGCGGAGCTGAAGTCACCCACGTAGATTCTGTCAGGAATATGATCGACTGGGCACGCATCAACATGGAAACAAGCGGCCTGAACGATATTCGCTGGGTGGTCGAAGATGCCCGCAAGTTCGTGAACCGCGAGATCAAGCGCGGCAATAAATACGACCTCATCCAGATGGACCCGCCAGCCTGGGGATTAGGATCCAAAGGCGAAAAGTGGAAGCTCGAAGACTTACTTCCCGACCTCATCAAAGAAGGAATTGAGTTGCTGACAAAAAAGGGAACGCTGATCGTTAATACCTATTCGCCCAAAGTCGAGCTGGAAGATCTGAAACAGGTTATTCAGCTCATCGATGCCCGCGTAACGGCCGAGGTACAGGAGCTCTGGATGAAAACCACCACGGGCAAATCACTCTTTTATGGCCTCGTAGCGCGGATTAAGAAATAAGCACGAACGAGCGGTTCTGTTCGAACCGAAAGGTCCGTTTCACGTATTTGACTGGCGAAAAAACCTTAGCTTGCAGCCTTTAATTCTGCCGTCTTGGCGCAAGGTTTCTTTCCCAGTTGGTACAGGAATGCAAAATGGGAAGCTACCGCTCCTGAGAACGTGCGGTTTTCCAGGTAAGGAACTCCGAATTCTTCTGCTGTTGACTTAACGATCTCTGCCAGCTCCGGGTAATGAACATGCGAAATGTAGGGGAACAAATGATGCTCGACCTGGAAGTTCAATCCGCCGACATACCAGCTAACGAATTTATTCCTTCGCGAAAAGTTAGACGTTGTGATGAGCTGGTGCATTGCCCAGTCGTTCTCGATAACTCCCATTTCATTCGGCAGCGGATGCGAGGTCCCTTCAACCGTATGTGCGAGCTGGAACACCAGTGCAAGGATAAATCCGGCTATCGCATGCATGATGAGGAATCCGGCAATAACAGTTCCCATCGAAAGCCCGAGGATATAGGGCAAGCCAAGGATTACGCCGAAGTAGATCACCTTCAGCGCCAGGATCTGCACGATCTTCTGAACGCTGTTTTTCCGGTCTTCCGATAGCGCATTGTGCTTGCGGTAAGTAAAATACTGAACGAAATCTTTCAGCGTTACCCAGTAAAGCGTCAGAATGGAGTAGAAAAACACCACATAAATGAACTGAAACCGGTGGTAAGCTCTTCGCTCCGAATGAGGACAAAAGCGCATCAGCAGCTTATCGTCTATGTCTTCGTCCATTTCCGCCACATTCGTATACGTGTGATGCAAAACATTGTGCTGCATCTTCCAGTTGGAAACGGATCCGCCCAGCAGGTTAAGACTGTAGCCTACCAGCGCATTGATCCTCGCATTTTTAGCATACGCTCCGTGATTCGCATCATGCATAACGCTCATCCCGATACCTGCCATGGCCAACCCCATCAGCGACCAGAGCGCGATCTGCATACCGCCAGAGAACGGAATGCATAACATCAGAATGAAAGGCCCCAGGTACAAGCTCATCAGAACGGCTGTTTTAATGTACAATTTCATATTTCCCTGTTTCCTGATCTGGTGAGTCTGAAAGTAATTATCGACTCTTTTCTTCAGGGTAGGGAAGAAATTTTCAGTATCTTTTTTGATCCACTTAACGGTGCCTATTTTGCTCATGCAATGATTTATAGGTGTTAAAGATAGTTAAAATATAGTAAAAACCCGTAAAGACTGACATTCAGGCATTCCGAAGGTCGCCATTAGCAACGCTATGGAGATTTTTCAACCTTAAAAACTGATAGCAATTTTAAGAATAGGCAGATCTTGTCTTCCGCGGGAAAAGACGAATAAAATCAGTTTTGCAAACCGGGAGCTATAGTTCCGGAGCTTTTGGCTTTGATCCTACAGGATGTGCTATCAGGCTGTTCTTTAATGCATAAAGCACTACTCCGACTGCATTCCGGCAACCGATCTTCTGCATAATCAGCGTCCGGATACTTTCTATCGTTCGTTTGCTCCTGTGCAGCTCAACGGCGATTTCCTGGGTGGTCCACTCTTCACTGATCAGCTGAATGATCTGCAGCTCCATTTCGGTAAATAATACATCCTCGGAAACAAAAACAGGCTTCACCGTGCCTTCCTTCATCATCTTCGAAAGCAGCATTTTGGAAGTGCGGTCGTTCATGTAATAACCCATTTCCATCGTACTGTAGATGGCTTTGGCTATTTCAGCCGGCTCATCGTCCTTGGAAAGGTAACCGTTGGCACCATTGGCAATAGCCGATTCAACAAACTCCGGGTCGTCATACATGGACAGGATCAGCACCCGGACATCAGGATATCGCTGCCGGATCAGTCTGCTGGTTTCTATTCCGTTCAGCTCAGGCATCCTGAAATCGAGCATGATCAGATCAGGCTGTTGTTCCGGAAGCTTTTCGAGCAGTTCCTTTCCGTTTTCGCTGCTGAACAGCACCCTTACATTCTCAAAAGTATTAATGAGATTGACAAGCCCCTGCCTGAAGATCGCCTGGTCTTCCGCTATGGCAACCGTTATTTCTTTCGTTACTTTTTCCACACCACGCTTACTTTAGTTCCGTTAACCGTTAATTTCTCAAACCGCAGCTCAGCTTTGATCTGCTGAACACGGCTTTCCATATTTTTCAATCCGAGAGAAGGCATTTCCTTATCCAGGTGGTCCGAAGGCACAAATCCCTTTCCATTATCCAGCACCACCATTCTCAGCGAGTTCACATCTGCATTCAGCACCACCTCCACCTTCGTAGCCCCGGCATACTTCAGGATGTTGTTCAGCAATTCCTGTAAAACGCGGTAAAATGCAAGCTCTACCTCTTTGGAATGCCTGAAATTGCCAACCGGGTTGCTTTCCACACTAAAGGTAACATTTGTCGTATCATTCAGTGTCTTTACAAGGCTCCGGATCGCCGTTCTCAATCCGAGCTCTTCCAGTATCGAAGGAAGCAGGTCATTGGAGATCCGTCTTACTTTCTGAATAGCATTATTCAGGTTATCCAGCAGCAGCTCTTTCTCCGATGCAACAATGGTGAGCTGCGGGATCGAAAACTTGATGGCCGTGAGTGTAGACCCGACGTCGTCGTGCAATTCCAGCGCAATGCGCCGCTGCTCCAGCTCCCGGGTCTGGATCACCGCATCCATGAGCATTTTCTGGTATTCGAGCGCCTGGATATTCAGCTCGTTCTGCTTGGCCACCATTTTTTTCTGGTAGGTAAAAAAGAACACGATAATCCCCATCGCCAGGATCACCATTCCCATCGTTCCGAAGATCACTATTGTCCCAATGCCTGTTACTTCTTCGTTCCCCATACCAAGTATTCAATAAATATAAACGTAAGGAACATCCAAATGAACGCAATGCCGAAATAAACAAAAAACTTCCCGAGGAATTTGCCCGATCTCCCGCTTGCCATCCAAACCACGGTTGTGTACATGAGGTTGAGAAAAATATTCAGCCCCGAGTGAATATCGAAGACATTGAAGCCCACCTTATCCGATGAAAGGTAGATATCGCCGACCATGCTGAAAAACAACGTACCGGCGAAATAGAGCAGGAAACCGGAGGTCATCCAGTAATGCGGATACCTGATCAGATCGGGCACTTCGGACCTGTTGAAAAGGTCTACAAAGAACAAGAGCGCCAGCATCAGTACCCAGATGCATTCCACGCTTCGCTGAAGGGAATTGAAATGAGTGAGCTGCTCATTGAAGAGCACGTTAATAAACGAAAATATCAGAAAAAGGGCCAGCAATCCGGGATAAACCCAGCGAATTCTCCGTCCGTGGTAAACGAAGTAATAATAGATCGCTATAAGAATTGCTTCAACATAGGTGTAAAAGTGAAAAAGCGGCATGTTGTTAATGCCTTTCAGCAGGAGAAAGTACCCCAGACCTTCCATTGCCAGCGTGAGCAGTACCAGCACGCAGAGAATGCGGTAAGGAAGCGCGATCCTTTTCCAGCAGAAAAAAACCATCCCGCCCGGAAGCAGGATGGATAGAATAGATAGCAGACCTAATGTGCTCACTTAGAGTTCAGAGCATTAATACCGGAACAATGTTTCGGACAAGGCGCGGATAAATCCATGATCAGTCCGAGCATATCCTGCCCGTTGGCGTCAACACCAACAAGTACTAATTCCTGTTCGCCCGTATCATTCAATGCAAAATACATACGAATACCCTGTACCGTTCCGGCCGCACCCTGATTCAACAGCTCATTGATACAATCTTTCCCGAATAACCTGGCTTTGATAGGGTTCAGATTTGCATCCCTGTATCTCTGCGTCATTTCTGCTGCCTGGGCCAATGTTATTGCCCCTCCTTCTGTTCCATCAACTGTCATAGCGTAATTTTTTAAATGTTCGACTAATAATAGCGTCAATAATATCGTTTCGCAACAGTTCCGTTTTTGAATGCAGCCACTGAAATCACAAAAATATGATTATCAGGTCTCTAAAATTCAAAAAATGTTAACAAATGTGGTTTACCGCAACAGTTCTGCGGTAAACCGCAATGAAAAAATGGGTATAAATACGGTTGTTTAGTTCGTAATCACCTCTTACTTTTGATATGTCGCTGTACACGAACAGAAACACGCACTTATGATAACAGTACCAGACTACGTGACTACACAACAGAGGATTGACATCCGCGACCAGAAGGACATTCAGCTCTGGTGCAGCAGGTTCAATTGCACTAAAGAACAATTGCTCTATTGTGTAATGAAAGTCGGAAATTCACCACAGTCTGTGGGAGATTTCTGGCACATGAACAAAGACAGGCTGGAAACTTACTTTCAGCTGATCTGGGAAGAAATAAAAATGAATTAAGCACCGTATGCGGATAAAGACAATATAGCAGGCTGCTATTAAGAGATTCGCCTATGACCAAATTAGATTGCATCCGATAACATTACCCTCTATTCACTTAATTAAAGCAGCCTGTTATGGTATTACCCACTATTGATTGTGAATTTAGGTGAGCCGTCTCGTTGAACGAGGCGGCTTTTTTATTCCTGCTTTCAGGAGCTTTCAGCATACGATCAAAAGAAAAGATCATAAGGATTACATACGCACTGCAAGTTTCACAAGGCCGGTATCCAGGGAACGCCCGTTTTTAAGAAGCAGTTGTTCGCCGTCGCCATCCGTCTTCTAATATTACTTGCCTTTATTCCGGCGTTCCTGCAGCCAGCTTGGAGCTGGTTTCGCTTTAACCGGCGCCGATGCATTGCCACGGGTGGTTCGTGTTTCCCTTTGCTGATCACTTCTCCCGCGTGGCTGGTGCTGCTGGGCCTGGTGCGGAACGGCATCCCCGAGAAGCTGCTCGATGAGCTCCGGACGATTGGCCTTTTTCAGACGTTCACGGATCCACATATGATTCTCACGCTTGTACCAGAAAAAGAAGCGGTTCTGGTTCTTTTTTTCATCGGCCGTTTTCGGCGTATTGACAGGTTTAAGCGTATAAGGATGTACACCGGAATAGTAGATCACCTCCGAAACGGTCATCGGTGTGGGAGTAAAATCCTGTACCTGCTCAAGCTGGAATCCCATTTCTTTTGTCTCCGCGGCAAGATTGGCCATATCGGCTTCTTCACAGCCCGGGTGCGAGGAAATGAAATACGGGATCAGCGGCTGATTCAGGTTATTCTTCTTCGACAAGGCATCGTATTTCTCTTTGAATTTGTGGAAATACTTAAACGACGGCTTGCGCATAACACGCAGTGTTGCATCGGAAGTGTGCTCGGGAGCAACTTTCAAACGCCCGCTCACGTGTCGTGTGATCAGCTGCTCGATGTATTCGTCGTGGTTTCCGTCGCTGTTGTTCTTGTTGAAATCGTCGACCAGGAGATCGTAGCGGATCCCCGATCCTACAAATGCTTTCTTGATCTTCGGATGTGCATCGACCTTGCGGTAAATATCCGTCATCGCTTTGTGCGAAGTATCCAGGTTGTTGCAGATCACCGGGTGAATGCAGCTTGGACTGGAACAGCGCTCGCAGATAGACTCGATCTTCCCTTTCATGCGGTACATATTCGCAGACGGCCCGCCGATATCGGACAGGTAGCCTTTGAAATCCGGAAGGGAAGTTACTTCGTCTATTTCCTTCATAATGCTCTTCTCGCTCCGCGAAGCGATGAATTTTCCCTGGTGAGCGGAAATGGTGCAGAAGCTGCAGCCACCGAAGCATCCGCGGTGCATATTGACCGAGAATTTGATCATATCGTAGGCCGGAATAGCGCCACGTTTCTTGTATTTCGGATGCGGCATGCGGGTATACGGAAGATCGAACGACTGGTCCATTTCCGTTTCCGTCATTGTTTTGTACGGCGGATTGATCACCAGCGTCTGATCGCCAATGCGCTGCATAATACGGTTCGCTTTCCACTTATTGGATTCGACCTCTACGATCTTGAAATTGGCGGCATAAGCGATCTTGTCTTCCAGGCATTTTTCATGGCTCGACAATTCGACCGTTTCCCATTGCTTGTTTTTCGGCAGCTCTTTGGAGCCATCCTGCAGGAAAGCCACCTGGTTGACCGTCGTAAGCGAGGAAAAAGGAACGCCTTTTTTCACCAGGCGCAATACGTCCCGCAAAGGCTGCTCACCCATTCCGTAAACGAGCAGGTCCGCTTTAGAATCAACGAGAATAGAAGGCATGAGCTCATCTTTCCAGTAGTCGTAGTGCGAAACACGGCGGAGACTTGCTTCGATCCCACCGATCAGCACCGGCACATCGGGATAAAGCTCTTTGAGTATTTTGGAGTAAACAGTAGTTGCATAATCCGGGCGAAAGCCAGCTTCACCTCCCGGTGTGTAGGCATCGGTAGAGCGCAAACGCTTTCCGGCCGTGTAGTGATTCACCATGGAATCCATGCAGCCGGCTGTTACGCCAAAGAAATATTTGGGCTTGCCCAGCTTCTTGAAATCGCGGAGATCATCCCGCCAGTTGGGCTGGGCAATGATACCGATCTTAAAGCCTTCCGACTCAATGATACGGCCAATAACGGCGGTCCCGAACGCGGGATGGTCTACGTACGCGTCACCCGAGATCAGGATGACATCCAGCTCATCCCAGCCACGTTTTTCCACCTCTTTTTTTGTAAGCGGCAACCAGTCAGTTATCGGTCTTTCTTCCAGCATGGTGCAAAGATACGGAAAACGGGATGAATCATCAGCCGGTAGTGTATAGTCTTTAGTGGTTTGGTCGCCAACCGACCGGGGATTGATCAGAGGTGTTCTTTCTTTCGACCTGAAAAGCGACCGGATCCTCATTCAGCGATTCGCAATCAATGAGTTGTAAAAGACATTTTTTTACTGTATCTTGAACTTAAATCGTTTGGGTTTATCTGAGGCTTTTAGGATTACAAGAATTGCGTTACGCCGCTTTATCACCGCTTTAAGTCCGCTGTATCTCCGCTATATGCCTGTTGTATTTCCTTCCTGTTTATTTCTCTGCTACCTATCTGACAGCAGTGTGACAGCAATGGCCCATAGGTTGACCGGCAGTGTGGCAGGTAGTAAGCTTAGATCTGAAGATGCTGACACCTACCATTGAAGGGGGATAGGATGCACCCATAACGTACGACTCCTCCGGAGTCGGGATCCGTTCAAACACTAACGAGCTATTGAGGTGTGACTCCGCTGGACTCCTTTGGCTGCGTGCTTTGCATCTTACAATAAAAGGATTACTTTTAGGTCAATGATCAAATCACCGGCTTACGGACTTCTTTTCCTGCTGCTTGCACTTGGTGCCTGTGGAACGAAGCCGGTTCCCAAAAAGAAAATAACTGTTCGACCTGCTGTTATTCACCCGCTTTTTTTCCAGGACGAAATAGCTTCGCAGATCAACTTTCCTTTCTGGTTCAATGATTCACTGATCCGGCAGCAACAGATCCGGCAGCTTACGCGAACGGTTTATTCGACCTTCGGACTGGATCCCGAACAAAGCGAAAACACGGAAACATTCCCGAAACTAAAAACCGTTTACACCTTCTCGAGGGAGGGAAAGCTCATTTTTATCGAGCGAACCAATTATTCCGAGGGGATTGTCATCGCTCAGAAAAATTATGCGTTTACACCTTCCACCGGCATTTACTCGGAAGTGATCTCGGCAGCCCCGGTTGAATCTGTCAGCGGCGGACAGCAGGAAAGCTATGTGCTCGTTGAAAAAAAGCAGGGAAAACATTCGTTGCTGCACTACAAAGATCGCTACAGCGGGATCCGTTACCTGTTTTATCCGAACAGGAAATTCCAGGGCGCCTTATCGGTCGATTCCATCGGGCACCCGACGGCCCACGACTGGATTATCTGCGGAACGCCCGGCAAACCGGAGAAACGCTACCAGGTGCGGAATACTGTAACGGAAACCAAAGTGAGCCATTATAGCTACCTGAATGACAACTTTCCCGAAATGATCTCGCGCAGTGATTATCCTTTTACGCAGAAACGGTATTTTTCCTATACCCGCGAAGGCATTTTCAAAGGCTACATCGACTCGACCTTCATTGATGATTCCTTCATCACCAGCATTGTAACCTCTTTTACGCTCGACAAGCTGGACCGGCCTGTTGAGATCACCCACCAGAAAGATCATGCGTCCGGTTCCGCAAGCTACCGCACGATCGAAAAGATCGATTACACCTTTTTCACATCCAACTAACTTATGAGAGCTACCGTTTTCAGTTTCCTTCTTTGCGCCTGTTTTGTACAGATTGCTCATGCGCAGCAGCCAACCGCCCTTTACAACGGCAAAACCGTCTTCGTTTACCCCTACCAGCACGAAGTTTCCATTCCGCTCCGCAATTTTAAAATGGGACTGAAAAAGGAAGAAGGGCTTACAAGGGACTCCCTGAACAGAACCATCGTTTCAACAGAGATCAGGGACATTAAGCGCCTGGTTCCTATGGATAAAAGCAAATCTTTCCGGAAGAACAAAGCGCTCTTCATGAAGATCCGCTCCGAGCATCCGGGCATTTTATACAACTACAACATTGCGCCGGAGGAAGATATCGTGCCAGCCCTGGAGCCGCTGAAGGACGGAAATTACGTGCAGTATTACCGCGATCTTCCTTATGTAAAGGACGACATTCTCCGCTGGCGGAATGATGTGGTGTGTGCTGTTTTCACCCTGAAGAACAACCAGCTCGACGGTTTTGCCTGCTGGCTCACAGCCGAAGGAGATACGCTGAAAGCAGGAAATTTCCGGAACGGGCTGAAAGAAGGTGCATGGATCTATAAAAAATACGAGTACAACCCGGAGGATGAAGATCTGAAGCTCGCCCTGTTTCTGGACGGGACCTACAAGGATACTTCCATCACGGAAATGAGCTATGTTAACGGCCTTTCAGACGGTCCTTACAGAAACCTCTACAACAGCTTTTTGCTGGAAACAGGCTTTTACAAAAATGGTAACGAATCGGGAGAATGGCGCGAATATTCCCGGAAAACCATTATCCAGGGCATTAAAACGATCTACCTGAACGAGCCCGTGATGATCCGCCACTATTCCTTTCCCGAACAACCGGTAAAGGCAAAGGGTGTGATCGTCAGGAACAAGATCCTCGACCTTTCGGATGTGAACCGCCTTCAGTATAACCTGCCCTACGAATCCTATTTTTATTCCTTCGACAGCTTTTATACCCTTTACAAGGAAAAAGAGGAAGAAGGACTGGAACTGCCGGAGGAAAAAACAAATTCCTACCCGGGTGAAGAAATGGACGGCAGCTCTGAAGACCAGATTATTAAAGGAAGTGTCTATGATTACGAAGACTATAGCGGCCACGAACGGGAAGTCTGGATCAACGGAAAAAAATACACCCGTAACGACCTCATCGATTCGCTTGGCTATATTTTCAAGTACGAAGGCATCTACGAGGAATTCTACAACAACGGACAGCTGAAGCTTCGGTTCGAGGTCCGCGATGGGAAACTGGTGAAAGAAGATACCATTTTCTGGAACAACGGAAGCCCGGTAAACGTGATCACTTATGACGCGGAAGCCAAGGAATACACCGAGCGCACATTCGATTACGACGGCAAAGAGATCAAGCAGCTCGTCTATGACGAAAAAGGGAATTTCCTGCGGATAGTCGGAAAAAAACTGAAGCTGAACGAATACCTGGTGAACGGCAAGATCTACAAAGCCAGCACTTACGATGCGTTTTTCAATTACTCGAACAACGATACGCTGGTCTACAGCCTGTTCCACCCGGTTGTTACAGAAGAAGCACTCTGGCGGTTCGACACGACCATTGCTACTATGAGCACCTTCGATCCGTTGTCGAGAACTTACGAAAGCGTTGGCTATTCCCTGGATAAAGTACTCACATACCATAAGCGCGTAGAGTTCGGCGAAGACTATTCCAACCTGCTGGGCACCGAAAGCTACAAAGTCGGAAAAGTTGAGCTGTTCACGCATTTCAACGGTTCTTATGACGTCAACCCGCTTTACCGCAGGGCAGGCGACAGCGTTCTCAGCAGCCGTGTCCAGTACTGGGAGCGCAACTACGATATCGATTACGACAACGTGCTGAATTACGACGGAAGGCCTTTCAGCGGTAAATTCACCATGACCACCAACCAGATAGACTTCGCCCTGGACGCTTCTTACGACAAGATCAACTTCCGGTTTGCCAACGGGGCCAAGCACTCGAAGAAAGTAATGAAATCCTTCGACAAATACGTTCACAAGCAGAAATCCACGAAGCTTACTCCTTACATGAACCAGCGCGTGGTTTACAACGAAGAGGCAAGCACAACCGTTCTGTATTCCGTGCTCCCGTTCATCAATTACGTTTACACGCCTGTATCGGGATCGCACTTCAGGGAATACGACTACAAAAAAGGAGTAGAGACCGTTCGTACCATCAGCGAAAAGAAAGCAAAGGCCTTCGACAAAACGATAGACGGCCAGTTCCTGAACGGAAAGCCAGAAGGACTCTGGATCACGAGAGACCAGTTCGGGGAAGTGACTTCGGAAGCGCCCTTCAAAAACGGGGAGCTCGACGGAGAGATCCGCTATTACAAAACAGCCTATCCGCAGCCGGAAGATGAATTCGAGTACGGCCCGCAAAATCCACTGCTGAGGGACAGTCTTCCTGCAAAACCGGTTCATTACCTGGCCAGAGTAAGCCACCTTAGCCGGAATGTACTGAACGGAACCGTTGTGGAGCTCGACTGGATGGGAGATACGCTTTCCAAACTGAATTATGTAGACGGCAGACGCGAAGGCCCGAGCTTTGACCGGTCGAAACTGGCTTATACGACCTCGGGTTACGAGAACGGCTCTGTTGACGGGATTACCCGCACCTACCTTACTGTTCCGGGCAGAGATACCATCCTGCTTTTCGATCTCAATTTCCAGAACGGAGCTTTACAGGGAGAATCGAAATCCTATCACCTGAACGGGAAAATGGCCAAGCACGGATTCTTCCTCAGCGGAGAGCCTATAGACGATTTCGAAGCGTTCGACACGCTTGGTTTCCGCTACCAATACGTGAAATTCCAGTACAGTCAGCCGATCGAAGAAAAGATCTGGGAAGAGAACGAGCTCAGCGTGCGCTATACCTTCGACTGGAGAGATTCCATTTACTTCAACACCCGCGATATTGCCGGATCTACCAGCCTCGACCGCATGCTTTCAGAGCTCGGACTCGATGAAGAGAACAACCGCATGCCTTACTACGGAAGGCCGAGCCTGGTTTCCAAAACCGGGATCGATTACCACATGACCAAGTATTACCCTAACGATACCGTTGCCCGCGACGGTGCTATTTCCTCCGGGAAGAAAGTCGGCTGCTGGCAGTTCTACGGCTACGAAGGCAACAAGCTCTACGAAGTGGATTATTTCGACACGATTATTACCGTGCTCGACAGCGTGCGCTTCAAGTCGAAAGGAATCCTGACTTACGTTAACAGCAAGGGCGAGCCGTTAAGTCACAGCTACATCGTGGAGAAATTCGAAAAGTACGACTGCGCCCACACCGATCACTACGAAGTGCGCATGCTCGTGGCCTTCTGGGAAAAAGACAGCACCGTTCACCGCATGAACGGCCACGTGAAGAATTATTACGACAACGGCGTTCTGCAGAACGAAGGCTGGGTAAAAGACGGCATCGCTACGGGCGTGTGGAAATTCTACGATCCCTACGGAAGCCTGAACCAGGTAGGCGAGTACACTTCCGGCAAGCGCCAGGGAAGATGGCTCAGCGGCGACCTTTCACAGGTAAAATACATGGGCGACATCTGCCTGAACCCGAACCTTCAGAACCTCGACGAGATCATGAGCTACCAGGAAAAACTGCTCGATATTTCGGTGGTTTACTACCAGAACGGAAGCGTGAAGAAGCGCGAATACTACGGAGTGAATATGAATTCCACCGCTCCGCCTGAAAACTATGGCGACGGGGAAATGTATTACGAAGGAGAATACTACGAGGGCGATTATTACGATGAGGGGAATTTCTAGGACGGCAGGGAGTTTAAGATCGCAGGATGGTACTACCTCTGAGGATGGATGGATTTTTGCAACCTTTTGAATTAGCGGCATCAGTAAGAAAGAATCTTTTAACCGAATAGTACCTGAATATGATCAAGACCATTTGTTACTTTCTGATTCCGGCAACTTTTGCAGTGCTGTCGGTGGGATGTGGGAAGAAAAAGAACGAGGACACATTGAAAGCTGATCTCACCGTAACGAGTGCTACGACCGGTCTCCCTGTTAAATCGACCATTGTCGTGAAGTACGAAACGGGGGAATATTCCAAGCCCGACAAGCACTCCGTGGTACTTGGAACGACAGACAATTACGGGAATATCAGTGTCTCTCACACTTCCGCCAAACATCCGTTCCATGTATCCATCGAGATTCACCCACTTACGGGGTATTATTCATCGCCTTATGGGGCTCCAACAATCCCGAATGTACTGTTCAATAAGGAGAATCATTTTACTGTTTCGCTGAAACCTTATTACTATTTTTCCCTGTCGGCCACCAATACCAACTGTTACAATGCAACGGACACAGCCACATTAGACACCGGCTACAAGCGCCTGGCCCTGGGATGCGGCGATACGACTTTCAACTACGCTGACCAGGACTGGACCATGTATTCCGAAACTCCGGAAATAGACTACACCGTTACTGTGAAGCGCAATAACATCGTTTCTGTTTTCCAGCAAAGCTTTGTATTGCAGGAAGGAGTCGTTACTCCTATTCACATTGATTATTGAAAGGAATTCAGGATGCTGCGGGTTACAGAGCGCCGACGTTGAATTTTAGGGCTATGCCAGCGTAGGTGTAGTTGTTCAGGTTGATGAAACCCTCTATGCTAGCGCTTCTGTCGTTGCCTGAATGGAGCAGCAATTCCATTCCCAGGAATATGCCGTAGCTTTCAAAGGCTCTTTCTACCGGAGCAGTTGTTGTGATGATTGCTGATCCTACATCAGCCGTAGTGACCTGGGTATCCCGGTAGAAGCCGCTGCCATGAGAAAGTCCGACCCGGCAAAGCAGCTTTTGTTCCCTCATAGGAAGGAGATTGCAGCAACCTAAAACGGACCATCCCCCGTAATTGATCATGGTTTTGGATTGATCGTCTTTGCTCATGATGTGTCCATTCAGCTCTCCCCGGAGGGTAACACCCCAGATATCGCGCCGGAGATAGGTAACCGTAAGTGGCGCGTGCAGCATAATGGTCCTGGTTGTTCCGGATATACCGGCTCCGGCACCGACCCACAAACAGTCTCCGTTCATGGTTTGCGCATTGGAAAGAAAAGTCAGATGAAGAACTATAAGAAGGAGGAATAGACGGGTCATGTTTTTTGGGGCTAATATAAACGAGTTTTCCGTGATAGTAAAGTTATACTTGGAAAAAGTATAACTCAATGAATTGCATTTGATCATTATGGCTTCACCGCTACAATTCTCCAAGGTTGAGTCTTACAGCAAACCCGAGGTAGCTTTTCTTAGTTAAGTGAACATAAGGCTCAATACTCCAGCTGAAGGCATGATTGGACCGAAGCCATTCTGCGCTCAGTAAGATCCCGTAAGACTGGAAATGCGTTTGCTCATAAACAGCTTTTGTTTTTCCAAAGCCGAAGAATACCGGTTCTGTGGAGGAGTATTTGAACGCACCATTCCGGATTCCCTCTCCGTAGGAAGGACCAGCTTTCAGTATAAGTTTCTGTTCAGTGCCGGCATGGAGATTAAAGCATCCCTGCAATGACAGGCCATTGTACCTGTTAAGGCCATTTGTTCGATCGGTAAAGCGTTTATTGGTTTCTCCTTTAACGGAGATGCCCCATTTATCCTTCCTCAGGTAAGTTAATCCCAGATCGAGGTGCGTTAGTATGGAATTGTTCGCAACCGAAAGACCGAGACCCGCACCTACCCAGCAGTAGTTATTCTTCTCCTGAGCTTCGGAAACGGTAACCAGGGAGATAAATACAAGGGAGAGGAATAGACGGGTCATGTTTTTTTGGAGGCTAATGTAAAGGAGGGGATTTAGAATAACTAATAAAATGTTATTAAAACAGGAATCCATTATTTGCTAAGCTATTTGAAACTTATCCTAATCAGATATTATAATAAGTCTTTAATATCAACTTCTAAAGCTTCTGCAATCGTAAACAATGTTCGCAGAGTAGGACTTGTTTTTCCTAATTCTATACGAGCCAGGTTTGTCTGCTCAATGGCACACTTAGAAGCCAGATCAAGTTGCGTCATTTTCTTATCCAAACGAAATGTTCGAATCCTTTTCCCGACGTTTGTAATAACTTCCTGATACTCCACATACAAGTTTCAGGTTAGATCAAAGAATATCTCAAATCAATTTTGATCTATTCTGGTTTAATTAATATATTTGTATCAATTAAAACTTGAATTTATTGCAACCTTTTCAATTAATTGCATTAGATAAGAAACACTGTTATTCATTTGAGTATCCACTGATACACCACAACACTATGATTAGAACGACTATATATCATTTCATTGTTTTCACGATATTTTCGTTGTTGTTGATGAGTTGTGTAAAAAAAGGCGATTTCAATATCAAGCTTAAAGTGATCAGTGAAGCTACCGGGAACCCTGTCCAATCTCAGGTTACGATTCAATATCAAAAACGTCCCGGTCCCTCGCAACCCATACAGGAAGCAAAGGTGGGTACAACGGATGAAAACGGAGAGCTGCATATTAAATACAGTTTACCGAGGAAAACATACAATCACGTACTTGTAGTTTATGCAACAGGCTATTCTAATATCTGGAAACAGGAAGCAGCAAAAAAAAGCGTGAACCCGGGGCAAAAAAGTGAGTTCACACTGAAAGTAACTCCGAATTATCATTATTTACTTTCGCTTAAAAACACATCCTGTTACGATGAAACCGATAGCGTAAGTGTAACAAGTAATATCCCTTATGGTACAATAATACGTTATGCAGGTTGTGTTGATACAATAGTTAAGTTCGGACAATCTACTTCCTATATTTTTACTTTCTGGTCTTTTAATCCGAACGTGGTCTTTAATGTTACCGTAAAGCGCAATGGAATTACCTCCTTTTTTCAGCATCCGGTTACATTGATTGTGGGTCAGATAACGCCTGTGCACATTGATTACTAAAACTATTCGTTATGAAAGCTGTAACTTCACTGAAAAGGCCCCAACAAATGACCAGATACTTTCTTTTCGCTTCGCTTATGCTGTTGCTGGTTTCTGGCAGCGTTTCCTGCAAGGATAAAGACAATAAAAAAAGCTATTGCACGGAAAACCCAGGAAGCTGCCAGTCGGTATTAGCAGCGAAGGAATTCTTTTTATTCAAAGAAGGTTCCTGGTGGGTCTATGAAGAAGAGACTTCTCATGAAAGGGATTCCCTGTATGTGACTGAATATTACAATAGTGATGGATATGATTTTGATATGAGAGTGCATAGTTCCCTCAGCGATTACAATTACCATTATTGGCCTTTGTTTACAGGTAGTAGTGGATGCAGCGCAACTTCTCCTATTCACAAAAAATGCATTTTTATCAATCGTTCTAAAGGAAAGCCTGGTGATTACATTGGGGAAAGTCAATGTTTTTTCGTCAATTATAAACAAGGAGATTATGAAACGACTGGTAGTGATCTTACATATTGTCCAAATAATAAAATCATTGTTGAACAGGTCTATAGTAATTATCAACTTGGCAATTTTAATTTTGGTAAGACCGTAAAAATCGGAGAATTATGCAGCTTTATAGAAGGTGCACAACCCACCAAAAATTATTATTCATCCCAAATTGGCCTTGTTAGCAAAGAATTACTAGATAGTAATCAAGTATGGAACCTTATCTCCTACCACATAGCACTGTAATCTCTTAATACACTATAATTATGAAGCACTTCTTTTTAGCGGTGTCAGCCATTTGGCTGATCACCGCCAGCCACTCCTTTGCCCAATCGGATGACATGAACAAGGAAAAATATTGGAAGTTCCGGACTGATTTCCGGGAGAAATTTATTTATACCCGAACTCCGTTAGTTCAGAAATCGTTACACCAAGCGCCTCTGATAATTCTATTAAATAAACCAGGCTTGGATTGACTTTACCGCTCTCTATTCTCTGAAGACTTTGCTGATCTCTTTGCATAGCAGAACTGACCTCTATCTGGGTCAAATTCCTGGACTTGCGCAAATCTTTAATGTGCAATCCAAACTTTTTTAATGCTATGTCTTTGTCTATACTCAACAAAGCCAAAGGTCACCCATACAACACATTTGTTTTAAAACAGATATGTTGTATTTATTTTTTTATATATTTGCTCAAGAACTTTAGTTTAAATAAAAATGCAACCTTTTGAATTAATTGCATTAGATAAGAGACTACGGTTCCAAAACACTATCGCATGAAAAAACAATTGCTCTTCGCTTCACTCGTATTTTTTTTGCTTTTTGGCGCTCTTTCCTGCAAGGATAAAGACAACAAGAAAAGCTATTGCACAGAAAACCCGGGAAATTGCCAGTCTGTATTAGCAGCGAAGGATTATTTCTATTTTAAAAATGGCTCGTGGTGGGTTTACGAGGAAGAGACTTCACATGAAAGGGATTCAGTTTACGTTTATCAATCTGTAAACAATATAAATAATTACGATTTTGACGTAAAAACACACAGTGTACTTCAAGATTACGATTATCATTATTGGCCAACTTATTCAAGCCCAAATGGATGTAGCGCCAGCCAGCCGGTTATTAAAAAATGTATTTTTATTAACCGATCAAAAGGAAAAGCAAATGATTACGTTGGCCAAGACTACTGCTTCTTTATAAACACTGTAAAAGGGGCTTACGAAACTGTTACAGGAAATATATTTTATGATAATAACAAAATAAGCGTTTCGGACATATACCAAAACTATACAATAGGAGAATTAAATTTTTCAAGAACTGTAAAGATTCATGAGCTCAGCACTCGTATTGAAGGTATACAACCTACAAATCATTATTTCTCTAAAGATGTCGGGTTAATCCGTAAAGAACTGCTTGACAGCAATCAAATCTGGAACCTTGTTTCCTACCACATAGAACCGTAACCCCAATACACTATACTTTATGAAATACTTTTTTTTAGCGGTGTCAGCCATCTGGCTGACCACCGCAAGCCACTCCTTTGCACAAACGGATGGGATGAACAAGGAAAAATACTGGAAGCTTAGAACAGATTTTCGGGAGAAATTTATAAAAATCGGTGCGGATAATGGTGAAAGCTTACCAGCAGGAGCGTTAAAACCACTTGATTGCGTCGATAACGATTCTATATACGACGGAACTCCATTTAGCACTACCTGGTATGGGGAAATGCATTGGGGGGATGGAATGATTCGACATGGTCATTATCTTGGATTGCTTGCAACGGAATATCGTCTGCTAAAAAATAGTGGACAAGATGTTACTGGTATATTGAACGAGTTATATTATGCTTTAAATGCAATTAATAGATTAGATAAAAATTGCGAGCCAAACCAAGATGTTTTCTATGGAATGACCTTAAGTCAAAATCTAAATGGTTTTTCACTTCGCGAGGATATTTATGAAGACTTCGCTAAAAACAATTGGAGCACTGATCCTATGAGAATGGGTTGTACCAATAGTGCGTACTATTACAATAATAACATTTTGGAAATAGACAATCCGTCTATCGGACAGGAAGTAAAATTCAATTCCTATCAAAACGTTCCCAGTCTTGATCAAATGAGTTCCTTAATGGTAGGACTTAGCTTGATTAACAAACTCGTCGATGATCAGTTTGTAAAACCTACTTCTGCAGATGCAGGGTTTTATGTGGTAGCTGAAACAAAAGCCATAGTTCACAGGATGGTTAATTTTGCGGCTAATCACAATTGGTTTCTCATTGACGTTAATGGATGGCCTGTTGGTAATGGAGGTGGTGACCTTATACTAACTGCATATCCTATAATCAAAACAGCAACTGCCATTACCGGAAACAGCTATCCCATCGTGATTAGAAGGCGTACAGTAGGTTATCATCAGATTCAGGACTGTGAGACAGGTTACGGTCTTGAAGAACTTAGCTTCCTGGAGCAGAATGTTGCCTGTGCCCAGCTTTCCCTTGCACAGATAGCCCATCGCGAGCATTACCTAACTGGATCGGGAGTGGCAGGTCCTTTCAACAATCAAACTACTTCTCTTTTTCAGAGTTGGGAGCTTACCGGAAACTTTGTCCAATCCGCTCTCAGCCATCCTATGGAGACTTTTTGGAGCGCACTCTTACCCATTAATTTGTCAGCTATCTACAACGATTGGGAAGATGATCATAAGTACAATTCTTTCCTGCCTATGTTGAATCTCGCAGATTTATCAATTATTGAATTTGACCAACCTCTTATCAAGGATTATAGTGCAACGATCCTGTTTAATTTAGGTGTTACAAGTGGGATCTGGGACCAAAATACGGTATCCACATGGGCGGCAGGTACAGGAAACCATCAGTTAGAGTTGATCAATGCAGTATTACACGACAACACTCCTACTCAACCGGCCTCGTTCTACCGTGCTTACCTTGACCAAATGAATCCTTCCGGTCCTTATAAAATGAAAGGCATGAACTGGCATCCTAATGATGACAGCATCTATGCACAGGAAACATCTCATGGAAATGGATGGGCATCAGAATACCGTTGGACACATACACTTGAATCAGCAGGTATTCCCAGCGGGAACAACGGAATGTTCAGCGGCATCGACTACATGCTCTTCCACAATCTCTACTGGCTGAAATTCCATGCTGACGAGCCGATGACGGAAACCACCGATTACTGTTATTGCGGCTTACCCGTTACCGCAGCAGCACCGGCAGGAGCCAATAGCTTCCAGATCGATGCGAACCTGAATCTGAATAACAAACTGAGCTTCCTGCCTTCCTGTGTAACCGACATTTTCGTACCGGTGAATCATGCTGTTACGGCTGTTTATACCGTTCAGCCCAAGTTCAGCAACTACACCGATCTGGGCATTTACACCACGAAGTACCAGACATCCAATGCTTCGGTGGAAAACGGTGGTGAGCTGAAAACCCGGACCCGCTTCATTATCTGCTCTCAAACCCTGAACGTGAAGGCAGGAGGAAAAATGATCGTTGAAAAAAGCGAGACCATTCTGAATCCCTTTGCAGTTTTTGATGTCAGCGGAGAAGTGCGGTTGAAACCCGGAACCATCCTTCGCTTGAGATCCCGGATGATTCTCCGGTCCGGCTCGAAGCTAATCGTCGAAAGCGGCGCACAGCTCATCATCGAACAGAACGGCACCATCGAATACTACAACGGAGCCGATTTCTCTACCGCCGGTGACAACAGCAGGATCATCCTCCGGGGAACCATCCGCACCATGAACGCCACCACTTTCAGGATAGGCACCGACGCGCTGCCCAACACTTCCCGCGGCAAGCTCATTATCGAGGGCGTGTACAACCAGTTCGAGGCCATGCAAACGGCTTCGTTCGAGCTCACCGGGACGGGGATTAATGACAACTTCATCGAGATCGCTGCCAACTCCCGCCTCCTGATCGCAGACCCGGAGATCCAGCTCTTCCGGATCAATAAGTGTTCGGTGAAACTGCTTTTCAATGCTTCCATCAGCGCCCAGCGCACCTTCTTCTCACAAGACGCCAGGTACAGCTCGACACTCCGAAACGGCGGCGTTACCGTTGCAGCTATGAACAGCTTCCTGAACTGCCAGTTCACCGATGTTCCCGTGAAGGTTCCCAACACTTCCACCGGGAGCGGCTTTACCGCAAGGGACTGTGCTTTCACCAGCACTTCTTCCGCTATCAATCCTACCGACCCTGCGCTGGTGGCCGTTAACGGGTGGAAATACACCATTTCCAGCAGTACTTTTTCCATCGGCTATCTTTACGGGATCTATTCCACCAACCTGGTAGCGCCTTCGGTTGCGGAGGGCTGCACGTTTACAAAGCAGCCGGCAAACACCTACCAGCTCACCGGGATCTACGACATCTCCACAACCGATGTCAAGGTAAGCAGCTCCACGTTTACGGATCTTTATTCGGGGATCAACAAATCGTCGGGGAAACTGAACCTGAAGTGCAATACGTTTACGGGGAATACTTACGTCAACATTACCGCCCGGAACGGCTGCCTGCTCAACATGAGCACACTCGACCTGGCCGGCTACAACGTGCTGAACAAATCGGCCCAGAACAGGAGCATTGTTTTGAGTGCG
>Ga0247810_10000888_pt1 | contig 23081 bp, 18 predicted proteins | sample UWRJL119311C1_FD_179918 | JGI IMG/M metagenome (GOLD analysis project Ga0247810, IMG submission 179918) | Plant litter microbial communities from Arlington Agricultural Research Station in Wisconsin, United States - UWRJ-L119-311C-1 | ecosystem: Environmental > Terrestrial > Plant litter >... | reverse complement strand
CGTCGTCTGGCTGCTGCATGAGAAGGTTTTTGGATGGTGTAAAGATAGGGATAACAGTGATGGCTTTTGACTGCGTCAGCGAGTGAATGTGCTGATTTTCTTAAAAATTCTAATAGTTTATGGGTTACGGTAGTGGTGGCTGTAAATTAGCTCATGAGTATTAACTTCTAACATTGATGTTTATGAGCGACGACAAGAAAAATCATGGATCTCCCGATAACAAGCTTATTGATGTGAACGATCCGAAAGAGATCTGGAACTGGACCACTTCACTTGGTATTTCGGAAGAGCGCCTGCGAGAAGCTATAAAAGCTGCTGGTACGAGCGCCGAAAAAGTAAGAGATTACCTGGATAAGCGCTAATTCCCGGGAAGGAATGCAAACGAAAAAGGGATTCCACAGTGAATCCCTTTTTTGTACTCGTTTCGAGGCCTGCCTTAGCTTGCCCTGCCGGAATAATTCATCTGGTAGCTTTGTGACGGATCGAAGCGCTCATATACAGGTCGTTTCGTATTTCTGAACAGGGACGGGGTTAAGCCGGTAATTTTCTTGAACTGGTTGGATAGATGTGCGACGCTGCTGTAATGCAGGCGGTAGGCAATTTCGGTGAGTGTAAGCTCGTCGTTCAGGATGAGGTCTTTCACCCGTTCGATCTTATTCGAAATGATGTATTGCTCGATGGTAATACCTTCATATTCTGAGAAGAGGTTCGCCATGTAGGTGTAATCGTGGTTGAGCATGTTGCTGAGGTAGCACGAATACTTGGTCTTGGGGATATCTTCCGAACAATGGATCATTTCGATGATTACATTCTTGATCCGCTCGATCAGGATGGATTTTTTGTCTTCTACGATCAGCAATCCGTAATTGAGCAGGTTGTATTTTAAATCGTCGTATTGCTGAAGGGTGACTTTCTCATGAAGCTCCACTTCGCCCATTTTTAGCGTGAAGTCTGTTAAGCCGAGGTTCTGAAGCTCTTCCTGAACCAGTATTTTGCAGCGCTCGCTGATCATATTTTTGATAAACAGTTTCATAATTCCCTCTTTTAAATCGCGGCTGCCGTTTGGCGGACTACCACTTGTTATTCTATCTAACCAATTTCTTCAACGGAGGTAAAGGTTTGGTTTAACAAAGTCGTCCGGAAGGTTTCACCCGCGAAAGCACCGTACGAATTAGCTAGATTGAATTTAGGGAAACCGGCTTCAGCGGGCAAAATGCTTTAAACACTTTTAATCTTCTTTAACGGGTAGCGAATTGCCCGCGTTCCTTCGGGGCAGGTGATTTCCGGTAAATAGAAAAAAACTGTTATTATCCGTTAGAAGGCCGTGCCTTCGGCAGGCGAGACGATTTATCCGTCCTTTTGCTCCACAGCGGTCGGGACAAGCAATGGGTGCTCAATCTTGGAAAATGAACAACTCCACGTTTTATTAATGCCTGCCTATGTGGAAAATAGTTCGCTGGCGGAAAGACTGAAGGGGAAGTATCAGGAAGCGGTTTCGGGCCATGGAAGCGCAGGATTGTCGTATCCGCCGGCATGAGGAAGCAGGTCGTCCCACTCACTGACCACCACGCAGGGGATTTCGCGTTTCCACAGGTACTCCATGATCTCTGACACACGGGCCACAGCTACTTCATCCGAAATGTGATCTTCCGGGGTGAATTCCAGGTAGGAGTGAAAGTTGAAATAACCGTCGGGGAAAGCAAGGGACTTTTCTCCTTCCTCTCGTTTTTTATTCGGAAACAACCGGATGGTAAACTCAGCGGTAGTAATGGCATGAATGGTTTTTTCTTCCCGGGAATCCGGCGGAAGAATGGTCATGAGTCCTGTCATCAGCTCTGTGGCTGTGATACGGGGATGAATGTGTAAAATAGCTCCGTCCATATTATATGAATTTAAAGTTTAAGGTAAGGTGCTTTGTCGAATGGTGATCCGAACAGGATAATAGACATATCCATTGTCGACTGAAGGTTCAGTGCCTGCATCCATTTTGCGTCAAGTGTGTCCCTTACTTTCTTTTCTGATTTTGAAAGATAGTCCGAATGTTTGATGAATCCTTTCGGATAGATGTAGGCAAAGGATTTCTGGGCTGAATTCTGCTTGATCCTGCTGTCTTTTAGAATCAGCAAAGCGTCCTGTATATCGCTTTCGACAAGACTTTTGAGTTCCTTTGATTTTCCACCGGCTTGTAGCGTCCTTACGATGGTATCGCCGTGAATTTGCAGCATTTTCTGGTCGTATTGCTTTCTGGTCGCCATAATAGCGATGTCCACATCTTTTACCGGACCGGGGATATCGAGATTCGTACTTCCCTGTATCCTGATATCTCCCCATCCGTGAGGGCCGAGCAGTCCGAGGTAATCTTTTTTGAATTCAATGAATTGTTCTTCGGTGAACCCTCTTGGTGTTTTCAGGGTTTCGTTGAATACCATTCCTTCCACGATAGGCTTGAAGTACCGGTAATCCCAGCGGTTTTTGTAAGTAGTGTAAACAATGGCATCAAAGACAACTTTAAAAATAGCGGCATCGTTTGCCAGCGCTCCCAGCACGAAATGAAAATACTTTGGCTGCTGCTGCATACCGATCCTGATTCCGGTAACCAGGTTTTCGATGTTAAAGCTCTTTTCCGCTTTTAGGTCCGGAATGTTGTTGGTCCGGCAGTTATCGAAAATTCTTTTCAGCAGGGAGGAGGGAAGGGTTTTTATCGCTTCGAAATCCGGGTATTGCTTTAATGCGGGATAGCCCGCTGTGATCTGATCGTCGTCGTACTCCTTCGGGGCTTCATCCGGCATTGCCTCAATGACATCTTCTCCTTCGTATACGCCTTTTTCCAGGTGTGACCATTCGGCGTAAGGCTTGGCCACTCCCTGTTCCCTGGCCCATTCGATGGCATTGGCTTTTCCGTGTGCTCCCTCGAATGCCGTTTTATCAATGATCATGTAATACGTCAGATCTTCCGTTTTGTGACTGAGCCACAACAGTCCGTTTATAAGCGGTCTCCATTGGTAATACTCGGCCTTGGGAACATCTATCCATTTCATTTGCATAGGTTCGCCTGGTGAGCGTGAAACAGTTGAAAGACCGGGAGACGCATCATGCCGGCTGTCTGCGCTTTTCATCCGGAGGGCTTTACTGCCCATCACATCGGCTTCTTTCTCCAGGCCCGCATCATCGTTGATGTTCATTTTGCCTTTCAGCTGAACGGTTGGCTTTACACGTCCCTGTTTCTGCTGAACTACGTGCCAGGCTTCGTGGGGAATGTGTTTTTCCTGTCCGGGTGCTACATGTATATCGGTTCCCTGTGCGTATGCATGCGCATGCAACTGTGCGGGCTTTGCGGAATTGTAATGTACGCTGACATCGTCCATGGAATGCCCTGATAGGTTTTCTATTCCTGTTTTGAGCTGATCGGACAAACCTGTTCTGTTTTCTTTTTTCTGAATGGGCAGTGCTGTCGTTTTGCTTTCGGCAAGTTGTTGCATTGCTTTCAACTGACTGGTCCGGGAGCTGGTATCGGCCATTTCCTGGACGTTTCTCTGGAGGGCGGCTTCCGGTCTGCCGTCTGCAAACTGAATGGAAGGCCCGGCTGCTGTGCCTTTTTCAGAGGTGCCGGCATCGCGCGATTCGGATTTATTTTCCTGTGATTTATCGACCTGGGTATGCATGAACAGTGAGAATGGTTTTCCCAAACGTAGGGATTATCTGCTTTAAAACAAAAAAAGCAGGAAGAAATAGGAACTGAGCCTCATTTCTTGCCTGCTTTTTCTGAATGTTATCAGTGACGATAGTTATTCAGGTGTTTTGTTTGCGGTTGTCTGGAGCTTATGCAACTGCAGCGTCACGCAATGCTTTGATCTTGTCGTGTCCGGCTTTGATCTTCGTGTACTGTTCGCGAACGAGTCGGCCCAGGTCAGAAGAGTTCAGGTTTTCGCCTTCCATTTCAGCTTCGTATGTTTTCACTGCTACGTCTTCACCGAACTCGCATGAGTTAAGGATGGCTTTGCGGTCTTTGCTGGTGATAGCTGCTTTCACATCCATCCATGCGCGGTAGAATTTACCTGAAACAGTTGTTCCTTCAACGGGTGTTCCTCCGAGCTTGGTAACTTCTGCTGTAAGCTCACGACGGCAATCCTGGCTATCCTGCATCAGGTCCGAAAATACGGCTCTGAGGTCTGATTCGTCTGTTTCTTTTGCTGCTGTCAGGTATCCCTGGATTCTGTCATTATTGATCTGGATGAGGTTATTCAAACCTTCGATCGCACCTTGATGATTCGTTTCCATAATTGGTTTTATTTGTCGTTATTAATTGAACTATGATTGTATTATTTTGCTGCTTTAGCTTTTTCCTGGATCATTTCGGAATGCTCCAGGTGTGAGCGTAGTGTAGGGAGCATTGAAGAAGCCCAGTTGCGGATATCTGCATCCTCTGCATCGGAAGAAGCTTTTTCGAATTTGTCGATCGCATCTTTGTGGCCTTTCACCATCATGTCTGCATATTCCTTATCGAAATCTTTTCCTGTTTTTTCGTTCAGCTTGTCGTAATCTTTTTGATTGTCCTCAGTAATAGCTGCAGGAAGAACGATGGATTTGCTGGCTGCCAGTTTTTTAAGATCTGTAAGAGCTGTTTCGTGCTCTTTCACCATCATGGCTCCCATATCTTTTACATCTTTCAGTGTTCCTTTTTGCTGAGCCAGCTGTCCGAGCTTGATCTCTGCAAAGTTGATCTCTGCTGCATTTACCAGGAACTGCGCGTCTTTTTCCGATTTGCGGTCGTCGATGTTCTCATCGTTGATCTCTTCGGCAACGTCTTTCGGATCTTCCGGCTTGTCGTTGTTACAGCTTGTTGCAAATACTGCTACGCTCATAAGGGCTGCGTAAGCCATGCGTCTTGAGGTTGTTTTTACACTTTTCATGTTCTTATCGTTATTGGTTACAAATGTGTTATTAGTATCGCCTTTGCGGTTGGTAATTCGTTTCCGGCGACAAAGTAAAATTGAGAAGGTTTGACTGAAGACATGTTACATCAAAACGCCTGAACTTTACACTATTCCCACCTGTTACCATGGTAGCTGTTCTTGTTTTGTCGATGTAACTTATTGTTTTATAGCCTTTTGTATGTGTTTGAGAGAAAAGTGCTTTTTTATCCGCAAAAACGCCTCTTTTAGGTTTTTTTAGGGGAATAGGTGGTATATGGTATGGATTTGTTTGAAGGCTCGGGAGGCATCCGCAGTCTACGTAATCGGATCCCGGGCCTGCGCCTATGTTTACCCGATAACATCAGACTTTATAAAACACTTAAAGCGGGCTATCATTAACCCGCTTTAACTGATAAAGAATAATTGCATGAATGTTTCTTTATTCGCTGAATTTTGAACTGTCATCGATGGTACCCTGGTCTGAACTGTTGCTGTCGAATCTGTCAATGCCTTCGCGATTGGCCGTTTTAGCGTCTGCTTTCGGCGTTTTCACATCGTGTTCCTCTTCGCGTAAGGGAACTTCAGGAATGACTTTATCGACTTGTTTCATACCATCGGAATCTGAATTGTTTCCGGATCCCCTGTTGGGTGAAGTTGGATCGGGAGTCTGTGATCCCGGGCCGGTAGTTCCCTGCTGGCCTTCGCGCTGCTGGCTGGCAGGATTCGGATGCTGCCCGGGGGCAGACTGGTTGGCTGCATTTAAATGCTGACCGTCCCTGTTCTGGTTGGTGGAATCCTGCCCGTAAGCATTTTGTTCACCTTCCTGATTACGCTGCTGACCTGACTGGTTAGAGGCGTTCTGGTTCTGTTCGTTCGTTGCCATTGTGTTGTGATTTAAAGTTAGAGCTCCGGGATCAGCTTAATGTTTTCCCGAAGTTTTGGATTTTGCGGAATCTTTTCCCGAATCCATTTTGTGACTTTTCTCTGCACTCTTAGTGCTTGATTTGTCGGATGCGCTCTTCTTTGGAGCAGTACCTTTCGTTGCTTGTTTCGTTGCCATGATTTCTGAGTTTATAGTGTAACGTCGTTGTTACTTTTACAAATATGGTAAAGAAACAGGCGGCATTGCTTACAGAATTTCAGACGCGGTTTGCATTATTCCTACTTTTTGACGGTTTTAACACGAAGAAATTCTTAAAAAAGGTAAAATGGATAATGGGACATCAGGACAACAAGACATCAGGATTCAGGACAGCAAGACTTGAGGATAGTCTGTAAGGATATTCCTCCGAGTGTCAGTCTCCCTATCATACTGTAATCCTAACGTCCTACTATCTTAAATCCTGATATCCTAACGTCCTGAAGTCTTAAGATTAATATCTTCGCACCATGAAACCCGAAAGAAAAGACATTAAGCCCGGGATGCTGGTTGAATTCATTCAGAAACACCACCAGCGTACAGGCGAATTAACGGAAGGAATCGTGAAATCCATTCTCACGAAATCCCCTTCGCATCCGCATGGCATTAAGATCATGACGGAAGACAAGCTGGTTGGGCGTGTTACTGCGATCCTGGAGGAGGAATAGTTTTGTAAACTTTAAGATTTCCGTTTGCGGGAACGTTTTAATTTGAGTACATCAATACATGCACTTATGAATAAGAATTTTCCCGCTCTTCCGATACTCGTATGTTTCCTGCTTATGAGCTTTTTAATAGTTAAAGCATCTCCGGACCGCCGCAGCCCGGAGCGTGTTCGTATGAGTACAAAGGGCTGCCCCATGCCTTCAGCCGGGATTGCCGATTCCCTGGCGACTATCTGATCGTATTTACTGCATCCACAAAGCGCCGGCTTCTTTGTTCTGCTTGTAAACAGGACAGTTTTCCGAATGTGCTCCGGGCAGATAACCTATGCTCATCAGGAATTCGTTCACGATCTCGCCGCCTGTGAAGCGGAAGGTCTTTTTGAACAGCTTCACCCATTCTTCTTTTGTTTTAGGATGGTGCAATTCCAGCCATTTTTCAAACGAGCCGTGTTCTTGCTGTAAGTGAAGAATGGTATTTGCGTTTTCGATCGCGGCATTTACTTTCAGCTTGTTGCGGATAATTCCCGGATCTGCCAGCAATCGTTCCCTGTCGGCTTCGGTATAAGCTGCTACTTTTTGAAGGTCGAAATTATCGTAGGCTTTCCGGAAAGTATCTTCCTTTTTCAGGATGATCTCCCAGCTCAGCCCCGCCTGGTTGATTTCCAGCACAAGCCGGCAGAACAGCTCGTTGTCGTTGTGGATCGGGAATCCGTAATGATGGTCGTGGTAAGCTTTGTGAAGTGCTTTTCGTTCGGAAGGCATCGTTTCTATGGCGCTGCAGTATGACATGAATATATGTTTGAAAGATTAATGAAACGTTTGTCTGAATTCGGTGGGCGAGGTGGTTGTTTTCAGCCTGAACAGCTTATTAAACGACTGCGGGTGACCGAATCCCAGCCGGTAAGCTATTTCTGCTACGGAAAGATCGGTAACGCTGAGCAGCTCTTTTGCTTTTTCGATCAGCTTGTTGTGAATATGCTGCTGTGTATTCTGCCCGGTATGTGCACGAAGCATATCACTCAGATAACGTGGAGAAACTTTTAGCTCGTCTGAAATGGATTGTACGGTCGGTATTCCTTCGGAAAGGGAATGTTCTGTATCGAAATGAGCAGAAATCAGGGCTTCCATCCTGGTTACAAGATCGTTGTTGACCGGTTTCCGGGTGATGAATTGCCGGTGATAAAAGCGATTGCTGTAATTGAGCAGCTGTTCGATCTGGGAAATGATGATGTCCTGGCTGAAGTTGTCTGTAGAAAGAGAAAGCTCGTGCTCTATTGTTTTAAAAATGCCGGTTACGGTCTCTTTTTCCCTTTCTGACAGGTAGAGTGCCTCCGAGGCAGAGTAGGAGAAAAAGCCGAAGTTTTTAATGGCGCTTCCCAAAGGATAGCTGCGTATAAAATCAGGGTGAAAGAGTAAAGTATAACCGCTGTAATCGGCATCTTCCCGGGCTTCCGAGATCAGCTGTTTCGGAGAAACAAACGAGAGTCCGCCTTCGTCGAAGTCGTAATGGCTTTGTCCGTAACGGATTTTACCGCTGAAATTTTTCTTGTAGGAAACTTTGTAAAAATTGAAGATCATTCCTTTGGCAATCTCATCGGTATTGACGGTAATACTGCTGTAATCCACCAGGCTCACAAGCGGATGCAACGGTTTGGGCAGGCCAAGCGCCCTGTGCAGCTCAGTAATCGAATTGAAAGTAACGGATGGTGTTCCTCCAGGTTTCATTTCTTGGAATTTATGGCATGGAAACCCATTCGGAATTCCCATGCCAAGTTAAGCATTCTGTTGTTTCCGGCTGTGATACTTCATTGTAAAAGCTGGTGTTTGACCGGAAAAACGTTCCACGACACGGTTTGCTGATCGATCATGTCGTGTACGGGAGAATGCGCCATTTCGTCCATGAGCCGGGTCATCGCCTGTGTGCCGTGCGCCGTTGAATCCCAGATGAGCAGGTCGAGGATGGTGCCGTCGCTTTTCTGAATGATCCTCCTGGATTGAAATCCGGGCTGCTGTTTCAGCCAGTCGTCGATATCGGCATTTGCCGCGATAAATGCTTCGCAGGAATAGCCGTTGAGCTTAAAGGTCGTTAGTTCGAGGCCTGCTGCTGTTTGCTGTTTCTTCATTTTTCCGTTATTGCAGGATGGATCGAGGTTGCATGCGTTTGTTCATTTCCGTCCGGAACGTATCTGCACCCTGGGACTGTCGCATTCCGACCAGCTTTTTTGCATCCTCCCCCGCCAGGTAAGTCAGCTGGTCCCTGTCGTCGGTAGCTGCCTCGTAAACGGTTTCAGCAATGATCTCCGGCTCGGTAAAAGTCATCAGGCCTTCCGCGAAGACTGCGTTCATCCTGTTCAGCAATTTGTCGTAATCCGGATGCGCGGCAACCTGCATAACATTCATGTAGTTGCTTTTAATACCACCCGGAGCAATTGTTTTGATGCCGATATTGAATTGTGCCAGCTCATATGAAATGCTTTCACTCCAGCCTTCCAGCGCCCACTTGGTTGCATTGTAGACGCTCGAAAGCGGGTTGGAGGTGAGCCCGCAAACGGAAGTTGTTGTCAGGAACAATCCGCTTCTTTTTTCTCTGAAGTAAGGAATGAAAGCCTGTGCAACGCGCAGTACACCTGTAAGATTGGTTTCGATCTGCGACGTGATCTGTTGATCGGTGCAAGCTTCCAGCGCTCCGACTAATCCGTAGCCGGCATTGTTGAATACCACATCGACGTTCCCGGAATCGATGGCTTTCTTTACGGTTTCGCGAACCTGTTCCGGATCGGTAACATCGAGCGGCAGCAGCAAAACGTTTTCGAGCCTGTTCAGCTCCGTTTCCTTTCCGGGATCTCTCATGGTGGCGATCACTCTCCAGCCTTTCGAAAGGAACAGCTTTGCAGTGGCTTTACCCAATCCGGCAGAGGCGCCTGTAATAAAAATTGTTTTCATCTCTGTACGATTAATTGTTCGTACAAAGGTCTGGTCTTACTTCGTTTCCGTTGTAGCCGTTTTGGAAGATGATGTAGCCGGAATGGAGGAATGTTCCGTGGCTACCTGCAGTTTCCGGAAACTAACATAGGAAACACCGAGCAGGATGAGCGTCATAATTCCCACGGACCACATAGCTGCAGGATCTCCCATGATCATATGGGCCATAATGCCGGAAACGAACATGAAGAAAAATCCGGCATACGCCCATTCTTTTACCCGTGCGGGAATTGCGGGAATAAGGATGGCAATTACCCCGAGGAGTTTTGTTATTCCGAGCTCTGTTCTGAAATAACCGGGAAACCCCAGGTGAGCAATCGAGGTTTTCATCATCGGTGAGGCAAAGCACATGTAAGCCGAATTCAGCATCATCAGTGAAACGAGCCCGGTGCTGATCCAGAAGGCGATCTTTAATTTTTTCATTTGTTCTTTTTAAGTGAAGCACAAAACTAGAGCGTACACCGGCTCCGGGAAGTATGTGTTTCCTTCCGGAAAGTAGTTTCCCCGGGGAAAGCGACTGTTATCCGGAGCGCTTAAAACACTAATTTTGAAACGGGAAACTCTTGAAAATGAAAAAACAGGCAGAAGAAAAACCGGAAGGCTGCGTCAGCAAATTGCGGGGAATTACAGACGCAATGGATATTCTGGGCGGTAAATGGAAAATTCAGATCGTTGGTATGTTGAGCATCAGGGGGAAAATGCGCTTTATGGACCTGATGCGGGAGGTCGACGGAATTGCCGCGAAAATGCTTTCGAAAGAGCTGTCGAACCTGGAGCTGAACATGCTGGTAAAACGTACCGTGATGGAAACGAAACCTGTTACGGTAGAATACGAGCTCACTGCTCATGGAAAAACGCTGGATGGGATCATCGCCGATATCGGGCGCTGGGGAGTTCTTCATCGTAAAAAAGTGACAGGGAAGGAGTGAGGCCGTTTTTCTTAACCTAAGTCAACGGGTTGAAGACATGACACCGGTAATTTTGCCGCCTGTAACTGGTGACTTAAACTAAAAGGAGATGACTTCCATTCAAAAAAGAGCAAAACTCACGGAGATTTATTCCTGGTTCCTTATCTGAGTAAGTTCACTTATATCTGGAGCGAGTTCACCGGTATCTGGAGCAAGTTCACCGGTATCTGGAGCGAGTTCATTAATATCTGGAGCAAGTTCAACAATATCTGGAGCAGGTTCAATTATATCTGGGGCATGTTCATTAATATCTGGAGCAAGTTCACCAATATCTGGAGCGAGTTCATCAATATCTGGAGCAAGTTCTCCGGTATCTGGAGCGAGTTCACTCATATCTGGAACAAGTTCATCAATATCCGGAGCAGGTTCACCGTCAATCCGACGTTCGACCTGGCAAGGCTGATTTGGATGCTATTCCCTTATGTGGCCCGAAAAAACAAAAGCCCCGCTTCATAGAAACGGGGCTTTTAATGGTTGTGCGTTTATTTATTTTTTGACGAATCGGTAAGCAGCAGCAGAACCTGTAGGGCGGACGAAATAAACACCGCTTTGCAGGGCTTCGATAGTAATCTCGGTAGATTCATACCGCAAAACTATTCGCCCGTTCAGATCGGTGATCACTCCCGAAGGATGAATACCTGTGATGGTTATTTTGTCTTCCGCGGGGTTCGGGAAAACCGCTACCGGCGAAGTGCCGTTTTCATCGAGACCTAAATAGTAGCCCATCATCGATGATGTTCCCGTACAACCGGCAGCATTGGTTACCATAACCGAATATTGTCCGCTACCGCTTGCTGGTGTAAGAGTCATAGAAGTTGCTCCGGAAATAGGAGTCCCGTTAAAATACCATTGATATGATGCGAAAGAGCCGCTGGTTACGAAATTCCCGGCCGAGTAAGTAACTACCGGGTTCGGGTTGGTATTGACCGTTACGACCTGCTGGAGATTCACGGAACATCCGGCCTGTGTATTCTGAACGGCCACCGAGTAGGTTCCTGAACTGGAAACAGTTATTGCAGCACCTGTCTGGTTGTTCGACCACAGATATCCCGTTCCTCCCGTTACAGAAAGTGTCACGGAGCCTCCCGAACAAAAGCTGGTTGGGCCGCTTGCCGAGAGTTGGGCGGGTGAATAACAATAGGTAGCGCTTCCCGTACAGCCGGCGCTGTTGGTAACTTCGACCGAATAGATACCATATCCCATAGAAGCAGGGAACGTTGCTGTTGTTGCTCCGGTAACGGGTGTGTTCTGGTACGACCACTGGTATGCCGTGAAACTACCCGTGGTCAGATTTCCACCGGAGAAAGCAATAACAGGTACAGGTGAAGCACTGGTCGCTACGGTGGCCTGTAGAACAGCACGGCATCCCGTTGCATCTTCCACTATCACCGAATAAGTACCTGGTGTCGATACCGTAATGGATGAAGTTGCGTTTCCGTTCGACCAAAGGTAATGCAGACCGCCGCTTACCGATAGTGTTAAAGGAGTACCACCACAGATCGTATAAGGAGCAGCAGGTGACAGAGCTGAAGTTGTTGAGACACAATAACCTGATTCGTAAGCTCCAAGATCTACAGTCGTATTCTGTATGCGCGCCGCTCCTCCAAGATCGGTTACGCCGCTCGCGCTGGCGTTTGCTCCGTAATCGATAGCAGGAGAGAAAATCTGCAGCCTGTAATCAAGACCGGTGGTATCAAATGGTGCAGATGCAGTTGCTCCCGGAAGCACAAATTGCGGATCGGAGGTCAGAACGTTCGGCCCTGTTGCAGTAAGCGTTCCCGCCTGGATGAGGCAATTGTTAACAGTAACACCTGTATTCAGCACTTGCGCAACACCTGTATTTCCATAAACGATAGAATTCACGATGGAGCTGGCGCTGTTTAGAGTTACGGCTGTTGTTGTTCCTCCGACATCTACCTGGTTGTTATGGGCGATCGTACAATTCCTGATTGTCTGGGCAAGTGTATTGGAGATCGGCGGCAAATAGATCAGGTGTCCTGTACCGGCGTAATTTCCGACCAGCAGACTGTTGGAAAGGTTCATAGCTCCTGAAATCCCGAAGTAGATCCCGCTGGCGATCTCATCGGAAATATTTCCTGCAATAACCGAGTTGCTGATGTTGTTGAGTGATGCATCCAGGTAGATGGCCCCACCTTTATCTGCCTGATTGGACTGGAAGTAGCAGCCCGAAACGTTGGTAGTTCCTGCGGAAACAAAAAACGCCCCGCCTCTTGAAGTCGCTACGTTGCCGTAAAGCCTGCAGTTTTTCATAGTCAGTATTCCGGAAGTCCGGTGAGCAACAGCTCCTCCGTCTTCCGATTTATTACCGATTATCTTGCAGTTTTCTATGGTCGGACTTGACGCAGAGCAATAGACCCCGCCGCCATAACCGCCAGTGCCACCGTTACCGGCTGTAATTGTGAACCCATTTATGTGTGTCTGGTTGGCTACATTTGAAAAATAAACGACATGATAACTATTATCATTCGTAGTTCCGGCACCGATCTCTCCGCTGAGAATAGTGATATTCAGCTCGGGGTTTCTTTCGGTTAAAAGTGATTCGCTACCGTCAAAGCCGCCATAGACTTTTGTTCCGTTTTTAATGGAAAAGTAAATGGTTCTTGAAGTGGTCGTCGTTGGCTTATAAGTTCCCGCAGCTACCCAAATCTCGTCTCCGAAGTTGGAAGCGTCGATGGCGTCCTGGAGATCTGTGAAAGCATCCGTCCAGGATGTTCCGTCATTTGATCCGGAACTGCTGTGGTTTACATACCATGTTGCAGCATAGGTGTTTATCAGGAGTAGACTGAAAACAAACAGAAGTAGTACTTTTCTCATTTTTGGCGTTTAAGTTATCGGACAAAACTACTAAAATCCCGCTAAAAATGGACGTATCGACACGACAAATAAAAACGGCGTCCGTTAAGATAGACGCCGTTATTCATTGAAAATTAAATACTGAGGATCTTTTCGTCCCGGCTCAGCATCCCGGCAAAGTTCTCAGCTACTACTTTGAATACGTGGTACACGCGATTTCCGTCCGCATTTTCCAATGCAAGCGTATCGCTGTTCCAGTCTGTGTCCTCCAGGGCGATGGTAATAACAGAACTGTTATCCTGTACAACTGCGATCTCGATCCAGTTCCCTTTTTCATTGCGTTTCTGTAAATGGTACTTCCCGTTATGTACGGTTTTGTTCCAGCTCAGCTCCACCGATTCCAGCTCATTGTTCACGTTTGGAGGATCGGAGGTGAAGCTCATATCCGGAGATTCCGGGTTGTAGTTTTCAACGATGTTCGTTACCGTGAGCTTAGAAGGCTCGGAAGGCTGGTACTCCGTTACCGGGTTGCCGTCGCGGTCATTGTACTTCACTTCGCGATCTACTGTAACAACGTAGAATAGCGGATCGCCATACGGCACATACGTCAGATCGCTGAAATCGTCCTGCACAGACCAGGTTTCACCGGTTAACGGTTCTGTTGCGAAATCGATCACTTTCACTTTTTGCATCGTTCTGACCGAAAGTGCATCCTGCATGGATGTGGCACGTAGGACAGTCACCCTGCGGATGTGCTGATGCTCGGCATAAGAATTTAGCTGAAGCTCGATCGCCGGCAAAATATTCACATTCCTGTTCTCGAGGATAGGAACAATTTTTACGATCTCCGGAGCTCTTGGTGGTGCGGCGTTCACCAGGTTGATCGGTCCGAGTATGGGACTGTAAGGCCCCGTTTTCATCTGTAGACTGAATTCCCTGGAAATGTAGAAGTATTTTGCGTTCGAAGATCCGTCGATATTAAAATCGGTGAACTGGGTTTCGTGTTCCGTTTTAGGAGGCAAAGCCAGTGGGTCCGGTCCGATAATTTTCATCATTGGTGCCATGTCGAAACGGCTGTCGTCCGGTTTCAGCAAATCGCCTTTTTCGTCGCGAATCACCTGCTTCTTCGGCATAGGTGTGTATCCCGGGCCATTGACATACTGGTAGATAACCGGGATGCCTGTGAGCGGTACGAAACAATTGTGGATCACGTCCTGTACGAAATTCCAGATCTGCAGCTCCGCGTTTTGAGGACCCGAAGGAATTACAACCTGGAACAGTGAAGTGATCGTGGAGACTGGCGGAACCGATGTTCCGAAATCACTGTTGTGCTGCACAATGAACGCATTGATCGAATCGATGAACTTCTGGTTGTTTGGTAAGGGGAGTGAAGTCCCCAGACTGTCGGGGAACCGTTCGAACTGACCATTGTTCGCAGGATCGGAAGGATACGTATAGTCGAAACCGAGCAGGTTCTGCCAGCGTTCTGCATACCAGGCGGCCTCTCCGCGTTCGAATATCTCGTCCTGTATGCGCTGTACTGTCCAGATCAACGGATTGGAAGGAACATCGTCGCGCCAGAAGGAGGTCAGGATCTGCACGTCGCTCGCTCTTCCGAACTGAACGGAATACGGTTTGTGATCGAAAATGGTGGTAAATGTGTAGGAAGCCTTCCCAAAGAAATCCGGGCGCGTGGTATACAATCCACCAACCGGAACGCGCGGTGCCAGCGGCTCTTCTATCTTCTGTGCGAACATAAGCACCGGCTGCGAAATCTTAGACACGTAGCTCAGCTCAAGGTCCTGGCTCCTCAGTCCGAAAATCGAATAGCGGATGTCCTCGTCCGGTCCGGGAAGAATAGACGGTTCGTCGAGCCCGTAAGCTGTATCTTCATAGAGGTACATTCTGTAGCCCGGGTAATAGTTTACCGGGTGTGTGCCGATCTGTATCTCATCGTAGGAAGAATCTGCGGGATCGAAAGCGGAATCAACAGCGTAGATCACGAGATCGCTCGCCGTTCCGATATTTTCGGTGCGGAGTACCTGCAACGCTTTTCGGGGACCATTCGGCTGGCTGACGGTATGCACACGGGCAACTCCCTTATACCATTCTACGCGGTGACCCGGACCAGCTGCCTGTGAGTGCTGGGCAAGCGGATTGATGAAGGTGAGCTTGTACATGCCAAGGTGGACCATCGGAGTTCCGGGATCGCCATCGTTATCTTCGAGCACCTTTTCTATCAGCGCATTTTCATAGACGCCGCGGAATTTCTGCACATGCGTTTCGATTGTCCCGTCCGGGATATGCACCATCACTGTTTCGTGGAAAATGCTATTCAGATCGACCTTTACTTCAAAGCTCAGCGGATTCGGAGCATTCCACGATGCCGGCGAAAGCATGTTCTCCACAGCTATGAACAAACCACCTGTAGCAGGTGAAGTCAGATCGCCCGGTGCGGCCGATGAAGACAAAGCGATGGGATAACCATTCGCATCGTTTTTGAATACGGTGAACTCGGGATAAGTACCCGTGTTGTCAATCTGGTGAATGATGAAGGTCATCCCGTCAACTGTGAGTGCGCTTCCCAGGAAGTTCGGCTCAAGCCCCGAAGGGATTTCCGGAGTAATTGTATTGTCCGGATCGCTGCCCGCACTGATCAGGATGTAATCGCCGGTAGTAATAACGGATAACAGCGGATTTGAATCGTCGGTTACGGAAACGATCTTCCCGGATACGGAATTAGGAATCTCATTGCGGAAAAACGTCTGTATGTTCTCTGCAAAAAGCTCTTCACTGTCGGGAAGCTCCGTATAGCCATTTATCAGCTCACCGTTAATCTCCTTATGGTAATCGATCAGCTCCTGGCCGTGATTGTAATCGAAGCTCAGGCGAATAAACGTTTTATCCGGGTTAGTGATCGCGTTGTAAGCAGTTTGTTCATCCGGAGAAGTCAGCAGGAGCGGACTTTCCTTACGGATCAGTACTGCGTTGATGTTTGTTGGTGGTTGCAGCAGGTTTTCGGGAACAATGACAGTTTCGATCGAATGTATGACCGGACTGCTTGTTGCCCGGCTAAACCAGTTGATTCCATAAGAACCGTAATCATGCCAGCCGGTTGATTTTTCGCGGTGAACATACACCGGGTAGCCCGGATCAGGTATCACGATCGATTTCGTTTCATTGCGCTTGTCGGCCGTTACTGGCGGGTCAATGTTGAAATAATTCTTGTCGAACGGCAGCTCGGGTTTTCGCCATTGCGCATCGCCTGTTGTACGGTATTCGATTCCCGCATAAACCGGAAGTGTGGCTTCTGCGGATATAAACTCGTAATTGTGATAGAAGAAAGGTGCATTGGCTGCTTCTTCCGGGAGGTCTTCATTAAAGAGTGAAATGAAACGTGACTTTCCATCCGGTGAATAACCATCGGCATCTGTTAACAGGCTTGGCGCTTCTGTGCCCAGATCCTGGAAAATTCCCGGGACCGGGGCTTTCAGATCGACAGCAATCGGTAAGCGCTGATCTACCTGTCCTGTTGGCAGCGAGCAATACATGTGACGAACTTCGCGGGCCCCTTTGCCATCTCCGAGATCCGCATATGTAATGTATTCGGCTAGATACATGAACTTTCCGGTGTTGACTTTCGCATTCAGGTCGAGTATACCCAGTCCCATCATTCGTGCAATGTGGTAATCCATCGAAGCGAGCTGCAATACATACAGGTTCGATAGGTCAAACTGGTTTTCCGACGGATCGAAATCGGGATCCGGCTCATATCCCGGTATGGGGGTTGCGGAAGGATCATTGAAATAAATGGTCTCGATCGCTTCCGGATTGGTTGCTGTATTGCTCAGTGAGATATACTGTTCTACCGTATCCTGGATACGCGTATCGGCATCGAGCAGCGGTGAATTCCACTTCGTTTTGTAATTGTCGATATTCACCTTCGCACCGTCGTTGTAGCGAAGCCATTTTGAATGAACGCTGTTTGGAATCGGCTCCAAGCGGTAAAATGCCAGCGATGTATCAAGTGTGAGGGCGTGCTTGCCTAGATAATCCCACTTTTTTGCCTCTGAAGCAGCTGAAATGAAACGCGAATAAAATTCGAATTCGATCAGTCCGACGATTGTTGCATTTGCCCGTAAGCGAATGCTGCGAATATTCTCGCTGGTTAGCTTCTTTCCTGTGAGCGCAGTGGTAGTGTATTTCTTGCGGAAGGTCGCTTTCTTCGGCGAAGTGATGGTGTTTTCCTCAACCGATAACAGCTCAATAGCAACAGTGCTGGGGGTAGCGGTAGGCGTTGAAAAGTTCAGGGTAACGGCGTAAGCCAGCTCGGTTTGCTGCTCCACTTCGATCAGCTGTGCGCCATAAGAAGTCAGGAATCCCGACGGGTTCGTAGCCGGATTGATCGAAGCGCGCACGGATGCATATTTAGTCGTGTTCCGGAACCAGACATCGAAAGCAAGCGTACCAACTTTATAGATCCAGTGTGCGTTTGCATCATCGACGAGCTGAGGTGCGGTGGTGAGATTGACTCCGACCTTGATCTCCTGGTGAGGCGCCCTGTAAATGCGGACAAAATCGTCGGCCTTATTAAAATTAACGCCCGCTACTGCATAATCCGCCTTCGGAAGGTGTTTTGATAATGCACCTTTCAGCAGCCAGCGCAGGTGGATTCCCTGTGTACTATCCACACCGGTAGAACCTGCCGATTGAAGGTACAGGTGGCTCGACTGAAGCAATGCATTTGTAAGTTCGATACCGTTTCCGCAAACCGATTCAGGATCCGAGAACTGATCAATCCAGTCGGGTGTGACATTCAGCGCCCTGAGACTCATGGTACCTGCGGAAGCTTCAAAAGCTGCTACCGTCAGTGTTTTTTTAGCTGTCTGGCCGGTGCTTGTTTCCGTAAGACAGGAGCTCAGCTCGCTATCGGTACTGATTGCATAAGCGTTTTCGTAGATAGTGGAAGTGAGCCGTGTTGTTTCCGGCCGGTAAACCAGCGTTCGTACCGGGATGATCGTAGCTGCTTCTTTCAGCTGTTTTACCCACAGCGTGGCGAAGTTGGAAGCTGCGAGCTTGTAAACCTTTCCGTTCGTTGCATTGTAAGGCGCTGCGTAGAATGATTCGGAAGTACCCGTCAGTGCCGACAAATAACCCACGGTAGAAGGGAAAAGATACAGGTCCTTAGCTCCTATACCATTGATCCTGCTGATAAAAACGCCGCCGCCATCGGAATTCGTATAACCCGTTACGACGTAATTGGCTGCTGAAGAGACCATGATTTGCTGAATACTGCCCGTTGGTGCTGATACAAGCCGGGGTGTACTGATCGCCAGCAGGGTAGTTAAATCCACGATCCAGCCTTTGGTCGATGAAGACTGTGAAAGTGCTCCTGCCAGCGCCAGGCCATTGGCGTGCGATTTTGCCGTATTGATAACAAATCCGGTATGTACCTGTGTGGTCCCGAGCAGTTTTTGCAGGAGAATTGTTCCCGTACTGTCGAACTTCATGACCGCAGGTAAAGGCGATTTATTTGTACCTACAGGGTCTGAAAACGCCAGGTAAAAGTCGCTGCTAGCTGGAACAGACTCCAGGAAAGGAACCAGGTTCTGGCCGTTTGTCGTTACCTTTTTCGTCCACAGAAGTCGCCCGGACTGATCGAAGCTGAATAGAAAGATCAACGGACCGTAAGAAGCGCTGGCAACGTATTTCACTACTTTTGTGATAGTTGTGAGCTGAATGACCTTGTTCAATCGCATACCGTTGTTCTCCGCAAGACTGATCCTCCGTTCCCAGAGTGTATTACCTGCCACATCTGATTTCACGATGATAGGATATTCCTGGGAGACGCCGAGTGAATAGGTATTAGCAATCCCATTTTCGAGAAACTCCTCCGAATAGCGGACGGTGATCGCAGGGTTTACATATTTATTGGTAAAAGGCATAATGCTGTTTCTTAGTGGTGATTAAATAGTTATATCCAGGTTGCTGATAAGCACTGTCCCGATCGCGTCGGAAGAAAAGTCCGGTAGTCCGGGCACGATGTAGGCGTTTCCGTCCCAGATCTTGTAGCGGAACTTCAGGTCCAGCGGACCGTTTATCGCCAGGGCATTGTTCATGATAATCACCTGTGAGTAATCCTTGGAATACAGTTTCACATAGCTGGTATCTTCATTGCCTGATCCGTCGAGTACCTGTATGGTATCGTGTACTTCTTCTACTGCCATCTTTGGATTGTTGAACGGTTCCGGGTTTCGGATAATAACAGCAATTATAGTGTTACTGTTATTCGTATCCCTGATCACGTTGAACTCCGTCGATATCGCTTTCTCCATAGGCGGGAATCCGAGAATTCCTTCAATGATCCGGTCGAATTTGTGCTGGTAGTTGACCTCGATCGCATCGCTGAGCGTGTTTGCGTTACCCAGGATCGTGTCGTAGACAGCAACGATTTCTGCTGTTGTGAAGCCTTTGTCCAGCGGGAAAATAGCCTCCCGTGTTACTGTTTCTTCAGCATCAGTAAGCAGGTAACTGTTTACCTGTTCTTCGAAGCTCTTATAACGGGAAGTCTGAAAGGTAAATTTATGGACTTCAACCGTTTCATCGAGCAGCTGGTTGGGTAGCGCCGACTGGTTGTCAGGCTCCAGAACACCATTCTTGTTCAGGTCGAACATATTGTTGACCAAAGCGGTGTAGAGCTTCAATGGCTTCAGTCGTTTCAGCTTCACATTCAGATACTGCGACGGCGGAACGATCGTATTCCCTCCGAATGGCAGACACTCGTTGGCGTTTATCAGGTTCTCGTACTGCTCGAAAATGTGCGGAACGATAGGTTCTGGATCGTCTTCCCACGACTCCACTGTCTGCGGAATAGAAACGTACTCCGTATCTGCCGGATCATAGTCGAGACGCGGAGGATTGACTACTTCATCGCCTTCACGCGGATCTTTGATAACGATCTTAATTCTCCCTGCTGCTTCGGTAAGCCCGTTGTAAGGCTGCCATGTGTGGAAGAAATGAGTGGCGTAAGATTTCGCGAAAAACAGATAGATCTGTGTCGTCTCATCATCATAAAACAACGGTTTCGCATTCAGCAGATTTCCGTCTGCGTTCGGATACGAGCGGTTGTAATCGATGTAGCGGGTAAGTGATGTCAGCGGGTAGCGCTCCGGATGTGGCGTGATCGGGTTTAAAGGGTCTGGCGGAACGATTGTTCCCGAAGGCGTTCGAACAATCCCGTTTGCGTCCTCGAGCGTATTGCCGTTTCCAAGCAAGATGTCGCCATAGGTCGCATCTTCGTTCCGGTGAAAGAAGCCGAGAGGTCCTCCGGTCGTGAATCCGTACGCATAAGTGTACGAGCCCGGTGTGCTGGAACCATTATCTACAGTGTCTTTCAGCGTAAACTGAACAACATAGCTGGTATCAGGTCGCCAGATCGGTTGGATGTATTGCGTGATCCCGTTGATCGCTGCCAGTGAATCCGCTGTAATAGCAGCTTGCCCGGGAATGTTGATGTTGTACTCGTAATGTTCGAGTGACAACCAGCAAACCGAATGCAGTAATGTGTAGCAGCGCTTAACTGTTCCCGGTGTACAGCCACAGTTGCCGCTCGCGTAGAAATAAGCCATCATGTTCAGCACCGCCTGGTAAGCCTGTTCATAAGTGTCTTTTTGCGGATTCGAAATATAGGCTTGTACAATAGCCATCTGTTCTGTTACATAATCATTGGAGGTTCCTCCCAGGTAAGCTGAAACAACCTGGTTTGCCCGGATCATACATTCTGTAAATGCGCTGGCATTGGCATCGCTGTAGAGTTTGGGCTCGGAAAGGCATAACTGGAGAATGGCTTCGAGGTTGGTGTAAACGCCGCATTTCTTAGTGTCCTTTTCACATCTTTGCTCTGTTGTTGAACAGCCATACGACAATCTTCTCAGCCTGTCTTCCAGTTCCAGTGTGGATTTTGGAGGGCCGGCCATTAAACCGAGCGCGATGAGGTTATTGTTGTAACGGATCACAGCGATCTGTTCGAGCAAATCATCAATTAGCGCCTGATCCGGTGATAATGGTTCGATCTCGATACGCGTTACCGGAAGCCATTCCGGGTGGCTGTAGATGATTTCCGACGCAAGGTCCAGTTGTGTGTATTCCTCAATATATGGTTCGGAAGGATCAGTTACGCTCTGGTCAGGGTTGCCGTATGGAACTACCAGCGCATCGTCTTCGATCAATGATGCGAAATAGCGCACACGCACTCCCTGGCTGAAAGTGCTCAGGCGAAGACTTACTTCGACCGAAGGTTCCGGCAAACGGATCTGCAGCCTGTTACGGTTCTCAAATTTTAAAGACTGGGTGAAACCGAACGAGTTCGCTTCATTCGTTACTTCCGCATAATCTCCATCCAGCTTGTTCTGAAGGAAAAATGCTGCTTCGTTGCTGTAGAACAGCTGGTTAATATCGAGGCAGTAATATTTCGTTCCAAGCGGTTTTTGGATGAATGTTGCACATTCCGGTGTGATCTTATCGCCTTCGCAGAACAACGAGGCCGAGGTGATACCGTTTTGTTCGGGTACGAACCAGCCCGGCTGCCCCTGTTCGGTATAGGAAAACGGAGTGGTAGCAAGCAGACGGATCGTATTGTATTGTCCGCCCTGTTTCTGAAACTGCCCGATCTTCAGGGTATTCAATGTCGGATCGGACGGATACAGAGCTTTGTAGGGATGATAATCCACCCAGGTGCTGGTTACCGGGTTCCACGATTTCAGCACGATGTTTTCCATTGAATACTGGTGCTTCACCTGGCGGACTTCTTTTCCGTGGATGATTTTTTCCGGCGGAACCAGCTCTGTATATTTCTCAGGCGGGTTCGATACACCACCGATCAATGCTCCTACGGAAGTCGGGAGAAAGCCTTTTTCGGTCTTGATATCAATATAGGTATCTAGCGGAAGGATTTTTTCCCTGATCTCAGTTGTAAGAGCCGAAGGAATAGACGCCCCGAGGTAAACAAGTCCGAATGTTTCGTTCGAAAGCATGTTGACGCCTTTCACGATATCCGGGATCATGTAGGCATTTTTCAGGTTGATCATCGGATCGATCGGCGTGCGGTCGACATTCTTGTCGAATTCCCACATAATAGACAGGTTTCCGCAGAACTTGAACTTAAACACCCACGCTATCTTAATGCTCACGCAGAGTCGGAACTCACCGTAGATCTTGAATGGCTTGGATGCTTCCACACCGAAGAGCACATCGAATGAAGCATAGAGGCTCACGATCTTAATGTCGATGTCCGCACCAACGCCTGCCGCAAGATAAGCCCCGAATTGCGGCCGCTCGAAGCTGATCTTTCCACCGACCTCTATGTAGGCCCATGCGTGGACTTTGATCGGTCCGTAAACCCGTTTGAAGTCGAATTCTCCCCGTGCCCCGGCTTCTATTCCAAGTGCGGAAAGCTGCAGGTAGCTGGTGATCGTAACAAGAGTGAGCACTCTTGCCGTAACCGGGTTCGTTTTCGTTCCGACATTAACGTACCATTTCGACGAATCATTGAAGAAGAAAGCGGCTTGTATATCGGCGTAAAGTGTGAGTATATTTCCGTTCGCTGATGGCATCTTAAAGTCTGCTCCGATCCCGAATTCGAGTGAATTATCCCCGATCGCGATGAACGCGAAGAATGGCGGCTCGCCTGAGTCATCGAGTCCAAGACGTGCAGAGAGAATAGCGGCTTTGCCATCTATCATGAACATTGATGGGATGGATAGCAGGAGCATCGCTTTGATGTTAACGACTGTTCCGTTGTCGAAGGAAGTTCCCAGTGAAG
>Ga0247810_10000887_pt1 | contig 23138 bp, 24 predicted proteins | sample UWRJL119311C1_FD_179918 | JGI IMG/M metagenome (GOLD analysis project Ga0247810, IMG submission 179918) | Plant litter microbial communities from Arlington Agricultural Research Station in Wisconsin, United States - UWRJ-L119-311C-1 | ecosystem: Environmental > Terrestrial > Plant litter >... | reverse complement strand
CGCTCGTCGCTTCGCCATGTTCCACCTCCAGTGAGAGGTGTTGCGTCGAGGCTATGAACCGGTTAGCGGTGTTGCTTCGAGGGTTTGATCCACGGAGCAGTGTTGCTTCGAGGGCTTGAAACCGCCACAGGCCCCCGTTGTATCGAGTGGCCCCGGGTGTAAATCTGGCTGGCGTTAGTGGCCCCGGGTGTGAATCCGGCAGCGCGTGCCCACGTTGCTCAGCCGCGGTAGTGCAACCGCTCGTAATTGTCAACGAAGTGCTCAACGGACGTTTTCGAGACGGTTTTCGCGATGATGTCTAGGTCGACGTCTTTGAGGGTTTTGAAGCGCAGGCAGCTCTTGCCCATGTTGAGCTTGAGGCCGCTGGCCGCCCAGTCCTCGACAAATTGTGCGTGCTCGACGGGATCGCTATAGAGCCACATCAGGTACAGGGAGTTGTAGTTTTTCTGCGCCATCAGAGCGACGTAGCTGAGCGGTTCACCGTTATAGGTCTCGGGCTGGGTCGCCAGCGGAATCGTCCAGAGCGGTGAACCACGAAACGACCCGAGTTCGTAGCCCTCGGGCATCGCGGAGTGAACCGTCTCGAACACCGTGCGTACCGCGTCGCCGCGCTCGCCTTCGAGAGCTGCGAGATACTCGGCGACGTCGTCGGGCACAGGCTGTGTACTCATGCCATCACGGTAACTCGGGCACCGCGTGGTGTCGAGCAGATCACGGTAACTCGGGTACGCTCCGGGCCCGAGCTGATCGCGTCCGTCGCGTCCGTCGAGCCCTCACGATTTGCAGGAGGTAGACCGCGAGAGCGCCGATCACCGCGCCGGACGTATTGGCCACGGCATCCACCCACGTCGCATTGCGCTGGGCAACAAACGCGAACTGCACAAACTCAATCGCACAGGAGAATACTCCCGCCGCGATCGGCGCCCACCACCAGGGCAGTCGGGCAACGGCGAGCACCAGCAGTACACCGAGCGGCACAAACATCAGCACGTTGGCCGTGATCTCGACGGTGTTATAACTGACGGACGTCGCGCCCGCCTCCTGCACAACACCAACCGCGGCGCGAATGCGGCTGGCGACCGGGCGATCGACCGGGGTGGGCCAGAAGACGATGACACTGATGAGGGCGATGTAGGCGGCGAGCAGTATCCGGATGATGCGTGTCATCGAACCTGGGCCCCTCGGCTGCTGTTGCGCTCGGCACCGCGCCACGTTCTCGACAGCGCCGCGCTGAACAGCGAGCGTACTGCGCGCGTGTTACAGGGGCGAGTCGTCACATCGCCAGCACGTCACAAAGCGCGCGATGCCCCACGGGGAGTGCTCGTACATCCACTGCATGCTGTGTCCGCATCCCCCGCACGGAATCGACTCGATGACATCCATCCGGGAACTGTAAATCAGCACCCGGCAGCGCCGAGCGAGTTATCCACAGATTGTGATGCCTCATCGCGTCGTACGGCATTTGTGCGGCGATTTCGCGCGGTGCGGGTCAGGCCCTGCGGGCTGGGTGCGCTGCGGGATGCCGTGGGCCAGCCACCTTATGCGGCGACGTCCGCCATCTCAGCAAAACGCGACAGCTCAGCGCGCATGTCCGGCGCGCGGTGCGCGGCGCCGAAGATGATGGTGCCGGGCTGGAACGCGGCGCCCGCGGCAAGCGGACCCGCATTGATCGGGTCGTAGCCCAGGTCGTTGATGAAGTCCATCACCAGGGCAGCAGCTTCCGTATCGTCGCTTGCCACGGCGAGTGCGCGTCGCGACGGGTCCCCGGCGGGAAGGTCTTCGGCTTCAAGCTCGTGGTAGCCGATGTGATTCAGAGTTTTGACGAGGCGCGCACCGGGAAGGTAGTCGGCGATCGTTTCACTGCTGGTACCCGACTCGAAGTCGTCCTGCGTTCCGTCAATCGGAGACCAGTAGTTCATCGCGTCGATAACCACCTTGCCCACCAGAAGCGACGGGTCGAGCGAACGGTACTTGTGCAGCGGCAGCGCCAGAACAACGATGTCGGCTTGTTCGACGGCTTCGACACCAGACACCGCGCGCGCTCCGGGCACAACCACTTCAACGATGAGCGAGATGTCGCGGGCAGGACCAGAGCCCGCAATGTTGACAGTGTATCCCGCCTTGAGCGCGGCGCGCGCGACCGATGTGCCGACCCGGCCGGCACCCAGAATTCCCAAAGTCAATGCGTTCACATGTTGTTGAACGCGCGAAGGGTCGAAATCCTTCCCCGGGTTTGGGCAGATCCGTAATGAAGTCGCCCGAAACAGATTGCTCGAGACCCTCGCGGTAGCCGCGCCAGTCGGGCACGGCAATGCCGGTCAACGCGACCGCAGACGAGTGGACTAGACCGATGTGACGTGAGCCGTGGGCGCAGGGAGAAACTACAAAGGCGTTGGCGCGAGGTGTGCTGACCTCGAGGCCGTGCGATACCGGCCGGGCGGTAGGGAGCGTTCGCGGTGGAAGGCGCGACTGAAGGCGTAGACCGACGTATAGCCGACGGCCGTGGCGATCGCGTCGAGGGTGTCGTCAGTGTCGCGCAGTCGGTGTGCGGCGAGGTTCATTCGCCAGCGAGTGAGGTACTCACCGGGTGTTGTTCCCGCGAACGTCGCGAACCGACGCACAAGCGTCTGCTTCGATGTCGCGACCTCACGTGCAAGCGTCTCGGTCGTCCATGCTCGTCCGGGTGATTCGTGAATCCGGGTGACGGCCTGCAGCAGGAGCGGGTCACGAAGAACGCCCCACCACGACGGGTCGATCGGGGTCGCGGAGGCAAGCCAGGTGCGCAGGATCTCGACGAGCAGCACATCGACGAGACGGTCGAGCACCAGACGGGTCGCGAGACCGGGACGAGCCAGCTCCCGCCCCACAAACCGGACGATGTCGGTGAGGTTCGCCTCAAGCTCGTAAGCGCGGAAGTGGATCACCGGCGGCAGAAGAGCGAAGACGGGTGTGGATCCAGCCGGATCGTGGGAGTAGGAAGCCCCCAGGATCTGTGTCTGCACGTCACCTTCACCCAGGCTGAGGACGTCACCACGGCGCCGTGCCTCGTCGGCGGCTGCGACATCGCAGGAATGAATGGGGACGCCGGGAGCGCTCGAGAGCGTGTGGGCCGCACCGGTGGCGAGAATCACGATGTCGCCGGTCATAAGCAGCAGCGAAGCATTCCCGTCGACAGTGAGATAGGCCATGCCGGCCGTGATCGCGTAGACGACCGCATCCCGATCGCGCACCCACTCGACGCCCCAGTCTCCCGCCGCTGCTATGCGCGCGCCCGCACTGCCGCGTACCCCGGAGACATCGAGCACTTCGGAGAGAACATCCATGGTGAAAACCTACGGCTATTCATCCGCAACGACCATCGTCCACATCTTTTTGGTACACACGAATATCTTTCTGATGCATACGGGCATTGGAAGTACCACGTGTAGCTCCTAGCGTTATCCGTGTCCGGCGCGCACGCATCGTGACAACGACACGAAAGAGAAGTGACATGAGCACCAACGAAGACACTGTTCCCGACGGCCTGATGCCCGCCGACGTTCTTGCCTCGCCCACACCGGTGGCGGTCTACGGTTTCGCCCGCGCCAAAGCTGGCAAGGAGCAGGCGCTGGAGGATGCGATTCGGCTTATCATTCCGTCCGTTCGCGCTGAGCAGGGCTACGAGCAGTACTCGGTGCACACCAGCAAGGAGCAGCCCGGGGCGTTCGCTTTCTATGAGCGCTGGTCATCCGGCCCCGACATCGCACGCCACGTGCAGCAGCCCCACATGCAGGACTACTTCGGAAAGCTCGCCGACCTCGTCGAGGGCGAACTCGAAGCCGACTGGCTCTGGCCGCTCAGCGACTGAGCCGCCGCCCACGGCTTTTCGAGCAAACTAGGCGCCGGTGGGGGACGCGCCCGCCGCTGTCACGGGTGCACCCGCGAGCGGTGGCGGGTTGACGACGACGCGGCGCACCAGGTCTTCCCAACTATTGGCGAGACGACAGAGCGAGACGCGTTGGTTCTCCACACTGTTCAAAACCAGCGCAGCGTCTAAGATCGCCAGCAGGCTAAGGCCAAGCACCTCGATATCGCCATGCACCCGTGCCGCTCGCAGCAGCACCGAGAGGTGAAGTGCCATTGCCGCTCGCGCTGGTGACGAAAAACGACCGTCGGGCGACTCCTCCGCGGCGCGCAGCAGCGGACCCTGGATGGCGAGCAGCTCAAACCGCGCGCGACCGAACGCGATCAAGCGCTCGAGGGGGTCACCCTCGGGCCCGAGCGGCCGCGGGCCACAGAGAAACGCCTGCTGGAACTCTTTTTCACTGTCGCTGACCAGGTACTGCAACAGCGCGGTACGCGACCCAAACCGACGAAAGACGGTGCCCTTGCCGAGTCCCGCTTCGCGGGCGACGGCGTCCATTGTCAGTGCGTCGATTCCCTGGGAGTGAAGGATGCTGAGTGCCGCAGCCACAATGAGGGCGCGGTTTCGCGCGGCGTCAGCTCGCTCAGTCTCCGCCGGTGGCCCCAGTTGCAGCATCCGTCGCTCCACGATCGAACCGTACCAGCAGACGGGGCGCCTGGTGCACCCACTGACCACCCATGCAGCACCCAGTGTTCGGCAACGCTCGCAAAATAAAATTGAGCGAGAAGGGAATAACCGGACCGCGGTCCGGTTATTACAACTGTTCGGCATTAGGCCGAGGTCTACTCGCGCTACATACTTTCTCGTTGCCACCGTCACAAAGGAACTCACATGTCTGAAACAAACGTACTGATCCTCGTCGGAAGCCTTCGCGCCGGTTCCGTCAACCGCCAGCTCGCCGAGACCGCCCTGACCGTGGCACCCGAGGGCGTCGCCCTCTCCGTCTTCGAGGGCCTCTCCGACATCCCCTTCTACAACGAAGACATCGACATCGAGAACTCCGTTCCCGCCGCAGCCGTCAAGTTCCGCGACGCGATGAACGCCGCCGATGCCGTACTCATCATCACCCCCGAGCACAACGGCACGATCCCCGCCGTTCTCAAAAACGCCATCGACTGGGCCTCGCGTCCCTTCGGTGCCAGCTCGATGTTCGGCAAGCCCGTCGCGGCCATCGGTAGCGCCTACGGCCAGTTCGGTGGAGTCTGGGCCCAGGACGAGGTTCGCAAGTCGGCCGGCATCGCCGGTGCTCGCGTTCTCGGAGACATCACCCTGTCGATTCCCGGATCCGTCGTTCGCTTCGCCGAGCTTCACCCGAAGGATGACACCGAGGTTGTAGACCAGCTGACAGCCGTGGTCGCCGCCATCGCCGCTGCAGCCGTCGAGCCCGCCGCCGCATAGTTTCTACCGCGCTTCATTCCGCCGCGCTGCATTCCACAGCCCTGCATTCCGCAGCGCACTCCGAACGGTCTTCACTCCTCGAGTGGAGACCGTTCGTCAGTTAAAGCTCAGGCCGTGGGCGTGCGGGCGTCATAGGCACGCAGGCCCGGGCGACTGCGCATCAACACGGTCACCACGGCCATAATCACCAGGCCGCCGAGCAGCGGAGGAAACCACAGTGTGAGCATCGACGCGAGGATGCCCGCGTAAAGGTCTCCGACGCGGGGTCCCCCGCTCACCACAACCATAAAAACGCCCTGCAGGCGTCCGCGCATCTCGTCGGGTGTGGCTGTGAGCATAATCGTCGACCGGAAGATGGCGCTGATTTCGTCTGACGCACCCATACCCACAAAACAGATGATGGCTAGCACCAGCGCGACCGTAACCACCGGGGCCGGGTCGGATCCCTCGGTGCCGAACCAGCCGAACTCCGTGGCCGCGACAACAACACCAAACAGTGCAGTGAAAGCCCCGTAAACCACAATCGACCGTTCGACGGCGAGTCCGTGGCGGTGGATGTGGCTGACCGGACCGCTGAAGAGACTCGCGAGAAAAGCACCCACCGCGATGGCGGCAGTGAGCAGACCCACGGTGATTGCTCCCCCACCGATGACGGTCGCGCCGATCGCGGGAAACAGCACGAGCGGCCGCCCGAAGGTCATCGCGATGATGTCGACGATAAAACTCATCCGCACAATCGGCGCGGTCTTCAGGTAATTGAGCCCATCGCGCAGCGACTGCAGCCCGGGGCGTGCAACCACGCCGACCGGCGCAAGTTTCGGCAAGGTGACTATGCCGAGAAATCCAATGGTGAACAGCAGAGCATCCACCGCAAAGGTCAAGGGAAACCCGACAACCGCGACCAGCACACCCGCGACGGCCGGCCCGATGGTGAATTGCAGGCCACCCGATATGCCGTTGAGCGCGCTCGCTCGCGAGACCATGTCGGCCGGGAGGATGCGCGGGATCACCGCCGATCGGGTCGCCTGCGAGACGGTCGACGCCATGGTGGTCAGGGTGGTGAGCACGTAGAGCGGCCAGAGCGGCACCACGTCGGCGCCATTCACCGCTTCGACCGTGGCGAATCCGACAAGACCGAGGATGCAGAGCCAGCTGATGATCGCGGTGAGGATCAGTACCCGGCGGCGGTCGAAGGCGTCGGCGAGCATCCCGCCCCAGAGTCCGGCGACAATCATGGGCGCCAGGGCGACACCGCCGACGAGCGCGACCGCGAGGGTCGACTGGGTGACGTCATAGATCTGCAGGCCCACAGCGACGATGGTGAGCTGGGCGCCGATACCCGACACCAAGGAGCCGATCCAGAGGCGGGCGAACGCGGGCGACGACCGCAGGGGTGCGAGGTCGACGAACAGTTTGCGGCGCGGCGGGAGGTCGGGGGTGACCGTCTCGTCGGGGGCGGCGGGGCCCGGTCCGTAGGGTGGCGGGGCGGATGTCATGGGGCAACTTCGCTACTCGTGGCGGGGGCATCGTGTGCCCGAAAGAGCCACGATCCGTTCCGATCGGGCACCAGCGAGGCTATCCCATGTGCTCCGGTGAGGCGCGGTTCGGGATGCCCGGGCGGTTCGACTTATTCGGCCGGTTCGACTTATTCCACCGGCTCGTCTTATTCCACCGGTTCGACTTATTCCACCGGTTCATCGAGGGCCGCAAGGTCGCGCAACGCGTCGTTCGCGCGCGTGAGGCGGTCGGATTCGGGATGCTCCCACCAGTACGGTCCGCGTTCGCCCAACCCATGTTTGGCAAGGCTGGTGCGATGACGTGCTGCCGCCACGGCATCCGGATCATCATTGCCCTTCGCCACCCGCACCCCGGACCGCCCACGACCGAGGTGGGATTTCAGCTCGGCCACCACATCATCGGGCAGCGACGGATCGGTTTTGCGCCAGCGGCGCCCGTTGATCACCAGCCAGCGGTCGTCGGACTCGGGTGCGGGTTTAGCCATACCCTCATCGTGGCGGATGCTGGGGAGATTTAGGCTGGGTTGACCGGAAAACACTGTTGCCAGATGGGAGGCGCATCGCAGTGACAATGCCTCCCGATCAGGCGCCGCAGACCTCGAAGCGCACGGTGATCACCCCCGTTGCAGCGATTACCCTTCTTGTCATTCTGATCGCGGTGGCATTCGTCGTGCGGCAACCACAACCCGCGCCGTCGCCGAGCGCACCATCTCCGAGCTCACCATCTCAGACATCCACCCCTGCACCGAGCCCCAGCCCGAGCACGCCGGACGCGCTGCCGCCCGTCGAAGTCTGGGCAACCTCCCTCAACCGCGAGTTTTCCACAACGTACGGCAGCTGGATCGAGCCGGATAACTCAACCAACCCCGCAGACGCCACACTCCGCCTCGACACGCGCAGCACTCGTCAGACCTTCAACGGCGTCGGCGCCGCGCTGACCCACTCCTCCGCCGCGATGCTCGCGACCGTGGCAGACGACGAACGGGCCGCGCTTCTCGAGGAGCTGTTCGCGCCCGACGGACCGGTGCGACTGGGCGTGCTGCGCATCCCCTTTGGCGGCTCGGACTTCGTCGCCGAACCCGCCTATACCTACAACGATGTTCCCGACGGCGAGACCGATTGGAACCTCGACGGCTTCAGCACCGCAGCCGATGATGCGACTCTGCGCCCCATCCTTCGCGAGATCCTCGCCATCGCGCCCGACCTGCAGATCATCGCGTCGCCGTGGAGTCCGCCAGCGTGGCTCAAAGACTCGGGCAGCCTCGTCGGCGGACGGCTCCTCACCGACGACCGTGCAGCGCCGACGTACGCGCGGTATCTGGTGCGCGCCGTCGAGGAGTACGCCGCCACGGGCATCCCGATTTCTGCCATCACCGTGCAGAACGAACCGCAGGCGCGCACACCCGACGGCTACCCCGGCGCGGACATACCCGTGGAGGATCAGGTCGCGATCATCTCTACCCTCGGGCCCGCGCTGCGCGATGCCGGCCTCTCGACGCGCATTTTTGCTTACGATCACAATTGGGCGCTGGGCCCGGGGGATGTTGCGTCGACGCGCGAGGGCGACGATCCAGAATACGAGTATCCCTCTGACGTGCTGCGTAGCGCGGCATCGCCCTGGGTAGCAGGTGTTGCGTATCACTGTTATTCGGGTGATGCGGGGCGGATGCTCCAGCTGCACAACGACTTTCCCTCCAGCGATCTCTGGGTCACCGAATGCTCGGGATCCCACGGGGAGGACGATTCGTCGGCCCAGATCTTCGCGAGCACCCTCTCGTGGCAGACGCGGAATCTGGTCATCGCGTCGCTGAACAACTGGGCCAGCACGGTGCTCACCTGGAATCTCGCACTCGACAGTGACGGCGGCCCTCACCTCGGCGGCTGCACCACCTGCACAGGGGTCGTGACGATAGGTTCCGATGGAACAGTGACGCGCAACGCCGAGTACTACGCGCTTGCCGGAGTCGGACGCTTCGCCCCGCGCGGGGCAGAGGTACTCGACACCACTATGGACCCCGCCGCCGACACCGCGCTCCCCCACGTCTCTTTGCGCAACCCGGACGGGTCTGTGGTGGTGCTGGTCTTCAACGATTCAGACGAGGCGCGCACCATCGATGTTGCGATCACCGGTTCTGAGGAGTATTCGGCGACAGCGCGCGCTGAAGTTCCGGGCCGCACCGTCGCGACCGTCGTATTGCCGCGCCCTGCCGTCCGCTAACGCGCGCTGGCTCTAGCCGCGCGCCCACAATGTAACGATGGACGGATCGGGCTGTGATCCCTGCCGGAATCCGGCTCGTGCCGAGGCGGCGCGAGTGGTGGGGTTCAGCGGGTTTCTTCCGAATGCCCGCGCGGATTCAGCATCGGCATACACAAGGTGGCTGGCGCCCGACGGGAACACCTTCAGTTCGTCTTTCGATACACTGCCGATTCCCGGTCCTCCCTCGCGGACGGGGACAAGGATCAATACTGGATCGCACCCGACCGCGAGATCCGCATTGGCGATGGAGCGCATCCCACCATCCATGTACCGACGACCGTCGATCGACACCGGCGGGAAGATGCCGGGAACCGCGCAGCTTGCTGCGACGGCGCGAACAAGGTCAACGCCAGACTCTCGGTCAAAAACTCGAAACTCGCCTGAGTCGATATCAACGGCGGTGATCAGCAGGCGGCGTTCCGGCCAGGCATGCTCGGGCAGTCGGAGGCCGATGCTTGCGACCCACTCCGCCTCGGGGCCTGTCGTCGCCTTCGCGGCAAACGCACCTATTCGTCGGCGGCCTTCCTCCGGCGTCTTTGTTCCGACCCGCGCCAGCAGCATCGACGTGGCGATGCGCGCGATACCCAGCATCGAACCGCGTTGCCTCGACGGGTTCGGCACCGTTGGGCTGTCTAATTCGGGCTGCACAAGCTCGGCGATGTCACGTCCGCTGGCCAACATCGTGGCAACAACCGATCCGGCGGACGTTCCTATATAGGTAGTGTCTGGCGCGCGAATTGCGCGCATCACCTCGGAGCTGCGACTTTCAAGCCCGCCGAGATACCCCAGCTCCCACGCGATTCCGACGCTACCGCCACCGCCCAGCACCAGCGCGCCCTTATTCATCGAGATCCAACTCACAAAGACCCAGTGGGTGACGCGCAGGGTGACGATCTGCAAAAACGGCCACGCTCATCAGGGCGGACGGGAAGCGCGAAGTCATGTGCCCAATGTAGCGAAGTGCTGCGTTGCGCTGACTGGAACCCGGAGCATCCCGACCACGCCTTGCCACGATTATGCCGCGACCACCTTGCTCGCACTCAACGGGCTGCACGCTCTTTTCGAGCAGGAAGAAGCGCGATCACTACACCGGACGCACTGAGTGCCCCAAGGCCGACCAACACAGAGGTTGCAACCCAACTGTCGCCCTGGACGATGACCGAGCGGGTGCCGTCTGCCGACCGCCACTCGCACTCGCGTCCGACTGGCCACCAGGAAAATCGCGCACCAACGGGCGCAGATTCTACCGACCCCATGCCAGTAGGCCACGGTCCACTTCGCCAGCACCCCGTGTGCAGACCGTCGTGATTCGCAGCAACAATCGCGACTGACGCGCTCAACACCCACACCACGCCGGCCAGGACAAAAATCGTCAGGCCCAGAAGCCTTCGGGCGTAAGTACCGTTCATCTCTCCAGTAGAGCGGGTTGGCGACGCGGCAGCGTCATCCGCGAGGCGGAACGTCGTCATCCGGGAGGTGGGCATCGTGATCGCGGAAGTCCACCTCCTGCCCGTGCCGCCGGGCAGTTCCATGTCTGAAACAACTTCACCTCTATAGAACGGTCGGTGCAATAGAATCAGGCAACCCGTCGGAGCCCAGACCTCGCCCCCGTGCCGCGACCACCAAAGGATCGCCATGTCTCAGCTCCGCGCCACGCCACTCACCGCGGCATCACACCCCGGCAACCACACGCTGCTGTGGGTGCAGGTCGCCATTAGCTCAGCCCTCGTGGTGGCGAGCGTCGCTCAGCTGGGCAGCGAGTGGAACGGGATGTCTGAGAGCTGGATCTGGAGTTCAGTCACGGCTGTTCTCGCGCTCGCCCTGCTGGTAATTGCGGTGACCACGGCGCGCACGCGTCACACCTTGCAGCGCGACCTCAACAACACCGCCGTGGAACTGCGCGCAGCCGAGACAAGTGTCACCGCCGGCGACGAAGCCTTGCGGGTCTCCGAGCTGAGCAACGCCTCCAGCGAGCGAGACCTCAGTGAGTCGATCGCGCTCAACGTGTTGGGCGACAAAAAGCTCCACCTTGCGGAGGAAAAGGGAATAGCGAGCGACCACGAGCTCCGGCTGTCAGTGGCCGCAGGACTCCTTGGCGAGGAAGCCCTCCGGCTCTCGGTGGCGAACGAACTCGAGGGTGCTGAAGCACTTCGGGTGTCCGTCGCCGACGGAATTGAAGGTGCGGAAGCCCTGCGTGCCTCCGTCGCCCACGGCATCGCCGGAGACGAAGAGCTTCGTCTCTCGGTCGCAGCTGGACTGGTCGGGGATGAGGCACTGCGACAGTCCGTAGCCAGCGGGATTGCGGGCGAAGAAAAACTCCGCCTCTCGGTCGCCGCGGGACTGGTGGGCAAAGAGGCGCTGCGGCTCTCCGTGGCGAGCGGACTCGAAGGCGCGGAGGCACTACGAGTGTCCGTCGCCAACGAGGCCGAAGGTGCAGAAGCGCTGCGGGTCTCTGTCGCCAACGAGATCGCCGGCGATGAAAAACTGCGGCTCTCGGTTGCCGCGGGACTAGTGGGCGCGGAAGCACTGCGGGTCTCTGTCGCCAACGCCATCGAGGGCGCCGAAGCACTCCGGGTCTCCATCGAGCAAGGAATCGACGCCGCCTCCACCACACTTGCCGTGGTGGACACGGTTGACGCCGCCATCACGCTCTACGCGCCGGACGGCCACATCCTGCTCACCAACGACACCGCCCGCACGCTGGCAACCCTTGCCCGTTCAGGAGAGCTCGACCCCCACGAGTTCGGCGACGACCGCGTTACGCTGATCCCCCGGTTCGACCAGGTTCTCGCGCGGGCCGCACGCGGCCAGCTCGTCACACGACGCGCCTACTGGGTGGGCACCGGAGATGCCCAGCGCGCGATTATGTCCACCTCGCAGTACGTCAAGCGAGCGTCGGGAGAACTCATCGGCACCGTTGTGGCCTCCCACGATGTGACCCCACTGGCGCGCACCCGAGACGAGTTCCTCGAAACCGTTAGCCACGAGTTGCGCACCCCGCTGACCTCGATGGTCGGATACCTGGAGATTATCGAGGACTCCCTCGACCTCAAAGAGGCCGGAATCGCCCAGGAGTTTGACGTTGTCCAACGCAATACCGACCGCCTGTTGAAACTCATCAACGATCTGTTGATTACTGCCCACGGAGACGCTCCCGCTGACAAACGTCCCTTCGACGTCGTCGCGCTCGCCTCTAAATCACTGCAGGCCCTGCAGCAGCATGCGACGCGACTCGACGTGAAACTGATTGTGGACGACAGTCAATCCGTGATCGCCGAGATCGACGCGAACCAGATCAGCGACGTATTCGACAAGATTCTGTCCAACGCGCTCAAGTTCAACCGACCGGGCGGCACCATCGAGTTGAGCTTCGACTCGAACGACGAGTTCGCGATCATCCGGATCGCCGACACCGGAATCGGCATCAGCGACGACGATCAGAAACGGATGTTTGAACGCTTTTACCGCGCACCGTCGATCCGCACTGACCTGATTGCGGGTGTGGGCCTCGGCCTCTCCGCGGCGAAACTCATCGTTGATGCGCACCACGGCTCCATCACCGCCGCGAGTGCGCCGGGGGTGGGCACCACGATCGAGATCTCCCTTCCCCTTATCGCCTCCAGCCCGACAGAGCTCGCTCCCACCGAGTGATTCGCACGAGGTTGTGTTGCCCTTGAGGAAACACTGCTAGTGTTTCCTTCATGGCAACTCATGATGCGGGGTCGAACCTCACCCCAGACGACGCACGCGAAGCGCTCTCACTCGCCGACACCGAAGAACAAGCGACAGTCAACCGTCCGGTGCCGTGGTGGTATTTCCCGATACTTGCCGTGATGATCCTGGCGGTGTTTATCCTCAACTCGGTGGAAGACCCTGCGCCTTCGATCCGCTGGATCGTTGTCACGCTGGCCGTCGGCGTTCCTGTCACAATGGCGGTTCTGGTGGGACGCATCACGTTCAACCAGCCCGGATACCGCGGGGTTCACACACGCTGGGGCTGGACGATCGTGGCGATTGTTGTCGCGGCGGCACTCGCGATTACACCGGTGCTGCTTGCCGGCGCGATCGGGTCGTGGCTCTGGATTGCCTGCGGCAGTGTTCTCGCTGTACTCATCGCCGGGTTCGGTATCGCCTACTGGCGCCGGTATCCCCGTGCCTGAGGCCCGCTTCGACGAACTCATCCACGCTCCGCACCGGCTGCGCATCTGCGCCATGTTGTCGCAGGCCGACGGTATCGAGTTCAGCGAGATTCAGACGCGCACCGACCTCTCGAAGTCGGCCCTCAGTAAACATCTGTCGCAGTTAGCGGACGCCGGTTACGTTGCGGAAACCGCCTTTGTGCGCCAGGGCCGTTCGCGGCAACTCCTGTCGCTGACCCCTGCGGGGCTCGCCGCATACCGCGCCCACCGGGCGTCTCTCCAAGCGCTTCTCGACCAGAGCGAATAGAGCGCTAATCCGACTGAACGACGCCCCGCGGTTGGACGGTTAGCCCGCGGCGCACACATCGTCGAGGGCGGTGGTCGCCTCGGTCAGCTCGGTGGAGTAGTCCGTGTAGGCCTGCGGGTCGACGCTCGCAGGGTCCGTGGCGGCAGCCTCCATTGTGGAACTGAACTCAACAAACACCGCTTCGATCTGGTCGGCGACGGGCTTCACCTCGGTGTTGGTGACGTTGGCCGCGTTCTCCTGGAACAGCGCAACCACGGTCTCGTAGGCTTCAGCTGCAGCGGTAGGGTCGCTCTGCAGTTCCGCGGAGTTCTCCGTCAGGGTCGCCTGCATCTCGCCGAGACCGTCGATAAGCGCGGTGCACGCCTCCTGCACGGTCTGCTCTTCGGCTACGGGAGCGGAAGTCGAGCGCCCGGAGTCACCGTCGTCAGGAGTGCATCCGGTGAGGAGCAGTCCGGCGACGCCCAGAATGGCGAACAGGGACACACTTTTGCTACGCAATGCGGGCACGATGAACTCCTCAAGGTCTCGTCAGATACTTGACCCTACCAAGGCGCCCCAGGTCAGGTTGAGCGCAGCTGCCCCCGTACAACCGAATCCCCGGAGTGCGCCGGATCGCCATCCGCATGCTCGATCGACACGTCCACCAGCGGATACTCGTCGATGTCGACGCCCGCGGGGAGAACAAAACGACCACTGGAGCCATCGAGAAGACCCAGGCTCACCAGTCCCGACGCATCGGCGTTGAGCAACCACACTTCTCGCAGTGTGGTGTCGCTGGGAGCCGACGGAACCGCCGCGTCAGTCAGCGTCACCACAATGTCGCGTTCTCCGTTCGAACTCACTTCAACGCGGGCACTGCCTACTCCCTGCTGGCCGGGAAGAGGCTCGAGGTCGGCCTCCGCCACGGTGGCAAACCGGTCACCAGAGAGGTTGGACAACGCTCCAACGCCGAGCCCGCCGAGGAGCCCAACAAGCACCGCAGCCACTAACAATGGCCACAGTCGACGTCGAGACCCGGGGCTTGTCGGGATGCCCTGTGGAAGAGAACGTGCTCGCTCGCGAGCGTCGATCTGCACGGGAAGCGTCGCTGTCGGCGGCATTGCACGGTGGGACGACGCGACGTGAGATGGTTCGACCGCGGGCACCGACAGGCCAAGCGCCGTGTGGATACCCGCCCAGGCGGCGGGAGGCGGGGACAACAGTTCGGAGTCGTCGAGCGACTTCCCGATGTTCACTGTGTGCACCAGCTCCCGTTGCTCGCGGGAGCAGTCCTTGCACATCTCGAGATGAGCACGCTGCGCTGCCGTCGCAGACGACGGACTCAACGCAATCGTCGCAAGATCGTCGGGATCGAGGTGGCTCATCGTTCCCCTCCGATCCAGGTTTCCGACAGACGTGTTCTCAGTCGTTCGAGACTGCGACGAATGTGACTTTTGACGGTTCCGAGCGGCAGACCAAGAGCATCCGCAATTTCCAAATGTGTGAGGTTATCGTAAAACGCCAAACGCATAACCTGCTGAGGTACGGCGGGGAGCTTACTGAGTTCTTCCCCGAGCACCAGCCGGTCGACGACCGCGTCGGACTCCGCGGGTTGCCTCGCCAACGCCACGAGTGCTGTGTCCGCGGCGACGGCCTCAGTCGCCCGTCGGCGCCGCGCCCGCGCTTCATGGGCATCGGCGAGTGTATGCCGGCAGATACCTACAAGCCAGGCGGGCAGGCGAGCCTGGTGGGGCTGAAAATTCTCACGGCCCCGCCACGCCGCGATAAAAACCTTCTGGGTGACGTCTTCCGCGTCGCCAAAGTCGCCGAGTGAACGCACGGCCAGTGTGTACACAAGCGAGCCCCAGTGCGCGTACGCCTCGGCGAGCGCCTGTTCATCGCCATTGCGAAAACGCTCACCGAGCTGCCTGTGATCATCATCATCGATGTCAGTCACTTCTGCGGCGATCCTCCGGGTCGACGTCGGCGCTGGCGGCACCGTGCCTGGGCGTGGACCGCTCACTCCGACGTATGTCCTGCTGATCATAGTGACGGGCCTGCCTCAGCCGACCGGGGTGGCCACAACGATGACGTTCGACAGATAATGCCGTGTGCTGTAGTCGAACTCACCGCCGCAGGTCACCACAATGAGCCGTGACGGACCGGCGCGATCGAACACACTCGCCCACACCACGTCCAGTTTGTCCGTGGTATCCACGGTCGACACCGCGTAGGTACGCACGGCGCCCGCGGTGTCGGTCAGAACAATTTCTGTTCCCGGCGCCGCGTCGGCAAACGCCGCAAACGGACCGATTCCGTAGGTGAGGGTGTCAACATGGGCGGCAATAACGGTCGCTCCCGCCGGGCTTGCCGGTGCCGGCCCGTACTCGTACCAACCCGCATGTGCGGGGTCAGGTGGCAGCGCCATATTTCCCGCGTCATCGAGGCCCATCGGGAGAACCGGCACATCGACCCCGAGAGAGGCGACGACCATTCGAGACGGCGCAGCCGCGCCCGGGAGAGAGTCGCGCATCGAGGCATCCACCACGGGCACGGCGGGAACCGCCACCGCGAGGGTTTCGGAAAGGGGAGACGTGGATGGCGCTGGTGCCGATAACTGCGGGGAGGCCACCGGCGAAGAGACACTGTCTGCGGAGGAACTGTCTGCGGTGGAAACGCGAAGAGCGTCAGTCGTGGATGGTGCCGTTGGCGCGGGCGACGCAACCACCGCCCAGCCGAACGCACCGCAGAGCGCGGCGAGAAGAGCCACCACAAGAAACCCGAATTTACTCATGGTGGCTCTCCCCGGTCTCAGTGATCGTGACGTGTACGTCGAGCGTCAGTTGCCCGACAGAGATGCACGCCGCGAACGGGTGACCGCGCTCACCACTCCGGCCACGAGGAGAAGCAGCGCGGAGGCGCCCACAAACCACAGTCCGCTCGACATCCCGCTGGGGGTATCGACCGCGTTGGTCGCAACGAGACCAGCCTCACCCGCAGGAATACTGCCGGGTGCCGAGTGCAGACCCGTGATGCTCTGCACGCCGAGCGCGAGGGTGGAATCAGTGAGACTTCCGTAGGCGTAGACGATGGTGTTCGCGCCCTCCGCGACATCGAGATCGGCCGGGCCGATCACCGGGGCGGTGGTTCCTGTCGCAGCGACCGCAGCGGAGATCGTACCTGCGGGGAGCGTCAGAACGGACTCGTTGGGATTGATCAGGTTGCTGATCGCCGGAGTTCCTCCCGCGAGCACGTCCACCGCCGGTGCCGCCGCAACGTGTCGCACGGTCAGTCGTCCTTCGCCCGCAGCGACCGTGCTGGTGTCGTTGGTGAACAACGTCGCCGTCGGAGTGCCGGACTCCGCGAGGTGCGCGACCGCGGTGTAGTTTGTGCCAGCCTCGAGGGTGAGGTCAACCGGGCCAATGGCGGGAGCGCTGGCATCTGCGGCATCCGCTGCAGTGATGGCAACCGAGTAGGTGCCCGGCGCAAGGTCGAGCGGTCCGGCCAGTGATCCAGGGGTGAAGTCGTCGAGGGTGAGCGCGTTGTTGACGTACACGTCAACGGTCAGGCCGGGCACACCGTGGAAAACGGAGAGTTGGGCGTCACCGTCCGCTGCCTGGGCGGGAGCAACACCGGCGAGCGCAAGACACACGCCGGCACCGATGCCGACGGTAATGGTGCTGAGAGAACGGGACTTGTGCATCAGTTCCTCCTTGGGGGATGGATTTACTCACTACTTCCGGCCAAATGTGGATTCCGGATGCATCGCGTCCACTTTTCTTTTGCACCTTGACTTTCGGCGCCGGGCCTTTTAGAGGCCGTGCAGGTATTCCGGTAATTTGTGGCGAGGCATAAGCGCCGCGATATTGAGTTTTTGTTGACATATCTCTCTTCCTCCCGGGGCGCCACCCCTATCGCGGCTCCCCGCAACCGCGCACACTGGGTGAATGGCGTCAGAGGAAGAGGCTTCTGCAGCGCTGGTCTCGCACTGGCGGCACTACGGTGTGTCCGGGCTCATCCTCGGTGTTGGTGGCACCATTTTCGGCCTGTGGCGACTGTCAGTCAGCGAGACCGCCAACGCGGTGGAGATGGGATGGACACTGGTTGTCCTCTGCCCCCTCATCGCTGTGCTTGCCCTGGTGTCCCTGACGATCGCGCGACGGATGCGCGCTGAGGCGCTGCTCCGCGAGAGCAACAATTCGCCGGACACCACACACCCGCACCCCGAGTTGTAACCACGCCCTAACGCATTTCGCCGCTCAACGGCACCCTCTATCCGACACACCATTCGGGTCGCACACTGGGACCATGGGCACAGCGGATGGGTCACGGTCAGACGAGATGTCGTCGCGCTCACTCTCCGTCGCCCAGTCGATCACCTACTTCCGCATCAGTGCGGTGGCGAGCTTCATCTGTGGCATCGGGTGCCTGTTTGTAGGGATGCTCACGCTCAGCGAGGTGAGCGAGCGTGTGTTTCTTGGCATGGGGCTGTCGCAAATCGCCCTCGGACTCGTTTTGCTCGCCCTGTGTGTGGCGTGCTTGCAGCTTGTCGCGCGGCTACGCGCACGGCAGCGCAACGGGCCATAATCGCCCCGCCCCGCTCCGCTCGCTCAGCCTCCATGGTCGACGGGCGTTTACCATCGACTATGCCCACATCATCCGGACCCATCTGCGTCATTGGCGCGGGAATCCTCGGCGCTTCGACCGCGCTGCACCTCCTCGAGTCCGGAGCACGCGACATTGTGGTCATCGATGCCGGAACGCCCCTCAGCGGAACAACTCCTGCCGGCGCCGGCTTTGTGGCGCGCTTCGGAGCCGACCACAACCGTCGCATCGGCGAGGGAGCCATTCCCCTCGAGGAGTACGGCCTCGACTTCTATCGCGGCCTGCACGAGTCGGGCGTCGACGTCGAATATGCGAACAACGGCAACATCGCGATCGCTCGCTCCGTCGACCGCCTCAACACCCTGAGTGCCGGCATTGTGGAGCACCCGCTGGCGACACCCGGCACCCGGGCGCTCACCGCCGACGAGGTCGCGGACCACACGTTTGGTGCCATCGACCCGGCAACCGTTGTTGGCGGGGTGTTTATGCCCGAGGCCATCCAGTTGACAACGTCACTCGCCCTCCGCGAAATCATCGCCCGCCTCGAAGCCGCAGGGGTGCGCATCTCTTGGCAGACCGAGGCCACGGGCATCCGTATCGTTGATGGCGCGGTGACTGGCGTCGAGACGACGGGTGGCACGGTGGATGCTTCGGCCGCAGTCATCGCGGCTGGCGCCTGGACACCCGCCCTCCTCCACTCGGTGGGGCGCCCACTGCCACTGCTTCCCACTGTCGCGACACGTTTTGTGTCCGAGCCGGCCGGACTGTCGCCGTTGATGCCCACCATCCAGAGCCTCGACCTCGGTCTCTGGCTTCGTGAACTGCGCGGCGCATTCTCCTGGGGTGGCGGTTTCGCCTACCGACGAGTGTCGGCGCTCGAGGTGGAAGAGGGCCTCGAGTTCGGATTCGACCGCCCGGTGTCCCCCTCCCTCATTGCCCAGCAGCACGCATTCCAGGCGTCCGTCGCCGAAGTGTTCCCCGCGCTGGCCAACCTCGAGACCGCAGAGATCATCCAGGGCATCCCGGTCTACTCGGTGGACGGCGGACTCTTCGCGGGAGCCGTCCCCGGCATCGACGGCCTCTGGGCGTTGACCGGAGACAACGAGTCTGGTGTCACGCACGGCCCCGGAATGGGCAAACTTGTCGCGCAGCTGGTGATGGGCGTCGAACCCTATGCCGATCCCGCCCCGTTCCGTCTCGACCGCGTCAACATGGCGGACTACCCCAATGAGGCAGCAATGATCGCCGCCATGCAGGGCGACCGCGTTGCCGCGGCGCTGAGTTAGCGCCGCAGAGTTAGCGCCGCACGCCTCGCAACACTTCTGCCTCAGCGTCGACTGCCCGCTGCAGCTCGACGAGGTCGACGTTCTCGTCGATCCCGTGCACGTTCGACTCCGGGTCGCAGATTGCGGTGATGGCGATAGTGGCGCGGGGAAACGCCGTCGAGAAGTCGCTCACCACCGGAATCCCTCCGCCGCCACCCATCTCGACAATTCCGACTCCCCACGCGCGCTTGAGTGCGCTCGCCACCAGCGCGGGGTGGGAGGAGTTCGCCCACGGCTCGACGGCGTTGAGAACGTCGATCGTGACGCGGGCACCAAACGGACGCCGCGCAGAAAGGTGGTCCTGCAGTGCAGCACTGGCGGCATCCGCACCGATCCCCGGTGGTAGGCGAACGGAGAGTCGCGCGCGGGCGCTGGGGACAATCACATTGGCGGACTCGGCGATACTCGGCGCATCGATCCCGATTACCGAGATGGCCACGGACGCCCAGAGACGACCGATGAGCGCGTCCCCTCCGGCAACAACTACGTCAGGGTAGAGGCCGAGGCGCTCCCGGTACTGTGCCTCGGTCAACAGGGGTTCGCCATCCGCCCCAACTGCCCGGTGAACACCAACCGCGTCGAGGCCAGCGACCGCAACGCTCCCGTCGTCGCCGTGGAGTGTGGCGAGCAGGCGGGCCAACGCAGAAATCGCGTCAACCACCCCTCCCCCATGGATGCCACTGTGAGTGGGCTCCTCCATGATGGACACCGTGACGTCCACGTCGAGCAGCCCGCGGAGCGAGGTGGTCAGCGACGGCACTCCCCGTGCGTAGTTGATCCCGTCGTTCACAATTATGAGGTCTGGGTCGAGGTGCCCCAGGTGCTGGGCGAGCACGTCACCGAAGGCCGGGGAACCGATTTCTTCACCGCCATCCACCACAACAACGATCCCAGGTGGATCCTGCATGTCGGCGATAGCGTCGATTGCCGCGAGGTGCGCGACGATGCCGGCGGTATTGTCGCCCGACCCGCGGCCGAATACAACAGTGCCGCGACGGGTGGGGGTGAACGGATCGCTGCTCCACGCGGCGGGGTCGCCCGTCGGCTGTACGTCATGGTGGGAGTAGAGCAACACCGTCGGAACGTGCGCACTGCCGCTGCCCGAGGTGGTGGCCTCCGCAGAGGTGGTGGCCTCCTCAGCGCTGGCGGCCTCTGCAGCGCTGCCGACGCGAGTGCTCTCTATCCCCCGGGTGGCGATCACCGTCGGCAGCGCGCCACCATCCTCGGCGATCGTGACGGCAAAGTTTCGAGCAACAAGCTCTGCAGCAATACGTTCGGCACTCCGGGTGACGTCCGGCCGGCGCGACGGGTCGGACGAGATGGTCGGAATCGCCACCAGCTCCTCCAGGAGTGCAGCCATCTCGTTGTTGTTCACACCGTCATCCTTTCGCACCGCTCATCGCAGCGATCCCAGTTTGCTGCCATTTATGACGTACCAAGTCACTTCGAACTCACTCTGTAGTGGAGAATTAGGGGGTAGCAAGGATTGCTGCAGTCGCCCCGGCTCCCCTCGAAGACCACACCCGGTTCCCTTCGACCAGCCGGTAGCCATGCGCGCAGCCAGCCCCACAGGGTCCGTGCAGCGGCAGAGCATCCCACCGTCCCCCCCCACGGACGCACACCCGTGCTTCGGTACACCCGCACTGCGGTACACCCGCACACCGCACCCGCACTTCCGCACACCCGCCCTCCGGGAACACTCAAGGACCTTTTATGCGACCTCGCCTTCTGACATCTATTGCCGCGTTCGCGGTGGTGGGTGTTGCCCTCACTTCGTGCGCCGCCTCGCCCGACACCAGCTCATCCTCTGACGAGATTCTTTTCGGAACCACCGACAAGGTGACAGCGCTCGACCCCGCCGGCTCGTGGGACCGTGGATCGGCCACCCTGCACGCCCAGGTGTTCTCCTGGCTGATGACGTCGGCCCCGGGATCCACCGAACCGGTGCCGGAGCTCGCCGACACCGCCGAGTTCACCTCACCGACCGAGTTCACCGTGGTGCTGCGTGACGGGCTGACCTTTGCCAATGGCAACGAGCTCACCGCCTCCGACGTGAAGTTCAGCTTCGACCGCCAGGTCGCCATCGCCGACGCGAACGGTCCGTCGTCGCTGCTCTCCGACCTCGTGTCGGTTGACGCACCAGACGACACCACCGTGGTCTTTACGCTCGGCACCGAGAACAATGCGCTTTGGCCGCAGATCCTCTCCAGCCCCGCCGGCGTCATTGTGGACGAGGACGTCTTCTCCGCGGATTCGATCACCTCCGACGACGACATCGTCGCCGGCGACGCCTTCGAAGGCCCCTACACAATCACCAACTACTCGTTCAACAGCCTGGTCGAGCTCACCAAAAACGACGTCTACGACGGCCTGCTCGGCGCAGCGAAAAACGAGTCTGTGCTGGTGAAGTACTACGCGGACGAATCGAACCTCAAGCTCGACATCCAGCAGGGTTCCATCGACCTGGCCTACCGCACGCTGAGCGCAACCGACACCGAGAGCCTCCGCGGTGAGGACGACCTCGAGGTGCACACCGGACCCGGTGCCGAGATGCGTTTCTTCGCGTTTAATCTCGAGCAGATGCCGTTCGGCTCCGCCACCGAGAACGCCGACGAGGCCAAGGCTCTCGCCGTGCGTACCGCAATAGCGAACCTGATCGACCGCGACGAACTCGCGACCCAGGTCTACAAAGACACCTACGCCCCGCTGTACTCGATCGTTCCGAGCTCGCTGAACTGCGCGACATCCCCGTACCAGGATCTCTACGGAGACGGTGAGGGCGCCCCGAGCCTCGACAAAGCCGAAGCAGCGTTCGCCGCGGCGGGAATCGCAGGGCCGGTTGAACTCGACCTGCAGTACAACACCGACCACTACGGTGCCAGCACCGGCGACGAGTACGCGCTGATCAAGAGCCAGCTCGAAGACAGCGGCCTCTTCACGGTCAACCTGCAGTCCACCGAGTGGACGCAGTACGTGCAGCAGTTCCAGACCGACTACCCGGCCTACCAGCTCGGATGGTTCGCGGACTACCCCGACGCCGACAACTACCTCCACCTGCTCGAGGGCGACGATGCTGTGCCGTCCACCCTGGGTGCCGCCGCGAACGACCCCGCCTTCAACACCCTGGTGCTCGAAGAGCGTGGCATCGAGGCCGGTGCGGAGCGTGACGCCGTGATCGCCGACGCACAGCAGCTTGCTGCGGAGCGCATCGTGACCGTGCCCCTGCTGGAGGGAACCGAGTCGGCCATTGCCTCAACCCGCGTCTCCGGTGTGGATGACACCCTCGACGGCACCGGTCGATTCCGTTTCGGCCTGCTGAGCATCAGCGAGTAATCCGGCCGGGCAGGCACGTGCGTCAGTACGACGAGCGGAACCGAACGAGTGGGGCCGCAGGAGAGGTTGCCGGATGGGACATCCACCCCACCGCACCAACCACCAGCGTGTGGGTCGCCGCCTCATGGGACGACACCGTCTCGAGCTCGAACCAGGCCAGCGCGCCGGTGACCAAAGCGGGGGCGCCGGGTTCGCGGCGAAAGTGCGGGATGTTGTCCATCAGGCCGATGAGCGGGGTACCCGTTTCGCCCAGGCGAGCGGCGATCCACTCTTGGTCGGACGCGAGCAGGCTCAGGGCCCAGCGCGGGGCAGTCTCGAGCGCCTCGGCCATACGCGACAACGAGTAGAGACTCGCGAGCATGGTGGGCGGGTCG
>Ga0247810_10000884_pt1 | contig 23257 bp, 20 predicted proteins | sample UWRJL119311C1_FD_179918 | JGI IMG/M metagenome (GOLD analysis project Ga0247810, IMG submission 179918) | Plant litter microbial communities from Arlington Agricultural Research Station in Wisconsin, United States - UWRJ-L119-311C-1 | ecosystem: Environmental > Terrestrial > Plant litter >... | reverse complement strand
CTTTGTCGTATGCTTCGAGTACCAGTCGTTTTGCGGCTACTTCGCGAATGTGAAAGCGTTTTTCGTCGTTTGTAAATTTCAGCACGAGGTCTTCCCCGCCGTTTTCAAGCGTAAAGGTTCCCGCATCCGTTTCTTCATTCAGGTTCGGCGTAACAACGGTGAAATGTGTATCGTCCTTGAAGTTGTAAGTCATTCCTTTGAAAAGCTCCTTGGTTTGCTGGATCTCAAATGCATCGAGCGTTTTAACGTATTCTGCATCGTAATATTCCAGGTCGCTGAATACCCATTTGCCGTAAAGATCGCCTGTTGAATTTCCGCATCCGGTTAAAAGCAGCAGGGGAGTCAACAATACTAGTCCGATTATTCTTTTCATGGTTTCTCTTTTTATACAGTGGTGAAAATAGTAAAAACAACACGCTTTTTTTATTGGAATCCTTTTGCGGGGCGATCGTTTAGCGAACGGTTCTTTGAAGCGCGTTAGTTGTTATGAATCCGCAATAACCTGATAACAGTTTTCTTATTAAACCCTGTTCCAGTCTGCTTTCCAGTTGGTAATGGCGCGTTTGATCTCATCACTTCCCAAGTTTTCTTTTACGGCGCGTTCTGCAAGGGCTGGAAGCTCTTCATCGGAAGCGAAGCGCAGTGCGAACAATTGTCCTTTCCGGAGCTGTTTCTCCAGGTTTTCAAAGCGCTGACCGGTTAATACGAAATACCGGTAACGAAGCTCGAGAAAAATGATCCTGTCCTGCACGGTCATTCCGTAATGCTGGCGAACCATAAATGAAAGCCAGCCTACCATTACCAGCAGCGCGATGATAAAGATCCACAAGGCGCAGTTGGCCGGATCCATATAAGCGTGAAAAATTCCGAAACCGATCAGGACCAGTAATACGGGATAGAAAACAAAGTGATGTGCGGGATAATAGCGTTTGTGGTTACCGTAATTCTGAATTTTCATAAATCGTTCATTTGTGCGATCTAAATATAAGGATATTAACCGGCGAAGATTTGCTGTGAACATAAATTAGAGTTCGATCTAAAGATCATAATAAGCATGAGGATTAAATATTAATCAACAAGTCCATTATTATGATTAATATTTAAGAACTTTGTATCCTGATACAGCTGAGCGATGAGTGAAGAAAAAGAATATATACAGGGAAGAGGAGCCCAGCTGAATCCTCATAACCGTTTCCTGGCGGGCAGAAAAGTGATCGAAGACTGGGAAGGAGTAGACGAGGAGGACGTGCTGGAAGGGAAGACGAAGTTCATCGAAGTGTTCCCGAAAACAGTGGTGAACAAAGTGAATAGCACGGATGTCGGCTTGGTTTATTCACTCAATCCTTACCAGGGTTGCGAGCACGGCTGTACTTATTGTTATGCCCGCCCGACGCATGAATACTGGGGATACAGCGCGGGCATCGATTTTGAGAAGATCATCCTGGTAAAGAAAAATGCTCCCGAGCTGCTCGAAGAAGTACTGAAAAAGAAAAAATGGGAGGTCAGGACCATCACGCTTTCCGGCAATACGGATTGCTACCAGCCCTGCGAGCGAACGTACGGCATTACGCGCCGGCTTCTGGAATTGATGCTGAAATACCGCCACCCGGTAAGCATTATAACGAAAAATGTCCTGATCGGCCGGGACCTGGACATCATTGAAGAACTGGCGAAGCTGAACCTGATCAGTGTCAACCTGAGCATAACGACTTTGAACGAAGAGCTCAGACGAAAGCTCGAGCCGCGCACTGCAACTGCTAAAAGAAAGCTGGAAATGGTAGAGACCTTATCGAACATGGGCGTTCCGGTGAATGTGATGATGGCGCCCATTATCCCGGCACTGAACGATCACGAGATCTTTTCGCTGACGAAAGCCGTAGCAGAGCGGGGAGCTTTGAGGGTGAATTACACGATTGTGAGGCTGAATGGGCCGAATGGCGAGATCTTCACCGATTGGGTAACAAAGAACTTTCCGGACCGGGCAGGAAAAGTGATCGCCCAGATCAAAGAGATCCACGGAGGAAAATTAAATGACAGCCGTCCCGGGGTCAGAATGCGGGGCGAAGGAAATTACGCCCTCAATATCAACCGGCAGTTCCAGATCGCCAGGAACCGTTTTATTCCCGATAAGCCTTTCCCGGCGCTTAGAACAGATCTTTTCGTAAGAAGCACCGGCGGACAGCTCGACCTGTTTGGAAACGAGCTGTAAAATGCCGGTCAGAAAAGCGGTTAAAGATTCTTAAATAACCCGGCTACCCTTCCGGGGTGAGGACGAATCTCTTAACTTTAGTCAGAGCTTACCAAAACGGTTTAGCCACTATAGTTTGAACTTATAAAATACTTGTTATGGATACCTTGAATGACAGACCGGATAAAGGAGAAGGAAGCGACCACGACTCAATGAAAACGTTGACTTCGTGTACGAGAATGCTTTCCGAAAAAGGATTTACAACTCAATTCAAAGCACATGGCCACGGATTGGAATCATTGGATACACACGATATGTCTTTGCCGGAAGATGTAAAGATCGTCGACTTTTACCGCTTCGAAGGAGAATCAGATCCATCGGATAATGTGATCCTGTATGCGATCGAAACTTCCGACGGCGAAAAAGGAACACTGACGGATGGCTACGGAGCTTATTACGATCAGAATGTTTCCGAATTTATCAATGCAGTGGAAGCGATCCAGAAAAAGTCGGCCCACAAGCAGGATGACGAAGAAACTCCTTCTGCCCAGTAATCGGCATCACTTTCCCGGACACAACTTTATAGTTACAGAGGGCGCTTTAACAGGCGTCCTTTTTTGTGGGAAAATTCCGGCAGATTTACGATTGGAATTTCCGATATTTGGCGAAAACAGCGATCAATGTCAACCAGAACTTCCCAGCCTGCTGCTTCAAAAGCCAGCTTTACCATTGTTATCAGTAAAAGGACCGTTTTCATTCTTGCAGGAATTATTCTGCTTGGCGGCATTTTTAGCTTTTCTTATCGGTTTGTCGCTAACGACGAAGATGTCACCTCTATTGCGATAGACAATAAAGACTATGATTTCGACCGGATGGTCCCGATGGTTTTTGGTCCGGAACTTATGAATGTGGGGGAGCAGGGAGAATTGCAGGTTGCTGTAGTTGCCATTGACAGGAAAAATCAGCCTGTCGTTACTTACAATGGCGCTTCTTTGCAGAATGCTCAGAATGGGCTGGCCAAAATTCCGGTTAAAGCAATGGGAAGTGAAATGGTGCTGAGGGGTAAAGTTTCGATTACCGACAACAAAGGGAAAGCACATTCCATGAACTGGATCAAATCTATTAAAGTGATGAGGCCGCAGGGAACGATCTCTTTGCCGGAGTCTAACATTCTTTACCGAGGTTACAACAACCAGATCGAAGGCGTGGCCAGTGGTTACGATGAAACCGTTTTACTGGGTGAAGGCATTGTACTCACCCGGAATACAGGATATGGCTACTCCGGAAAGATCACCACGTCAGGCGACGAGCTCGGCATTTCGATAGCCGGAAAGAGTGCTGTAACAAACAGAACCGTTACGCTGGGAGTTTTTACTTACAGAGTCAGCAATCTGCCCGACGGAACCATAATGCTTGGAACCGCCGGAAACGGCGATGAGGTAACAGGATCGGAATCGGTGATCTCCGTCAAGACGGTTGCTCCGGGCCTGCAGAATATTGTTTACACCGTTAAATCATGGGAGCTCAATTGCGGAGCGCTGCACTTCTCCGGAACAGGAGAAAAGCTTTCCGCTGAGGCATTGGCTGCCATTAAAAAAGAAGCTGCCGGGAAAACCATTTCACTACTGGTGAGTTATAAAACTCCCGACGACCGTGATCACAAGGGATCGCTGGTTTTGCACAGGAAATAATCCGGTTAGCCTGTCATGAATTTCCTGAATTTTTTCAAGCTTCTTGCGCTGCTGCTGACTTTTTTTGCTGCTTACATGATCTTCCTGGTTACTGTTGAGCTGGAAAAAATGAGCGTGCCCGTTCCGCTGCTCTGGTCTGAAGTAAAGCTTCTGGCCTTCGAGCTGGTGATGACGCTGGCAGCGTTGATCTCGTTTCACCTTTATTCCCGTATACGCGTTCCTGCACGAACCGGCCTGAGACCGCATTTTTCACCGCGAAGCTGGAAGTACCAGGCTATTGGAGCATTGATGTTGAACGCCATTCTGGTCATCGCCTTTTGCCAGTTACTGCTTATTCTGTCAACTCCGCAACCGATTCCAGCTGATATTCAACCCTACACTTACTTTAAATTTTAAGTTATGAAACCAGGAAGTGTGAGTTTTGTTCTAAAATTGGTTGGTCTTGTAACGAGTATGTTCTTATTTGATTCCTGTGAAAACAAGAACAAATCATTCGTGCGATTGAAAGCGAAAAAGGAAATTGTACAGGAAGAACCTTCCCGGGACACAGCGGGTCTTCGCCAGCAGATTTTAGCGGAAGAACGGAAAGCAACGGAATTTGAAGTCTTACCCGGGCTGGTGGTTGAAGCCCATACAATTGGTACTTATCAGGCGGGCGATCAGCAGAACTATACTGTATACACGATCTTCAAAAAAGTGAAATCCGCTGAAGGTTATCATGGTCAATCGCATATTCTTTTCGCGGGACTTCGTGATTCTGTAGACTACAATGTCGAAATGCCTGAAAATCTGCCGGTAAAATTTTCCGGGAGGAAGATGGAATTTCCCGATGGGAAGAAAATCGGTTTCGAAGGCTTCGGTAAAGAGTTTTGTACACCGGGTGGATGTTTCGAACAATCGAATCTTGCTCCGTTAACAAAAGTACAGTTAAAGAAAGCGTTGTAACATTGCTGTTAGACCTGCGGAACAGTCATCAATCCACGAACAATCTCCTGCATCTCAGCCTCTGTAAGATCCAGCGCTTTCGGATTTCCCGGCAGCAGGAACCAATCAGGTGAACTGTTGAAGTCGTAATTTCCGAAAACGATCACCGGAGTTCCGTTCTTCAGTACTTTCTGTGCTTTTTCATCCAGCTCCCAGGAATCTGCCCAGTCGTAGAACCATTTGGCATCCAGCTCTGCAAGACGGATACAGGCATGACTTCCCGGATATCCCGGCATTTCGTATTGGTGCAGCGCAATTCCTTCTTTGTTCTCTATGTTGAAATACCAGGGCATGATCCAATTGTCGTCGATCGTGCTGGTCTTGATCTTCTTTTTCCAGTTCGTATGATAAAGTCCCGGTGGAGTGGGAGCGGCCTTTTTCCCGGAGCTGATAGGCCCTACACGGATCAGCTTACCCGATTCGTAAACGGCGAACGATTGAATGCGCAGCGAGATCAGGATGAGCTTCGGAAGCGTGTCAGCCTGCGGAAGCTCGTAGGGGAAAGTCGTGTAATCGCTGAAGGAGTTCAGGATCTTGTCGGGAATCACCAGCGCCATTCCTTTTTTAAGAAACTGTTTATCGAGCCTGTTCAGCTGAAGAATAACGTGCTGCTCTTCCGGCGTGTAGATCGAATCGAATGCTTTAACATCTTCCGGGGTCGATAAAGAATCGAGTGTATAACTGACAACCGTTCTGTTGGGTTTCAGCGGTGTTTCTGTTGTGCGTGCGGATGCTTGTTTTCTGACTTGCCTGGGAGTCTCATTGCAGGAGACAATACTCAGCGCGATCAGCAGAAAATAAAATAATCTCGTATTCATTTTGTATGTAACTGTAAGTTGAAAGCCGGCTGTTTGGGCCTGGTGATTAATTTTTTCCAGTTCGCTCGGCATACAAGTGACTTCTGCTGAAACGAAGCGCCTCTGCTTCGGTCATACTGTCTGTTGTAACCAGCTTCTGACCTGCCTGCACGAAAAGTGTTCCCGCAGATCTGAGCTCATTCCTCAGCTCGTATTTGGCTTCTGCCGGACCGAAGATCAGCATGTTGTGCGCGTGATCCAGCCTGGTGACGATTGAACGACACAATTTGCGGACATATTCCCTCGTCTGGTTGTTAAAAGGATGCTGGATGAATGGGGCTTCATCAGCCGTTTCAACGATGCTTTCTACACGCGGGTGCTGAAGATCGCCGCCGTAAAGCGTGATGATAAATGACTGATGCTGATCGATGTAAACACCGTAATCGATAAAATTAGCCGGATTATTCATGTGTCAAAGGTTTAGGTTTTTCCACTACTTTAATAGGATTGTCTGAAGGATCCATTGTCCCGAATTCGTTGGTGTATATTTTAAGAAGGAGCATCAGGTAGCTGATGAGCAAGGGTCCGAAAATGAATCCCCAGAAACCAAACAGCTTCAATCCGAGGATGACCCCGATGATGGTAACGATGGCGTGTACCTGTCCGATTCTTTTCAGAATACTGATCCTGGCCAGGTAATCGACGTTGGCGATCACCACTACGCTGTAAATCGCCAATCCAACCGCCTGCCACCCGGGATGTGTGGTGAAATGTGCGATAGACATCGGGATCCAGATGAGTGCCGTTCCGATAACCGGGAAGAAGGAGAAAATCCCCGTGATGAAGCCCCAGAGCACGAAATCCTCGACTCCGAAGATCCAGTAGCCAAGTGTAGCCGCAGATCCCTGTATCAAAGAAATCAGTGGAATACCGATGGCATTCGCACGGACCATGTTTTTGGTTTCTTTTCCGAGGAGCTCCACATTTTTGTCCTTCAGCGGTATGAAATCGGCAATGGTTTTTTCCATTTTCTCCCTGTTTGTGAGCATGAAATAGGCCAGGAAGAGGATCAGGATAAAATTACCCAGTACCAGCGCCGAATTGTTCAGCAGCTCGGGAACCATATTCCCGAGTTTGGTTACAAGCGTTTTAGCGCTCTCAGGCGTCAGCACGTCGAAACCCGTTGCCTGCTGAACTTTGGCAGACATTGCTTCGGCTTTTTTCATCATGGCATCTGTATTTCCCAGGAAGCCTTTTACCCGCGGAACGAGCAGGTAGATGGAAAAATAAAGCGGAAGTCCGATGCAGACAGTAAAAAGCGCGAGGAATAAAGAGGCCGCAAGTCCTTTCTTCCATTTCTTTTTGACCACCAGCTTCGTGTAATTTTCACGGCTGAGAATGTATAGCGTGACTGCCCCAAGGAATCCGGGAGCCAGGAAGTACAGCTGGGTTACGAATATAATAAACAGTGTAATCAGCAATAGTACGAATAGAACCTGTCGAAGGCGATTGTTGAAAACAACATCTGATTTGAGCATAACCGGTGTGCATTAGTTTACCGGAAAGATACCTCGCACGAACATCCGCTGCTGTGAAAGAACGTTAAGGGGATTAAAAAATTGAGTAAAATTGGGAAATAGCCGGTATCAATAGTCGCGTCACCGGGCATCGAGGGCACTTAAAAAACGCGTATATGACAAAAGGGAACCTCGCGATTCCCTTTTTGTTCAATAAATGGTTGCCGGAAGGCAGATAATTGCCGGTCAGCCTGGTTCATTATTCGAATAAGCTTAAGCGTTCGATTTGATCAAATCCCATTTTTCTTCCAGTGTAGTCTTGGATTTAATGTCTTTGTTCATCGTTTTCAGTATGGCCTTGTCTTTATTGGAAACAGTTGCCATCAGCTCAAAATCCTTTGCAAGCTGGGCAACAGCATCAATTGTTTTCTGCTTGTCTGTTTCGCTTTTTACAAGTGCTACTTTTGCTTTCCATACGTCACTGAAACCGTCTGCAAGAGCTCCGTACATCGGTGTTCCCACATAAGGAGCAAGGTACTGCGTGATGTTTTCCAGGACATTTCTGTCGAATCTGTATGACATCGTTTCAAGGTCACTCAGGGAACGATTGTAATCGTAATCGAGTATCTTCTGTTGGTTGAAAAGCACATTGAGCTCGACAGTAGCCAGCAGCTCTCCGGGAGAAAATACATCGCGTGTTTTATAAATGTCGTTGTTATCGAAATAACCTTCTTCTCCCGTTTTGTAGCTTCCGTAAATCACCACTTTGCGCACATCTTTAAGAGAACCGTCGTATACAACGCTTCCTTTTACAAGTGTGCGGAAATCCGTTTCCTTGAAATTCTTTGTATCGTAAGCATACACCGGAATGATTCCTTTACCTGCGTATTTCTTCAGGTTAAGCGTAGATTCGAATGTGTGTCCGTAATACTCCACTTCATAATTGTTCAGGGTGTAAACGATAGCAACACGATCAAATTTGTAAGCCTTTAAAAAGGCAGCGATATCCAGATCCACCACCACATTGTCAAGTACTGCATCATCTGCAGCGAGACGGATGTCAACCTTATCGCCACTTTTGATAGCTGTGCGTGTACCGTTTGTCACTTTGTAGATCTTGAACTGTGCCTGCGCCGAAAGAGCAGCCAATACGAACGTAGCTGCTACGATCGTTCTTGTAATTCTGAATTGCATAAATTGTGTTTAAAAAATTATTCCGGTGGTCCGATAACTTCCCGGTGTACCTGTATTTGCGGGATCGAAAGTAGCAACAAATCCCAGAACGACAGTGAAGAATTTTCTCCAATACCGGCGCCGTTACAGGGATGGCTGATTCATAGCCAGTTAATTTTTATAAATTATCCGATGGTAGTGTTTTCATGAAATCGGGTAATGGAGTTTCCATGAATGAAGCATGAAAAAAGGGAATTATGGATAGTGCGGTAAGTTCTGTTCACGTCGAATCCGGGCAAAGATCACCTTTACTTTCTTTGAAACCAGTGCGTGTTTAAACTTTGCTTCTTGTGGTGAAAAAAACAATGATCAGATCACTGAATGCGTATCCCCAGCACGGTAATATCATCGATCTGCTCGTGCATTGCTCCGTCGGCATGTTTCCATTGCTCGATCGTTGAATCGAGGATCTTATTCTGGTCGGACATCGAGCGGTGAGAATTCTCCGCTATCAGGTTCTTGAAATTACGTGACATGAATTTTTTCCCTTTCACGCCGCCGAACTGATCGGAATAACCATCTGTGAACAGGTAAAGCATATCTCCTTTATCCACTTTGATCTCATGATTGGTGAAATCGTTCATATCGGGATAGATGGAGATCGGTCGTTTATCCGGCTTGAACTCTTCCAGTTTTTTGCTTTTGGAGGAAACGATGTACAAGGGGTTGTTTGCTCCCGACCACTGGCATTTCATGGTTTTGTTGTTGATCAGCAGGAGCGAAATATCCATTCCGTCCATTTGTTCGCCCTGAATTCCTTTTTGCTGCAATGAGCTGATAACTTTTGCCCGCAATTCGTTCAGGATCAGGTTGGCCTGCATCACTTCCTGCTGTTTCACGATCTCGTTCAGCAGGCTGATGCACAACATGCTCACGAAAGCTCCCGGAACTCCATGGCCGGTGCAATCGGCTACTGCTACAAGTGTCCAGTCGTTGCGGCGGTCTACGAAGAAGAAATCCCCGCTCACGATGTCCTTCGGTTTGTACATCACGAAATAATCTCCGGGAATCTTCCCGCGGATGCTTTGTTCACTCGGAAGCACCGCATTCTGAATACGTAGCGCATAACGGATACTGTCGGTGAGCTCGAAAAGGATCTTCTCGATCTGCTCTTTCTGCCCGGTAACAACGGCGTGTTGCTCGGAAAGCTTTACAATGGAGTCCTGTTTCTGGTTGTAGCTCCTGTACATAACGAAGGCAATTCCAACAACAAGAACGATCACCACCAGGAAAAGGATCATGATCACCCGCTGCATACCGAGTTCCTGCAACTGCTTGTTCAGAATGCCTTTCTGTTCCTCTATCTTGGCAGTCTGCCCCGACAGGATCTCTTTTTGCTGATCAATCTTGACACCTTGTGTTTCGAGCTGTTTTGCCTGTTCTTCCAGGATCGTTCCCTGTTCATCGAGCAGCTTCATTTTTTCCTGGAGGCTCATGCTCTGGTAATTGATCGTTACCTTCTGGGCGTTGATGGTCTTTTCTTTTGCCGCAACTTTTGCTCTTTCCTTGTCCAGCAACACAGTCGACTCTACCAGCAATTCTTTCCACGTAACGGTTCCTGCAGCGAAATCCTCGAACTGTTCGGTGAGCTTCAGCCCCGCCTTTTCCATATTCGGCTGATTGATATCGAAGTCGTTTTTCTTCAGGCGGCCGTTAAAATCGACCATCACGTAATCTTCTTTGCCACAGGAATTGGTTACCAGCAGCGTTCCTTTCGAAGGAATGGCTTTAGCGATCTTTTCGATCTTGCGGTTGAATTTCTTGTTTACGCAAAGAACCTGGGTGTTCCGGATACTTTCTATCGATTTGAAATGCAGAACATTCACCGTTTTTCCTTTTACGGAGATCCCGTCGTATTTTCGCTTTACAACGCTGTAGAAAGTGGTGTCTTCATCGAGAACGCCGATGTTGAAGCTTTGAAATGCCGACTGATTTTCCCATTGTGTATTGATGATCAGGGTATAGATCCCTGCAGCAATGGATTCGTCGGAGCGGGAGAATTGAGCATTAGCCGCCGAAATTCCGGATAAGAAGAATACGGCCGACAGAAAAAGCTGTCTTAATTTCATGGGTAGAGCAGAAGGAGTTGAAAATGCTTTGAAGGTAGAAAGTCGCATTGTCAAAAAAGTAAGCAAATTTGAGTAATCCGGTTTTGTAGCCGGAACACGGCGCAAAGGTAGGTAAAATGAATTGTCTGAAAAACAGCTTGCCCGTTGTGTGAAGCCTGTACCTGAGCCAGGTGCCGGTAATCCGGATAAGCAAAAATCAGAACCCATTCGATTTTAGCGCCTGTTGTAAGCTTCTGAAGAAGTCAAAACACGTTTCGTTGAATGAACAAATGAGCGATGAATAAAACCAACCGGTTTTTTATTTCACATCATTCATGCTTCTGTTTAAAATATCAGCTGAAATGTGAAATTAGAATTTCCTGATCACGTCAAAGCGGGATAAAAGTTTAAATCCCCAGCAACATAAAGCCTGTTTTTCTACCGTCTGCCTGCTTTGGAAGATTCTTGCAAACACAGCTCATCCCTCAGCGTCCTCAAAACACAAAGTATATCCAATAAAACCTTGGTGACCTTTGCGTCGCTGCCTGTGCGACCGCTGACGGATGTGGTAAAAGGATTTATTGAGTTACAGTCGTCGTTTCCGGTACATCTTCCGGCTTTTCTTCTTTGGTAATCGCGACTTCACCTGCGCCGTTCCGGACCTGCATAAACAACCAGTCGTATAGTTCATCCGTGCGGAATACTTTTTCGAGATCTCCGTGATCGGCACCTTTAACTTCTGTGTAGATCAGGTTTTTACCGTTATTGCAACGCTTGATCGCATCGACCATTTCACGGGAGCGTGTTACCGGAACAGCTTCATCGCGGTTTCCGTGCTGTATCCACATCGGGATCGTTGCAAGATTGCAGGCATCTTTGATATTCCCGCCTCCGCACAAAGCAACGCCGGCAGTGATCTTATCGGCATATTTTCCGGCAAAATGCATAGTTCCGTATCCGCCGAGGCTCATTCCGCAAACATAAATGCGGTTGGAATCGGTATTGTAGGTTTTCTGAACGTATTCCAGTACTTCCAGCACTTTATCGGGATTCCATGATCCTGTGGCCACTTGCGGAGCAACTACGATGGCAGGAATAGTTCTCCCGTTTTCGATCTCGTGAATAACTCCGTAGCGTTTCACCCGGTTGAGATCTGTCCCCGAAAGGCTTTTTCCGTGTAGAAAGATCAATACTGCAGGTTTGTTGTTGAGGACGCTGTCGGCCGGTAAATTCATCCAGAATGGGTAGAATGTTTTGCCTTGTACGGTGCTGAGCTGAGCATTTAATGACAGGGTGCACATCAGAACGAGTGCTGCGAGCATTGCTTTTTTCATAGATTTCTTTTAGAAGTGCCAAAGATAAGGCGAATATTCCGGAAGGCAGGTTACCAGGTTGTTAAACTGGGAGGGAACATGCTCTCTGTATTTATGTTTCAGCAGGTTAAATTCATAATGTGGCTCTGTACTTTCATGTTGTTGTCGTTTGAATTCAAGTTGTTGCCCTTTACTTTTATGTATTGGCAGGTTGAATTCATGTTGGGGCTGTTTAATTTTAGGTTGTCGCTGTTTGAATTCAAGTTGTTGCCCTTTACTTTTATGTATGGGCAGGTTGAATTCATGTTAGGGCTGTTTACTTATATGTTGTCGCTGTTTGAATTCAAGTTGTTGCCCTTTACTTTTATGTATTGGCAGGTTGAATTCATGTTGGGGCTGTTTGCTTTTAAGTTGTCGCTGTTTGAATTCAATTTTGTAGCTCTTTGCAGTTGCCATTTGGCAGGTTGAATTTATTAATGTCACTGTTTGCTTCTATCTTTTGCCAGCTTAATTCATATTGATGTTCCATCCAAAGTGTCCGTCAGCGGACGGAAGGAGGACCTGCTTCGTACGCCTGCTTCCCATCCCAACCCATCATGAAGCGAACAAAAAAATCCCGTCTTCCGATAGCTATCGGAAGACGGGATTTCCTGTATTTAAGTCTTTTCGTGATCTAAAGTGCGTCTGCGCGTTTTTTGTACTCAGCTGCTTTATCGTCGTGATCCAAAGCTCTGTGGATCTGGAACAAACAGATCAATACTGCTTTGTCATTTGGAACTGCTGCGATGTATGTTTCGAGCGGACCAGCTGCTCTGCCATAATAATCAAGGCTTTCTGCCATCAGCTTGTCTGCTTTCGAGTTTTGTGACGGAGGCAATTGTCCTGCTTCGTCTCTTAAGCGTGTAGCGATATCCAGGTAATGTTTTCCAAGCTGGTACTGAGCTTCGTTGAATTTAGGATTGATCTCAACGGCCCTTTTCAGATTTTCGGTAGCTTTTGCTTCGTCTTTCATATCGATATACATCGAACCGATGTAGAAGAATAAATACTCGTCATTCGGGAATTTAGCAACTGCTTTCTGAAGGAACTCGGTAGCTTCTTCGTTTTTACCTGCATTGATAAGAGCAACGCTGATGTTCTTGTAGATCTCAGGAACTTTGTAGTTGATCTCTGCGCATTTTTTGTAGTAATCCGCAGCTTTGTCCCATTCACCCGCTTTTTCGGAACAGATTCCCGCGTAGTAAATAGAAAGCGAATCGACCATTCCGAGTGCATCGGAGAATTTCACTTCCATATCGTACATTTCGCGCGCTTCTTTGTACATCTTGTTGTTGTAAGCAAGAACGGCGAAGTTTTCAATGAACATTTTTTTCTCACCGACAGCGTCGCGGATCTGCTCGTCGAATTTGTCGGAAACCTCGTAGCCTTTTTTGTAGGAAGCAATAGCGGTTTCAAGACCGTCTTCTCCGGCTTCTTTCATGAAATTCGTGTCCATTGTAGACAATCCCAGGATGAAAAAGTTAGAATAGATCTCACCTTTCAGCCACAATGTTTTCGGACTTTCTTTTGTGTCGGCATGTGCAGCAGCCTGGTCAACGAATCCTTTCGCTTTCAGAAGCGATTTCTTTGCGGCGTCGAAATCCTGGCGCATGAACTTATCCTGGTAGTTGTTCTTGAATTCAACTGCAGCTGAAGTTTCCACAGCTTTCTGAGCGAACGATGTTACTGCTAAAAATGCGAAACCCGTTGCTGCCAACCAATTCTTACTTTTCATAGTCTTTTATTTGTTTACAATTTAATAGTTCCTGGCTGCAAAGCCGCCGGATTTTTTCTGTCACGGGCTTTCAACTTCTGTGCCATAGTATGACAGATGAACTCCCGGTGTGTTTTCCACAAAGTTATTCAAAATACCTTTAAAGCAACAAAGTCCGCCATTACGACGGACTCTGCTTTTAAACTGCTTGCAGCGTCCGAAGACTGCTGCTGATTATTCTTCTGTTGTATCTGTTTCTTCAGCAGTATCTTCCGAAGGTTCGACTGCTTCATCTGCCGGGGGAGTGATCACATTTCCATCTTCATCCAGCGTGGCTTCGTCTTCATCTTCACTTCTTGGAACTCTCGCTACAGCTGCAATAGCTGCGCTTCCTTTCAGGTTAATGAGTCGCACACCCTGCGCTGCACGTCCCATAACACGGATCACGTCCATGTGCATGCGGATCGTAACACCGGCTTTCGTGATGATCATTAAGTCATCTTCGTCCGTAACGGTTTTGATCGCCAGCAAAGGACCCGTTTTATCCGTAATGTTGAGTGTTTTTACACCTTTACCGCCACGGTTCGTGATACGGTAAACCGGCTCTCCGTCTTCAGGATCGTTCAGGTAAGAACGTTTTCCGTAACCTTTCTCGGAAACCACGAGGATCGTTTCGCTGTTGTCTTTAACCGTAATCATACCAACTACTTCGTCTGTTTCACTCTGAAGTGTTACAGCGCGAACTCCGGAAGCATTTCTACCCATAGGGCGAACTTTCGCTTCGTTGAATCGGATGGCGCGGCCCGATTTGGTTGCAAGCACCATTTCGTTTGTTCCGTCAGTCAGGCGTGCTTCGAGCAGCATGTCGTTCTCGCGGATCGTAATGGCGTTGATACCATTGGTGCGCGGACGTGAATAAGCCGCCAGGGAAGTTTTCTTGATGATACCTTCTTTGGTACACATCACGATGAAGTTGTTCTCAACGTACTCTTTATCGGTAAGGTCCTGAACTTTCACGTAAGCTTTCACTTTGTCATCCTGTTCAATGTTCAGGAGATTCTGGATCGCACGGCCTTTCGACAGTTTATTTCCTTCAGGGATCTCGAACACGCGGATCCAGAAACAACGTCCTTTTTCCGTAAAGATCAGGAGGTAGTTGTGATTGGTTGCCACGAACAGGTGTTCCAGGAAGTCTTTATCGCGGGTCGTAGAGCCTTTCGATCCCATTCCGCCGCGGTTCTGAACTTTGTATTCGTTCAGGCTTGTTCGTTTGATGTAACCGGCGTGAGAAATGGTGATCACCACTTCTTCGTCAGCGATCAGGTCTTCCATTCTCATTTCTGAAGCGGAATATTCGATGCGTGAACGACGCTCGTCACCGTATTTATCTTTAACGTAGTTCAATTCGTCCTTAATGATTCCCATTCTGCGCTCTTCGCGGGCAAGAATGTCTTTCAGATCGGTAATGAATGCCATTAAGTCAGCATATTCTGCACGAAGCTTGTCCTGCTCGAGCCCTGTAAGCTGGCGCAGTCTCATTTCAACGATCGCACGCGACTGAATATCGCTCAGGCTGAATCGTGTCATTAAGTTCTCGCGGGCTTCTTCAGGGCTTTTCGATGCGCGGATGATCTTAATCACTTCGTCGATGTTATCCGAAGCAATGATCAGACCCTCCAGGATATGTGCACGCTCTTCTGCTTTGCGCAGATCGAATTTCGTACGGCGAATGATCACTTCATGACGGAAGTCGATAAAGTTCGAGATCAGCTCCAGCACGTTCACCTGCACAGGACGTCCGTCTACAAGACAGATGTTATTGACAGAAAAAGATGTCTGAAGCGCGGTGAATTTGTAAAGCTTGTTCAGGACCACATTCGCAATAGCGTCGCGTTTCAGCTCATAAACGATACGCATACCGTTCCTGTCTGACTCATCGCGGATATCCGAAATCCCTTCGATCTTTTTGTCGTTTACAAGGTCGGCCGTCTTTTTGATCATGTCGGCTTTGTTGACCTGGTAAGGGATCTCTGTAACGATGATCGCTTCACGGCCATTCGATTCCTCGATCTCCGCTTTGGCCCGCATCACAATTCGACCGCGGCCTGTCAGTAAAGCCTCACGCGCACCTTCGTACCCGTAAATGATTCCTCCCGTAGGGAAATCCGGAGCTTTAATGTACTGAAGCAGCTCTTCGGCCGTAATATCTTTATTGTCAACGTAAGCAATACAGCCATCTACGACCTCCGAAAGGTTGTGAGGGGCCATATTGGTTGCCATACCTACGGCAATACCGCTGGAACCGTTCACCAATAAATTCGGGATCTTGGAAGGAAGAACAGTTGGCTCTTCCAGTGAGTCGTCAAAGTTGGGCTGGAAATCAACCGTTTCTTTTTCAAGGTCTTCAAGCATGTCCTCGGCGATCTTACGCAAACGGGCTTCCGTATAACGCATTGCTGCCGGACTGTCGCCATCGACCGAACCGAAGTTACCCTGTCCGTCAACCAAAGGATAACGAAGCGACCACGGCTGTGCCATACGCACCATCGTGTCGTATACGGAGCTGTCACCGTGCGGGTGATACTTTCCTAATACTTCCCCAACGATACGGGCTGACTTTTTGTGCGGACGGTTGGAGTAAACCCCTAAGTCCTGCATACCATATAATACACGGCGGTGAACCGGTTTGAACCCGTCGCGTACATCAGGAAGCGCACGGGAAACGATTACGGACATCGAATAATCGATGTAGGCCGATTTCATTTCATCTTCGATGTTAATCTGGATTATCTTTCCTCCATCTGCCATCTTGTCATTGTTTTAAAATTAAGCACGAAAATTGTGTGCAAAAAGCAAGGTTCGAAATTAGCAATTTAAAGCCAGCAAAAAAGAAGCTTGAAAAGGTTTTTACTAACAAAAAATGGTGAAAAAATGCTGATCCGAATCACTTATTAACATTTTATCCGTTTATATATTTGTATGGTACGAATAGTGCATCAAAGTTACAGTAAATCAAAGAAAACTCAGATTGTATAAACGGCGTACATTAAATTAAAGAAGTTATGGAAGCAAAATTTTCTCCCCGCGTTAAGGATGTACTCAGCTTCAGCAGAGAGGAAGCTTTGCGTTTGGGGAACGACTTCATCGGTGTGGAACACTTTTTCCTTGGGATCCTCAGGGAAGGAGAAGGAAATGCGGTGAAGATCCTTTCCGGTTTTAACCTCGATTTGGCACAGATCAAGCAGGAACTGGAAAAACAGCTTGCAGACACTGCAAAAACAGGAATAGCGCCCGGTGCCAACATTCCACTTGTGAAGCAGGCTGAAAGATTGTTAAAAATCACCTACCTTGAAGCCAAATTGTTCAAGAGTCCCGTTATTGGTACGGAACATTTGTTACTTTCGATGCTCAAGGACGATGATTCCGTAGTTTGCCGCACGCTCAGCCGTTACGGGGTCAACTATAACACAGTTAAAGACGAATTAGACGATATGCTAGACGAAAACAACATACCGCGCGCAGAGCTTCCCGGTTCTGCCGACGATGAAGATCAGACGTTCGGAGCAGGACAGCGTAAATCTGCCGATCCGAAATCAAAAACACCTGTCCTGGATAATTTTGGCCGTGACCTCACGAAAATGGCTGAAGCAGGAAAACTGGACCCGATAGTAGGTCGTGAAAAAGAGATCGAGCGTGTGAGCCAGATCCTTTCCCGCCGTAAGAAAAACAATCCTATTCTAATCGGTGAGCCCGGAGTTGGTAAAAGCGCCATCGCCGAAGGTCTTGCATTAAGGATCGTACAGCGCAAGGTTTCCCGCGTATTGTTCAACAAGCGCATCGTATCCCTCGATCTTGCTTCCCTGGTGGCAGGAACGAAATACCGCGGACAGTTCGAAGAGCGTATGAAAGCAGTAATGGCCGAGATCGAAAAGAACCCGGATATTATCCTGTTCATTGACGAGATCCACACCATTATCGGTGCAGGTGGAGCCAGCGGATCACTGGATGCTTCCAACATGTTCAAACCGGCTCTGGCCCGGGGAGAAATGCAGGCTATCGGTGCAACGACACTCGATGAGTACCGCCAGTACATCGAAAAAGACGGGGCTTTGGAGCGTCGTTTCCAGAAAGTACTGATCGAGCCTACAACGATTGATGAGACTGTTCAGATCCTCAACAATATCAAGGAGCGTTACGAAGATCACCACATGGTGACTTACACCGACGAAGCTCTGGTTGCGTGTGTGAAGCTGACAGAAAGATACATTACAGACCGTCACCTTCCGGACAAGGCTATCGATGCTTTGGATGAAGTAGGGTCACGTGTACACCTGACAAATATTCATGTTCCGCAGGAGATCATCGATATCGAAACAGAGATCGAAGCTTTGAAAGAGCAGAAAAACGAGGTCATCAAGACACAGCAGTACGAAAAAGCGGCTGAGTTGCGTGATTCCGAGCGCAAGCTGCAGGACCGTCTCGAAGATGCGAAGAAACGCTGGGAAGATGATTCCAAAGCAAAACGCGTCATCGTAACCGAAGAACACGTTGCAGAAGTGGTTTCGATGATGTGCGGAATCCCGGTAACACGTATCGCTCAGACAGAAATGGGCAAGCTTGCTACCATGGGCGAAGAGCTGAAAGGAAAAGTGATCGGGCAGGACGAAGCGGTGGAAAAAGTAGTGAGAGCTATCCAGAGAAACCGTGCCGGACTGAAAGATCCGAACAAGCCGATCGGTTCGTTCTTCTTCCTCGGGCCAACAGGAGTAGGGAAGACACAGCTTGCAAAAGTACTGTCACGCTACCTCTTTGATTCCGAAGATTCCCTGATCCGCATCGATATGTCGGAATACATGGAAAAATTCTCCATCTCAAGACTGGTAGGAGCGCCTCCGGGATACGTTGGATACGAAGAAGGTGGTCAGCTGACTGAAAAAGTGCGCCGTAAGCCTTATTCCATAATCCTTTTGGACGAGGTCGAAAAAGCGCACCCGGATGTCTTCAACCTGTTGCTCCAGGCACTGGACGATGGACACATGACAGATGGTTTAGGCCGTAAGATTGATTTCAAGAACACCATCCTGATCATGACTTCGAATATCGGGGCACGTCAGCTGGCAGATTTTGGTGCAGGAGTTGGTTTCAGCACGAAAACCCGTGAAGAAGCACGTGACGAGAATGCGAAGAACGTTATTCAGAATGCATTGCGCAAAGCATTTGCTCCCGAGTTCCTGAACCGTATCGACGACATGATCATTTTCCACTCACTGACACGTGAAAGCATTCACAAGATCATTGACCTGGAGCTGGTAAAACTCTTCGACCGTATCAAAGATCTTGGCTACACTGCCGATATGACAGAAAAAGCGAAAGACTTTATCGTAGACAAAGGATACGACGAGAAATTCGGTGCACGTCCTCTGAAGAGAGCGATCCAGAAATACATCGAAGATCCGCTCGCAGAAGAGATCATCAAAGCGAACCTTCAGCAGGGCGATACGATCATGATCGATATCGACGGAGACGAGCCGCTTCTGAAGATCAATATCGTTAAAGCAAACGCCAAACCGGCAAAGAAATAAGCTTAAAAGTTAAGTTCTGGCGAAAGGCTTCTCATTCAGTTGAGAAGCCTTTTTTGATTGTAGGTATGATCAAATCTCCCGGCAGGTTGGTGGTCAGGTTGTCTCAAAATGTTTGCAGGATCATTGGTCACTGGGAGATCTGTTTAATTGAAATGAGCCAGGTTTAGAGTAGCAACATTCGTTAGCTGAGTACAATCCCGAAAGCTTTCGGAAGCGACATCTGAGATCAGAACAACTGTTGTGGAGCCATCTCCGGTGTCAGCTAGTTTTAATATGGCAGGTCACGACTGTCGCTGTCATATGATAAAGAGAAATCCAGGCGGTTACAACAAATCTTTAAATGATTGGAAAGAGTCCGCCCGCTGGCGGACGGGGCATTCCGTAGCCCGCTTTTTTAGGCGGAATAACTACAGATGATTCGTCACCGGTTCCGTTTTCCGGTATCAGGCGGACATTACCGGTATCTTCCAATTGAAAAAGATCGGATAGTGCTCGACTCCGTATGAATATGCACATCCCATATCCGCGGGGAGACATACAAACACAAAAAACGCGGAACGATCTCATCTCCGGTGATTCGACCATTCCGCGTTAGCTCGCAGTAAACATGTAAATTTTATTGCTGCAGACTTTTAGTTATTATCCGTGTGGATCCAGTTGTGGACCAGTAATTCATGTTCGTCGAAGAACTTATCGATTGCTGCATCCGCTTTCGGGTCGTCTCCCGGAACTCTTTTTTCTATCTGGTCGAAAGCATTTTGTATGCTGTCGAGAATAGTCGAGTTCATGAGAATAAGCGATGTAGACGTATCGAACTTGTATCCCCGGAACACATCAATGATTCGCTGCCTGTCGCTTACTTCCACAGGAAGCAGCATTTCCTTTTTGGATAATTCATTGAAGAACGGAAGTAGCTTTGCGCTCAGCTCAATAAAATGGCGAAGGACAACGGTGGCGTCATTCACTTGCTGAATCGCATTGCTTCGCATGATACTTTTCTTAACCAGTCTCTTTTCCATGACCTTGTAGTTTTGAACCCTGTATATAAGACGCTTTTCGACGCTTTTCGGTTGTAATAAATACGTTCGGTTTATCAAAATGGGTTTTTTACTGACTAAACTTAACTTCATGCCTTGTAAACGGTAACATTAAAGACATCGTAATTAACGTGAATTTGTTAAGTTTTGCCTGAAATCCGGAGCGGTTGTCTCCCTGAAACAGGTTTGATGATTCAGATCACTGGCAGGAATTGTTGTTTGCAGAATCACCGTTTTTAAAGCGTTTAAGCAGTGTCTAAGCAATGGCTAAGCAGTTGCACAGCAGTTACTCACCTGAAAACAATCTGTGTATGCCGGTTTTACTGGGATTCCGGAGATGCTGTTTAACATAATAAGTTGATAAATCAGCAATTGTGGGCTTAAAACGAAATTCCGGGCCATTAAAAATTCCCGCTAAAACTACCTGCCCGGGACTACAGACTACCGGCTACCGACTAAAGACTATGTATATTTGCACAAAAACACTGGAACATGGAAATCCTCAATGGTAAAAAAACAGCTGAAATAATCACCAAAGAGCTGGCAGAGCTTGTAAAAGAACGAAAAGCCACCGGCAAGAAAATTCCGCACCTGGCTGCCATCCTGGTTGGAAATGACGGGGGATCCGTGACATATGTGAATTCAAAGCTGAAAACCTGCGAAGAGATCGGATTTGAAAGTACGCTGATCCGCTACGACGATTCCGTTTCCGAAGAAGTGCTCCTGAATAAAGTAAAAGCGTTCAACGAAGACAAAAGCATAGACGGTTTTATCGTTCAGCTTCCTTTGCCTGCACACATCGACGAAATGAAAGTAACACTGGCCATCGATCCGAAAAAGGACGTGGATGGCTTTCACCCTGTTAACATCGGGAATATGATGCTGAACATTCCGGGGTTCGTGCCCGCTACGCCTGCCGGGATCGTTGAATTGCTGCGTCGTTACAACATCGAGACCTCCGGAAAGAACTGCGTTGTAGTAGGCCGGAGCAATATCGTTGGTACGCCTCTGAGCCTTTTGCTGGGCAGGAATGCCAATCCGGGCAACTGTACGGTAACACTGGTGCACTCGCGCTCCGAGAATGTAGCCGAGATCTGCCGCAATGCAGATATTATCGTTGCTGCTGTAGGAAGTCCCGGTTTCATTACCGCTGATATGGTGAAAGAAGGAGCCGTTGTAGTAGACGTGGGAACCACGCGGGTAGACGATTCTACACGTGAACGTGGCTGGAGACTGGTCGGTGATGTGAAGTTCGACGAAGTAGCCCCGAAATGTTCTTACATAACACCTGTTCCGGGTGGAGTAGGGCCCATGACCATAGCTTCCCTGATGATCAACACGCTTAAGGCGATGGAGCTGAAAGGGAAATAATTTTATATTTGGCGAAACGTTAAAAACACACAGCATGAAAAAAATGAACCATTTAATTTTACTGGCACTTGCAGCGATTACTGTAACCAGTTGTTCTACAACAAACAACACGATGGATGGTGGTGTCGGAGGACGTCGCTATACGAAAGGATTCCACGTAACACATGCCGGAAAAGCAGCTTCTGAGACAACACTGGCAGCTGATGACCAGAAAAACAACGAAATCCGTTCCGAAGTAGTAACAGAAGAGGTTGTTGTAACAGAAGAAACAAGCACCCGCACTTCTGAAAACGTTGCAAACACTACCGTTTCCACACATCGTGAAAAAGCAGTGATCGCAAACAGCAAAGCAGTTGAAGTAAAAAGAGGACACCGTTCACCGGCAAATAACACCGTGACTTCAGAAGAGAAGAAACCGGCGACCGTGTTAAAAAAGAATAAATCTGTAAAAGACATCCTGGGTAAAAAACAGTCTTCGGGCGGAAGCTCCGATGGCGGAATGTTTATCCTGGCAGTGATCTTCGCTATCCTTATTCCACCGATCGGGGTTCTGATCTACACGAATATCGACTGGATGAAAGTGCTGATCGCTCTGTTGCTGACCATCCTCTTCTTCCTTCCGGGAATGATCTACGCATTGCTCGTAGTATTCGATGTGATCTGATAAGATATATTGGAAACAGGAAAGGGATTGGCTTTGGCTGATCCCTTTTTCGTTTGGCACTGTTTTAAAGCGGACTGATTACACGAAGGAGCAAAGATCTTGTAAGTGCTGTGTTTACAAAGTAATCACCTTTTTTCAGATCAGTGTTCATTGGCTGAATTGCTTTGCTTTCTTTGCTGACCATGGGCATCCCGCTTTCTTTGCTCCTTTAGCCCGTCCGACAGCCGGCGGATGGTGAGCAATCTACTTGTTTATCAGCCCAATAATAGAACAAAACCTTTTGTTTCCAGCAGATGGCGCAGATTTTTGCTGAGAGACTGGCGGTATATGCGGAATGTTTCTGCCTGTGGAGGAAACCTGGAGCTTGAAAAGCTAACTTTTAAAAATCAGGAAGGAGCTCGGCTTAAACCACTGTAATTATCCAGGGCAATACCTGTTAAACCGTTATAAACAGCGGCGGGCGATAGCTTGAAAAGATCACGTGTACGTTTCCTTTAGGTCAAAGCTATAGCAACCTTATAGATTCATTATATAAATGTGAAGAATTCAACAGAAATGATCTTAAGAGGACCTTGGAATCTTAAGAAAGTTAATCAAGGTTTTATAGGCGCTCCAAAGGAGTTTTCACGCCATCTACCATCGAATAACAGGCGAGCTTATCCCTGAAGACGGATGATTTAAACAGGGAGCGGTTCAGCAGCATACGAACACATTCCTGTATTCCCTCCACAATCGAAGGATGCGGATGAATAAGCTCTGCCACCACATGGATCGGCATATCCAGCTTGATGAGCAAACCGATGGCTTGTATGGCGCTCGAAGCGTGTTCGCCGACAGCGCGCATTCCCAGGATCTTCATCTCCGAATCGTTCGTAACGATGATCTTGAAGAAACCCTGTGTTTTTCGCATGGCAATGGCCCGGGCGATCACCGAATAATCCAGCTTCACGATCTTTACCGGGATATTCTGCTGCACGCAGGTCTGTTCGTTCAGTCCCACGGCTGCAACTTCCGGCTGAAGGAACATGATCGTACAGATATTGTCGTAGTTCATGCGCTCTTTCACCTGTCCGAAAGCA
>Ga0247810_10000883_pt1 | contig 23372 bp, 15 predicted proteins | sample UWRJL119311C1_FD_179918 | JGI IMG/M metagenome (GOLD analysis project Ga0247810, IMG submission 179918) | Plant litter microbial communities from Arlington Agricultural Research Station in Wisconsin, United States - UWRJ-L119-311C-1 | ecosystem: Environmental > Terrestrial > Plant litter >... | reverse complement strand
ACTTTATAAATTGGCTTTTATTTTTTCGATAACGGCATCATATTCTGAATCTGACAAATATGTTTTTTGTGGATTCATTTCAAAAACACTTCCAAATCCGTAACCGTCTTTATATTTCGGAACGATGTGCATGTGAAGGTGTGATAAGGTATCACTAAATGCACCATAATTAATTTTATCAGGATTAAATGTTTTTGCAATGGCTTTCGCAACAGTTGCAACATCCTCCATGAATAAATTACGTTGTTCATCACTTAACTCGTAAAACTCAACAGCATGATCTTTGTAAACTACATTTAAGCGGCCTGTATATGATTGTTCTTTGAAAAGGAAAAGTTGTGATACTTTTAGATCTGCAACTTTTATCATTAACTGATGTAAGGTGTCGTTGTTTTGACAATAAAGACATTCTGAAACTGGACTAGGCATATTTTAAATCTATAAGGTTCTGTAATAATTAATTCTGAGAGCAAAAATACTTTTTATTTTAAAAGAAAAAACTTTTTCTGCTTTTCAGTAATGAGAGAGGCAGAAAAAGTTTTAAGAAATAAACCTAATTTTAGTTTATAATTTGTATTTCAAACTAACCATCACCTGACGTGGATTAATTGGATTCACACTGTAATTTTCGTGTACAGTATAGTTTAATTCATCTGTAATATTAGAAATTCTGCATAAAAGTGATATTTTTTTCCAGTCATACCCTACAGAAGCATCAATAGTTGTATAACCTTCCAATGGAATATCTCTGTCTCTAATGGTAACAACGTAAGTTGGAGGCGTAGTTGCAGGTGTAACTGCTGTCCATAAGTAGTCATCATTCCAGCCTCCCGTACGATCTCCTACATAATTAGCAATTGCACCAAAAGCAAGACCTTTTAATAATCCGCCAGGTAATTTGTAGAAAAAGCTCAAATTTGCTGTATGCTTAGGTGTTCTTGCTAAAATATCACCTACTACAAGACTTCCATTTGTTCCTGATGATTTAGAAACTTTAGTTTCATTAAAACTATAACCTGCCATGATATTTAGACCATCTGCAGGCCTTGCAGTAATATCAATTTCAATACCCTTTCCTTTTGTCGCCCCAACTAATTCTTTTAAATTATTGTTTACATTTTCAGTAACGCCATCAGCTTGAAATTGAGCTGTTTGTGCTAAATTGTTGTTTTTAATCATATAGGCTGTAACATTGGTACTTAAATCTCCTTTCCAGAAATCTTTTTTAATACCAACTTCATATTGATCAATTATAGATGGATCTAATGGTTTAAAATCAACAGTCGTTCCCGTATTAGGGGTAAATGAATTCGAATAGCTGGCAAATAAAGACATGTCTTTGTTTGGTTGGATAACTAATCCTGCTTTAGGGGAAAAAGCTCTGTTTAGGTTCTTGGCTCCATCAGTAGGCTTCGCATCTTCATATGCCGTTGTAATGACATTTTTATTGTTTATTTTTTCTATTACTTCTTTCGTTGTAGTAACTAAACTTTCTTGCCATGACCAGCGAATTCCTGCTAAAACTTTTATATAGTCTGTAATCGAAATTAAATCTTGTGCGTAAGCTCCAAAACGTTTGGTATCAGTACTGGCCAATTGAGTTATTCTGTTACTGAATGGAACATTAAGACTTTGGCTGCTATAATCATAGTTTAATAAATTTATTGCAGTTGCTTCAGTTGTTATAAGATCGGCAGGTTTTGCAGGGGCATAAAATCCAAAAGTATAACTTGGCGCAATAGAGTTTTCATAGTCAACACCTGTAAATATTTGGTGTTTGATTCTTCCTGTGTTAAAAGTACCCTGTAAACTCAATTGGTCACCAAATATATTTTCAGCAGCATCAGCTTTTGTTAAGCCTCTTTTCCAATTAACTTCTGTTTCCCCCGTTGTACTGTTTGTTGAATAGGCTAGGTTAGATAATTGTGCCGTTGATGTTTGAGTTCTTCTGTATGATTGAAAAGAAGAGTTAAAACCTAATTTCCAATTATCATTAAAATTGTGATTGAACATTAATGAAGCACTTGAAGATTTAGTATTTCCGGTTGACCAAAGTGCTCCAAAAAATTCGTTACGCGGTAAATCTAAAATTTCTTTTCCAACAATTCCGGTTCCAAAATCAGGTGTCCAGTCAGCGCTTAAATAATCACCTTGTAATGTAATTTGTGTTTTATCTGTGAGATGAAATAAAAACGAAGGGTTGATATAAATACGTTCGTTTTTAACAAAATCTCTAAAACTTTCCGAGTTTTCATAAGAAGCTGTAAATCGATAAGCTATAGATTTATTTAAAGGACCGTAAAAGTCAATTGATGGTTTGTAAAATGCATAACTTCCTATTTGCATGGATAGTTCACCACCTTCTGTAAATTTTGGAGTTTTGGTAACTAAATTTAAAATTCCACCAGGAGCAACATTTCCATATAATAATGCTGAACCTCCTTTTAAGAATTCTACTTTTTCCAAAGATGAAACTTCTGGTATTGAACCTGCATTAAAACGAAATCCATTTTTAAACATATTGTTAGCTCCCATATCATACCCGCGGGAGAAAAAAGATTCCTGTGCACCACCACGAGCCGACCCTACATAAACACCATTGGCATTTTTTATAACTTCACTTAATCTGATAGCTTGCTGCTGCTCGATTACTTCACTTCCAATTATCTGAACGCTTTGTGGCAAATCCATTACTTTAATACCGGAACGTGCTGCTGAGATTGGTTTTTTAGGTTTGTTGGCAGTAACCTTAACTTCATTAAGAACTTCTCCTTTTTTATTTTTTACTGTATCATTTATTGTTGAAGCAATATCGTTTTCAGAGCCTGGGCGATTTTGACTGTAAGAAATAAAACTTATAAATGATAAAACAAGCAGTAGTTTATTTTTCATGCTATTTATTTAGATTTAATAAAAATAATTTTCTGCAAATATAAAACCACTGTACTCTTTTAACAAAATTTATGTAGGGATATTGTGACTTAAACTTTAGCTAAATTTACCTTAAGATTAGCTTAAGATTTTGTTTTTTAAGTTATAATGAAGTAAGGTTTTTCTAAAAAAAAAACCTTACTGATTGAGCAAGGTTTAAAGAAAAAACTAAATTTATTTAATTATTTTACAGCAATTAAGTAAGTTGCCATTTTCCAAATTTCATCGTATTTTTTGCCATTATGATCACCTGATGCTTTTTCTGTATAAGCAAATTCTACCATATAATTACCTGACCAGATTGGTGTAAAAGAAATTTCTCCCTTATCATTTGTCCATAATTCTTTTTCCCATCCATTAGGGGCAATTACTTTTACTTTTTGCTCTTTGGCAGATACACCTTCATATAAAGCAAATACGTTGATTTTAACGTTTTTCTTTGCTATATCGGCATTTTCACTAAATACACCAATTACATTATTATTTGCTGTAGCATAATTTCCTGCAGTTTTGTTTCCTACCACAACAGTAGCACTTGAGTTGTAATCTAAAATCATAGTCCCGTAAACATCTTTTACTTTATGGTGCATTACAATGGTATAAACTCCGTCCTCATCAGGTGTAAAAAAGGCCTGATACTTATTTTCAAGAGCTTTAGAAGTTAATTTAGTTTCTTTCTTTGAAGGAGAAACCAATACTAAAGTAAAGTCTTTTAAATCTGAAAACCATTTGTCAGCTTTAGTAATATCGTTATCGGCGAATTCTCCAAAATAGACTGATATTTCCTGAGCTTTTCCTTTTGTGCCGGTAGCTTTGGTTTCAATCCAAAGTGCATGTGCAAATAAAGAGGGAGCTGTAACTAACATTAGTAATAAAAATGATAGTTTTTTTAGTGAATGTGATTTCATAGTACAATTTGTTTTTATAATTATATGCTACAAACTTAAGTCTTATTTAGAATAATTAAAAACAATTACAAAATCTTTTTACTTTTCAAATTTATGAATTTGACTATATCATTTTTACAGAGGCGTTTTCTTAAGATATTCATCGAATGCTTTATTAGGATCTGAAGTTGCATATTCATTCTGCGGTTCCGGAATTACATGAATTTTGGAATCGTTTAAGGATACAATCGCAGAGCAAACGTAAACACCTATTTTTCCGTCACTGTATTTGAAGTCCAGTAATGTTAATTTAACTACTTCATTTACAGAAAGTTCGTAATAATTTCCATGACGAATGATTTTAAAATAAATTTCTTTAGTGTCTACAATTTCAAACTGGTTCGTCTGTAGGTTTTCAAAAATAAAATTGTTCTTTACATCTTTTTCATTGAATCCCCATGCCCTAAACTGAACGTAGCCATTTACAAAATCAACTGAAATATAATACGCTGTTCCTTCTTCATCACATTCTATAACAAAACCTGTTTTACCCATACCTTCTACAGCCAGTGTTCCTTCCCAGACAAAATCCTTTGAAGGTTTATCAAAACAGAAAATTTCATAACCGCTTCTACATCCCATTCGCCATTTGCTGCCGTTTTCTAACACGAAATTTGCAGTTGGATTCCCTAAAATGGGTTCCGGAACAGGCAGATTTTTTTGAAAAATTGTTCTTTGATAAATGGATTCCCAATGATGATACGTTTTTAGTACAAGCCTGCCGGTACTATCTACATCAAGCTGCTTTGGAGGCGGGATAACACGATGGGTATTGACATTTCCTCCAACAAAATAGAAATTATAAATCAGAAAAAAATCTCCTTCTTTGACAATCCTTGCGGCATAATTACCCTGTGGAATAAGTACATTATTATGAAAAGCATGGTATTCTCCCTTAAAATCTGGAGAAAACCAATAACGTACTTTTATATCTTCCCGAATGGAGCCCAGTAAGTAATGCATGCCTTTTATTTCAACCACACAAGGACATTCGACATCATCATATACGTGTGGCAGGTGCAAAGCCTTTTCAAGGACAAAACCTTCCGCTTCCCTTTTAGCAACACCAATACATCCTCTTCTATAGGTTGGTCCAATGGCACTTCTTGCACAAATCAATAAATAATCTTCTCCTTCAAACTGATATTTAAATGGATCCCTGAAACTGATCCATTCCCGTGGATTATTATCAGAACCCTCATAATAAGGAGCCTGACTTTTTAGAGGAAGTCCATACTTATTTTCTTTTGTCCAGTGAATTAAATCCGGTGAAACCGCTCTTCCAATTTTTTGCATTATCCCTTTATCCTTGCGTTTCAGACCGGTATAATACATTTCATAGCCTTCTCCTTCAGAATTTTTGCTGACGTGCATAGTCCACAACATATCGTCATCCCATTCGCCCGGATCACCAACAAACAAAGCATTTTTCACTCTTTTCCATGAAAGTCCGTCCCTGGATATGGCATGAGCAATGTAATCGTGATTTGGAATAATTAGATGAAATAAATGATGTACTCCGTATTCATCTATAAATACATCAACATCGCCAATTTCCCAACTACTGAAACCTGAACCTGAATAATACATATCACTTAACTATTTTATAATTTTATAATGTTTTAATCCTTCTAAAATTCCGGAAGAAGCTGGTTCCTTAGCTACAAAGATGCTTTTATTTGTTACGTATTGAGCCAATTCTGAACTTCGATTTCCTACTATTATTCCTTTTACCGGTCCTCTGAACATGTCTATGTCATTGCCGGAATCTCCCGCTGCGACCACGTTTCTTAAAGGAATACTCCATTTTCGGCATAAAAATTTAATAGCATTTCCTTTTGATGCCCTTTTCGGAATAAAGTCAATGTATTTCCCATGACTCGGAATAATATTGATCTTATACCAGCCTGTTCCCAAAGCCTTGATTAATTGCTCGCGGTCATAATGCTTTTTATCATAATAGTATGAAATTTTGAACTGATTCTGTCCTGCATCTTCCTGCAATCGCATCCAGGGTATTGCTTTTAGACGGTTTAAGATATCTTCCCTTTTCCATCTGCCTGCGAGAAATGTAGCCCATCCTTTGTCCAGAATATAATCTTTGCCATTTGTGTAATAAATTTCAGTTCCTACAGAACAGATAATGAAATCAGGTAAAGGAAATTTTTCTTCTTCAATGACTTGTTTCACCAGCTCTAAATTCCTTCCGGATGCCATTGCGAAAGCCATTTTATCAGTACGATTAGTAAGGTGAGCCTTTAATTCCTCCAGTCCGGGATTATTCAATTTGGGTTCTATAAGCGTTCCGTCAATATCAGAAACCAGTAAATTTTCGACTTTTCTTTTCAAACGGTCAATATTGATATTAGGATAATGCTGGTTTTTGATACCTGAACCAGATGAGACTGATAAATTTTCCTTGACAAGGTCAACATAATGATTCACGTGGCTCAGCCAGCTGTAATGTTTTTGGATATTAATGGCTCCGTTATTAGAATAGTAGCGCCACTGATTCTCGTCTGTTAAGATATTTAAAAGTGCTCTCTTAATTTGAGTCTCATCCTGCGGATTCACTAATTCCCCATTTTGGCAAGTAGGAATAATTTCTGAAGGACCACCATTCTTTGTAACCACAACAGGCAATCCGGAACTGGCAGATTCAATAACGGTTAATCCAAAATTTTCATGTAAGGCCAGATTCACAAATACACCTCTTTTTTCAGCGGCATAACGGTAAATAATGGAAACCTCGTTTTCGACATCATGCTTTTTAGGTATTGCCATTTTTCCATACAAATCGTATTTATCCATTAATAATAACAGATCAGTCAGAACATCTTTTTCTGATTCCGGCATTTTTGAAATATCTCTTCGAATACCCGCAAAAATGACCAGATTAGCGATGCTTTGCAGTTCTTTATCTTTACCATAAACTTCAATAAGTGTATGAAGGTTTTTATGACGATCAGGCCTTGAAAGCGCCAGAATAAAGGGTTTGTGAGGATTTATTAAAAACTTCGAAATGGTCTCGGCAACCCAGTATTTTCTCTGTTCTTCTTCCATTTGTTTGTTTGAATCCTGCTCAACATGATAATAAGGAACAAACTTTCGGGTATCAATTCCCGGAGAAATAGCATGGTATTTACCTAAGTCAAAATTTTTATAAGGCCTGTAGGTTTCAATTTCCTGTTCTGTAGAAGTAACAATAAATTCAGAGAGTTCTAATGTTTTTTCTTCTGCGGCAATCCTTTGCTTAAACTTAAACTTCTTTTCAAGTTCTTCGTCACTCATTCCGCCTTCAATTAGTTTTTTCTTTTTATAATAACCTAATGAATGTCCGGTATGAGCAAACGGAATATTCAAAATTGCCGATAATTCGGCAGCTGCATATCCTGCATCACCATAATGGGAATGAATCCAGTTTGGAAATATATTATGAAATTTGATATGCTGAACAACTCCATTTACAAAAGTATCCAGACCTTCCCACAATTGCTCTTTTGCTTTGTATTTTTTTCCCAGAAAAGGAATTCTTCTAATGTGAAATTTGTCATTTACAACTTCAACAGGTACCGCATATTCTGATGACAAATGCGGATCATCAATCAATCTGGTAAATAAATCAACATGTTCTACATCTTTATGCTGGGATAAAAATTCTGCAAGTTCAAAAACATATTTGGTTTGTCCTCCATTATCAGCATCCCTTCCAATCTCAAGTCCTGAACCTTTTAAAAGTCCGTGAATATTAATTATTGCTATTCGTAATTTTGCCATTTCCTTTTTTAATGTTTAGAAATTTTAAGATACGAAAAAAATGCCGGTTTTCCCCAGTTTATTAGAAAATTAAAGCATTATTTACATTTTTTGGCTTACAAATAAATAACTAGTAACATGATAGGATTGTTGTTAGTCTGATTGTTTTTATAATTTGGTAAGCACTTTTTAAATAGGTTTTTTCTGGCTTTAAATTGATGCGTTTAATTAATTTTAGAATAATTTTATTACTTATTTCAATTGAGCTGCGTTTTTCTTCATTTCATTCGACTTGTCAGTATTTCCGGATTTTGTATATGCTTTTTCTAATGATGAGTAAACATTTTTACTTTTTGGATAATATTTTTCGGCTAATTTAAAAAATGAGATTGCCTGATCTGTTTTGTCATTCTGTAAGCTATAATTGCCCATCCAGTCCAGATAACTTTCAGAAGGTATAAAAGTAAAACCGGTATCTTTTGAAAGCTTTTTATATTGTTCTTCTACAAGATCAGGATTTTGCACAGCTTCTTTTACCTGAACCAAATGTTCCTTGAAAATAAAACGTAAACCATCATATTCAGCCGGAATTGGAATAGTGCCATGATCTTCATTTTCATAAAATTTAAAGTTCCATCGCAGGTTTTTAGGCTTTTTCTCTTTTAGTAATTTTTCAAATTTCCTGATTCCTCTTGCCATATCGGTTGTAGTATCTTGCGAAATACTGATTTTATTTGCCATGGCGATGTAAATACTTCTTTGTTCAAAATCTTTTTTATTGAAAATCGAATCCGCTTTTTTGATCATGATTTCATTATCCCACCAAAGACTTGGATCAATAATGACATATGAGTTGAATAATTTTGTATGATGTAAAAGAATATTGGTTGCAGTTAATCCTCCAAAAGAGTGTCCGTTTAAAACATTGTAGCCTGACGTTCTGTAATTTTTATCAATATAAGGCCGAAGTTCAATTTCTAAAAAAGCAATGAAATTTTTGTTCCCGCCACTTTGCTGAAACATATTTTTCTTTTTATCGAAAAATGCCTGACGATTGGCTTCAGTAGGAGTTAGGTCACGTGTACGATTAGTATTGGTTATTCCAACAACAATCATTTGCGGAATCATCGCATAAGGTCCTTTTGCTAAAGATTGCTGTAGTCCTGTAAAAGAGTGAAAGTTACTCTCTGCATCTAACAAATAAACTACCGGATATTTAGCCGGTGCAAATTTTTTATTGTTATAATCAGGTGGAAGATATACCCACAAGTTTCGCTCTTCGTTTAATGCTTTCGAAAAAATATGATGTTTGCTGCCAATGGTGATACTGTCTTGACAAAAAGAATTTGTAAAGTAAAACAGAAGAATTAAAGTGAAGATTGTTTTTTTCATTATCTATAATTTATATTTTTTTTTAAACTTTACGACTTTCTACTTTATGACTTTTGACTTGAATAGTTTTTTTATTTCTTCTGCCGTACCAAATTAGAAACCCTGTTATGGGTAGAAACATGCAAATTAGGCCTACGAATAAAGTCAGTGTTTTTCCAATCCATCCGGCCCAAAAACCAATATGAAGATTCATGGTCCAATCATCTATTTCCAAGCCGTTCATTACTTTTACAGGGATTTCAAGTTCCTCGCCTGTATATCTGTTAATAGCATAAGTTTTTCCGTCCTGGACTCCTTTTAATCCAATATTATTACCTGAAATAGCATATATACTGGTAATACTGTCTTTTGAAGCAACGGATAATTTTACTTGTTCAGCTTGTTTATCTTTCAAAAATAATTTTTCTATGATTGGTGATAACGGAGCAAATATCTTTGTGCTGTCATATTCAGGTTTAATGTCGCGTAACTGTGAATATGCTTTTGTTGTTCCTCCAAATATTTTTTGTGTTGCATTTCCTAATGGTTTATTGACAATTATAAGACCTGTAATGGTAATTAATAATGCCGGTAATAAATTATAAAAACCCGGTACATTGTGTAAATCGTAATTGAGTCTTTTGAAAGTTGCTTTCCATTTGATGCTGAAGCTTTGCTTTTTGGTCGATTTGTTCCATTTTTTTGGCCACCACAGAATAAGACCTGTTATCAATTCAATTAAAAAAATCCAGACAGAAATTTCAACAATCAGGTTACCAGCATCGCCAAATGGAATGTGACCGCTATGGATGTGAGCAACGACATAAAAAAAGTCATATGCTTTACCGGAATCTAAAACTTTGCCTGTGTAAGGATCAATCCAGGAGAATTGTAAATCTCTATCTTTAGTTGACGAAGCCAGTTTAATGGTTCTTTCAGGATCGCGGTAGGTAATGTAATAACTTGCTTTGCGATCAGGAAGCTGTTTTTTAAAAGATTTCAGAATCTCTTCTGGCGTTAATTTCTTTTCTTTTACTTTCTGTACATATAAAGAATTATAAGCTAAACCGTCAATAATATCATCGCAGAAAATAAATAATATACCGGTAAGAGATACAATAAATACAATAATTCCAGAGGAAAGTCCCAGCCATAAATGCAGCCAGGCATTTAATACACTCCATTTGCTTTTTTGTTTGGAATTTTTAGTTTGAATTGTTTTTTTTGGATTATTTGTCATGTTTACAAAATGATAAAAACCAAGCTAACAAATGCATAAATCATTGTTAGCCTGGAAAAAAAATATACTAATTCTCTATAATTAAAATTTGAAAGTAAAGTTGGCAACCAATTGTCTTGTAGGCATCATTGTTGTCCAGGAATCAGTTGTCCAGTATTCTTTGTTAGCAATGTTGTTTAATTTTAAACCAATTCTGAATTTTGGTTTTTCATAAAAAGCAGTTGCGTCAATTGTTGTGAATCCATTTACTGTAAAGTTATTGGCATCACTTGAAAAACTGTCACTTTGTGTATTTCCTCCAAAACCAAATCCTAAACCTTTTACCTGACCATCTAATATTTTATAGCTCATCCAAAGATTAGCCACATTTTTAGGTGCTCCATATGGTGTTTTACCGTCTGCAGCTCCAGATGTATATTCGCTTTCATTATATCCATAGCCCATAATAACATGGAATCCTCTAAACGGATTGGCAATCAAATCTGCCTCAAAGCCTTTACTGTTTTGTGTTCCATCCTGAATTTGGTATCCGGGCATATAACGAACTTTATCCTTAACCGCAATATCGTAGTAACTCAAAGTTCCATTCAATTTTCCGTCTAATAGTTCAAGTTTAACTCCGGCTTCCCATTGGTTGGCTTGTTCCGGTTCGAAATCTAATACTTGCCCATCTTCAGAGATTCCGCCTCCGGTATTGTTAAAACCATTCATATAGTTTCCAAAAAGAGATACTTTGTCTTTTAAAACCTGATAAACTACTCCCATTTTTGGAGAGAAGAAGTTTTGATTTTTATGGGCAATTTTATCTTCGTTATGATCATAACGCACACTAACCATCGCAAGTAATTTATCCGTAAAATTGATGACGTCAGATACATAAGCACTTGTAGTTCTTAAATCCCTGTTATTTATGACCCATGGTTCTGTTTGACCGGCAATCATTTGTTTGTATTTTTCCATGTTAATGAAGTTACCATAGCTTGGTCCTTCATTAATTGTAATTAAAGGATTTCCGGCAGCGGCATCGTATGAATTGATCATCCAACGGCTGTCTACAGTACCAATTGTGGTATAATCCAATCCAACCAATAAACGGTTTTTGATACTTCCAATATTAAAATTTCCGATAAAGTTTTGTTGTATTTCTGTTGTCTTGAATGTACTGTTGATATTCATTATACGACGCTGCAAAAGAGGTGGAGCTGCAGCATCAGGATTATTATTTATCAACAAGAATAAATAGTTTGCTTTATTATCTGTAAAAGCACTTGATACATTGGTTTGTGAAGTCCATTGTTCAGATAATTTATAAGTTGCTCTGGCAAAAACGTTGGTAGTTTTAGCTTCAGATTGTAAGTCATCAGTCGTGTACGATTTTTTGAAATCAAAATTAAAATCGTCAAAACTTTTTATAGATGCTGTTGGTGTAAAATTTCCAAGATTCATATAAGTGGAGTTACGGCTTCCACTGTACATTTCTACATCAATATCAAAAGTCAGGCGATCGCTGGCGATGTATGTGAATGAAGGTGCTATAAAAAAGGTTTTACTTTTTCCGTAATCCTGCCAGTTTCTTTGATTGTCTAAAGCTGCATTTACTCTAAAAAGCATTGTTTTATCTTCGTTAAGAGGCGTGTTGAAATCAATGGTAGTTCGGCTCAAAGCCCAGCTTCCGGTGGTATAACTCACTTCTCCTTTTGTAGTTTCAAAAGGTTTTTTGGTCACTCTGTTTATAAGACCGCCATAAGTTGTTAATGTAGAACCAAATAAAGTGGCAGATGGTCCTTTGATTACTTCGATACTTTCTAAATTAACGGGATCAGTCATTGTAACCCAGTTAGTGCTCATTCCGTTGCGTATAGAACCTGCAGCCGATGCACCGCTAAAACCACGCATTCTCAAACTTAGTCCAACTCCCCCGGAACCTACACTTTGCGTTACATTACTTAATCCGGGAGCGGTTGTAAGTGCGCTTCTGAAGTCCGTAGCAATTTGTTCCTGAAAAAGTTCTTTTGGTACGACAGTGTAAACCTGCGGATTCTCAAGATTGCTGATAGGAAGCCTTGCCACATATTCACTTTTCTTTTCAGCAAATTTTTTCGCACCCGAAACCACCACAACTTCCTGTAATTCTCTTAATGAAGAGTTTAGTTGTATTGAGACTTCAGCTGTTTGATCTGCAGAAACCGTTACGTTTTTTATAATTGGTTCATAACCTTTCATATTAATGTGGACATCGTAACTGCCTTCGGGAATGTTTTTAAATTTGAAAATACCATTTTCATCTGTAATGTCAGATTTTTTCAGTTGTGGAATTGTAACTGTTACTGATTCTCCGGATTTATCGTCAGATGTAATTACACTTCCTTGTATGCTGCCTGTTTTTTGCTGAGCAAAAGTAGATGTCATTATAAAACAGAGCAATATTGTGGTGTAAAGAGGTTTAGTTAACAATTTTTTTAATTTAGGTTTAATAAAAAACATAGTATTCTTATTTAGATTAGTTATAAATTAATAATTTTACGCAAAAGTAGTTTCTTAACGAAAAGGTAATTAACGCAATGGGGATTAAAATACACGCAAAAAGGATTATATGAATGACATAACTTATTTTGGTATTAAGAAACCAATCAAGATTGTGAGATTACATATGACCAATAAAAAATCAATAAGTACCTCCATATGAAAACAATTATGAAAAGCGATATTTTTAAAAAGGAATTAATAGTGGTGAATAACCCGATTCGCTTTAATAAGGAAGATTTGATTGAGAAAAAAATAAACTATAATCACAAAGGAATTTCTGGGATTATCACTGATATTATGTTAGACGGGGTTCATTTGGTTGTCAGGGATCTCAATATGACAGATGAATCTTATTCAATAGAAGTGGAGCATGATTTTACATTTGTAAAGCTTCACATTGAAATGGAAGGCGATAATGAATATTGTCCTGAAAACCAATCTGAAAACGGAATTTATATTCCGCAAGGACATTATAATTTGTTTTATCTTCCTAAAATAAAAGGAGTTTTAAACTATCGGACAAAAAGAAGAAAAACACTTGAAATTACTTTTACAGAAAAATATTTAGAACAGTTATTTTACCCGAATTTAAAAACCACAATTCCGTTATTAGCTGGCGCTATTGCTAACAATACAACTTACGTTATGTGGGAGAAAAGCAAAAGCATTTCGCCCAAATTATATATTTTGATCGAAGATATACTGCAGTGTAATTATACCGGAGGTATCAAAAAAGCTTTTTTAGAGTCTAAAGTAGTGGAGATTCTTTCTTATTTATTTACCATTATCAATGAAGAAGAGAATTCTAAAATCAATGAAGATTTAAGCGAAAGTGATTATCATAAAATTGTAGCTGTAGAAGGAATTCTAAAATCACAATTTAAAGAAAAACATACTCTTGCGAGCATTGCAGCCCAAGTAGGGCTGAATGAGTTTAAACTAAAAAAACAATTCAAAATCGTTTTTGGCAATACTGTTTTTAATTATTTAACTCAAATTAGAATGGAATATGCAAAACAATTAATTGTAGAAAAAGATATTTCAATATATGTAGTTTCTGAAGAATTAGGGTATAAAAATCCACATCATTTTACGGTAGCCTTTAAAAAGACTTTCGGGTATTTACCCAGCAAATTAAAAAAATAATAAGCCAATAATCTTATTTTACATTATTGGCTTATTACACTTGTTATTTATTATTAAAATTTATAACTAAAACTAGCCACAACATTTCTTGGCTTTTGAGGATTCACAGTTCCCCATCCGCCATTAAAATATTCTTTGTTGGCAATGTTATTGATGTTTAAGGCTACTCTGAATTTGCTTGTAGCATAAAAAGCAGATCCATTTATGACAGTGTAAGATGGTAATACAAATTTGCCCATTACATCACTATTTACTACTGCATTTTCACTGGCATAATTTCCTCCAAACCCTAACCCAAAATCTTTCAGTGTTCCATAATTAAATTTATAGGTTGCCCAAAGGTTTACTAAATTTTCAGGCCCTGACCACATTGGTCTTTTGCCTTCTTCCAGGAACACATTTTTAATATCACCTTTTGTTACTTTACTATCGTTATAACTGTATCCGGCAATAATATTTAAACCTTTTGCAGGAGATGCATTTAGGTCAAATTCAAAGCCTTTGCTTTGTGACTTACCACCTTGTATTTTTCTGGTTATATCAGATGGATCAACAGTCAGCAAATTCGCAACGTTGATATCATAATAACTTACCGTTGCATTTAATTTATCGCCTAAAAGATTTGCTTTAACACCAAATTCTAATTGATTGGCATGTTCCGGTTCGAAAGTTTGAGCTCCTGTTGGGCTATTAAATGGTGAAACATTTTTGAAACCATTCATGTAATTAACAAACAAGGCTAGTTTATCTTCAATTGGCTGGTATAATAATCCGAATTTTGGAGATAATGCCGTTTGATCATAATTATCTTTGTCTGTTGTAACATCGCCTTCAGTATCAAAATAATCCAGGCGTAAACTGGCCATTGCAATTAATTTAGGTGTAAGGTTGATTACGTCAGAAGCATAAACACTATAGGTATTGTCTCTTAAATTATAATTGCCGGTTCCGGTATTTGAAAGTAATTTATCAACAGAGGATTGCGTTACATAATAAGGATTTTGATCATCGTATTGTCTGATTTCTCCTTGAGGCGTAACTTTATAAATCCCATTCCATCCGGTACCTCCATACATTACATCTTTTTGAAAATAATCGAGGCCAATTACAATTCGATTGCGCATATTGCCAATTTTGAAATCACCAATAAAGTTTTGCTGAATATCAGTAGTGGTAGTAAATGAATTCTCTTTGGTAATATAAATTGAAAAATCTCCCAGCCCATCTTCATTATCGGAAAGATAAGAGTAATATCCGTTAGATTTTGTAGAGCTTCTTGATAATGCTGTTTGCGAAGTCCATTGATCTGATATTTTATAATTCATTTGTGCCTGCAAGTTGTATTTAGGGTTTTTTACAGACAGATCATTGTTGGTAAAAGATAACTTTGTATTATAATTTAATTCGTCAACATTGGCAAATTGTAAAGATTTGCTTCTTCCTAAAAATAACATTGTAGGTGTTGTTTTTTCTTCCTGCATGAATTCGGTGTTAATTAGGAAAGATAGTTTTTCGTTAACATTGTAGGATAGGACAGGAGCGACAAAATAGGAAGTACGGAAACCCGCATCCTGAAAACTATTTTCGGTTTGATATGCTGCATTTACTCTTATGGCAACATTATCTGAATCGTCTACAGAAGTATTTACATCGGCGGTAACTCGGTTAAGACCAAAACTCCCGGAAAGATAAGATACTTCTGCACCAAAACCTGAATAAGGTGTTTTAGTTACGGTATTTATAAGTCCGCCATAACTGATCAGACTGCTGCTTCCAAACAAAGTTCCGGATGGGCCTTTTATAACTTCAATTCTTTCAATGTTTGCAGGATCTAAACTACCGTTTGTTAATCCTGGCAATCCATTTACAATATTCACCTGAGTTGCAAAACCACGCAGGGTATAAAAAGATCCACCGCCTCCGGCACTTCCTGTAGATTCCCATAATTTTTGAATTCCGGGAACATTTTTCACGGCATCTTCAAAATTGGTTATGGCTTGTTCCTTTAATAAATCAGCTGTAACGACATTATAAACCTGTGGATTTTCGATGTTTTTTATAGGCATTTTAGAAACATAATTACTTTGTTTCGGAAAAAATTTAGCGCTGTTGCTGTATATAGTTACCTCCTGTAAATCTTTGTTCGAAATTTTTAATTGTAAATTTACATTAGCAGTTTTATTTTCTGAAACAGTTACTTCCTGTTCTGAAGATTCATAGCCTGTTAATGAAACCTGTAAAATATAGGTATTTGTTTTTATTCTGTTGAATTCAAAAAGACCATCTTCATTTGTTATGGTTGAGTATTTTGTATTTTTAAGAATGACATTTACACCAGCGGCAGGATCTCCATCTGATGTGGTTATAAATCCCTTTAGTTTTCCATTGTTTTGTGCAAAAATGTGTGTGGTTGCAATTAGAAATAAGCAAATTAAAAAAATAAAATGCTGCATGCGTAAGTTAAGATAGTTCATGGTATTTGATAAATTAATACTTGTACTTATTTTTTGAATAAATACATCGCAAATTTATAAATTAATACTTTTTAATACTTTTTTATTTGATTGAATTATTGATTACGTATGCTAAAATTTTAGAAAATGAGTTTTAAAAAATTTAGCATATAAAAAAACCTTATTCGTTTGACAAATAAGGTTTTATTGGAATTAAAATTTAAAAATTTTTGAACTTTATTTTGTATTAAACATTTAAACTTTCCTGTATTGATTTATGCTGTATTCTTTTTCTTGTTATTACTTCCTTGCCAAATAATAACCCTTTTTTAAGAAGGCTCATATAAGCTAAACTGGCAAACTGAATAAGGACTTATTATTAAATCTAAGAAATTAAACTGTTGTTTTCTTTTTCTTATTATTTCGTCCCCACCAAATTAAAAAACCTGTAATAGGTAAACTTGCAGAAACCAGACTGGCAATAAAGGCGAGTATTTTACCAGGTAAACCCAAAATACTGCCTACGTGTAAATCATAATTGATAAATCGAAATTTTTCTCCGTTATTTTTATCGTTATAAGTTGTAGTTTTTAGAATTTTTGCTGTGTATTGGTCAAACTGTATAGCTACATCATCAAAGCGACTTTCATGTTTGGTAAAAGTTCCAACAGTTGCTAAGGAATTATTTGCTTCAGGCAGAAAAATAAAATAGCTTTTAGCTTCGGGATTTAATTTTTGAAGGGTATTATAAATTTTATCAACAGAACTTTTTTGGGTAAAATGAATGGTGTCAGATTCGATAACTTTTGACTCTTTTTTAATAGTTTTTCCACCATTAAATACCCACTGCACTCCTTTGTCATAACATTCAAATGCCCAGACTAATCCTGTTAGTGCAATTATCAAAGCAAAAATCATCATATAATAACCAAGTATATTGTGTAAATCGTAGTTTTTACGTTTCCATTTAGTTGTGTTTTTCCAACGGAACCAAAATCTTTGTTTAGCAGCTTGTTTATTTTTGGGCCACCAAAGAATCAAACCTGTGATAAGTGAAATAATAAATAGTATGGTTGCTGTACCCACAATTGGATCTCCAATTTTACTGTTAAAACAAAGCGTTTGATGTAGCATTCGGATAAAAACAAAAAACTCACTGTTATAATCCTCTATTTTTTTTACGTTTCCAGTATAAGGATCTATGTAGACTTCTGTAGTCTGATAAAAATTCCAATACCAAATGGCATCTTTATCTAATTCTTCAAAAAATGAAATAATTACAGTACGTTGATGGTCATTAATTACTTTGCAGCTTGAAACTGATTGTTGGGGTTTGTCTTTGTTCGCTTTTTTTGCAATTTCGATTAATGCACTAATAGGCAGCCTTTGTTTTTTTACAGCATCAACATAATAATAGTGATGTACTACAGGACGTAATTCTTCTTCAAAAACATATATACAGCCTGTAATTCCTAAGATTACTACAATTATACCTGAGCTTAGTCCAAGCCATAGATGAATTTTAAGTATGAGTTTTTTAAATGGCATTAGGATGGTTTTATTTAGAAAATACAAATACCTCTGTCCATAAGAACAGAGGCATTTTGTAATAAATTAGTGTGCTTAGAATTTTAAGGTTAGGTTAACCAATAAGTTGGTTGGTGCCTGAGAGTTTCCATAAAAATCCCAATATTTTTCATTGGTCAAGTTGTTTAATTTTACTCCAACTCTCCAGGTTGGCTGATCATAAAATACAGTAGCATTACAAGTTGTATATGATGGCATGTAAATAATATTGTCAGTCAAAAAGTAACTTTTATCTACAAAATTAACCCCAAATCCTGCACCTAATCCTTTTAGTTTGTTTTGCAAAGTATAGGTTGCCCAAAAGTTTGCTACGTTGGCTGGAGCACCTGCCGCTTTATTCCCGTTAATTAGCGGATCTGTTGTGTTTAAAATACGATTTTCATTGTATGCATATCCACCAATTATGTTTAAACCTGAAATAGGATTAGCTATCAGCTCAAAGTCAACTCCTTTACTAACTTGTTTTGCATCTTGTATATAAGTTGGTAAAGTTTCTCCGGGTGCTAAAAATGTTCTTGTCGCATTATCAATAGTAATATTATAGTAACTAGCTGTAGCACTTAATTTTTTATTAAATGTTTCTGCTTTTATACCTGCTTCATATTGTTTTGCATAAATAGGATCCAAAGCTAATTGATCTCCGTTTGGCTGCGTTACAGGAGCTGCATTTTGAAATCCGTTCATGTAATTTGCAAAAATAGAAACCTGATTTTTTACAACTTCATATACCAAACCTAATTTAGGTGCTAATGCTGTTTGATCATAGCCTTTTGTAGTTGCTGTATTTTTTTGTTCAAAGTTATCTAAACGTAAACTCAACATAGCATACAATCTGTCACTAAAGTTGATTACATCACTCGCATAAGCACTAATAGTTTGTTGATTAGCAGCTACTGAAGAATTTTGATTTATTGCAGCTTCAGCGGTTTTCCTTCTAAAAATGGTATAGCCTGTGGTTACGTCAATATTATCAAAATTTGCGATTCCGGAAGAAAACTTAGATTCATTTAATCTATAATTTACTCCAGCTAAAAATATATGTTTGATATTTCCTGTTGAAAACTGACCATTGATGTTTTCCTGGATATTAGTGAAATTACTTTCAATAGGTCCCCAGTTACCAACTCTTCTTGTAGCTTGGGTAGGAGAACTCCAAACCGCATAAGTTTGATAACTACGTTCTACATTTTCTCCTACATAAGAAAATAGAGTGGTTGATTTCCAGTTTTCTGAAATTTCATATTCTGCCTGTGCAAAGAATTTATTTCCTGAAGTTTTAGCATCATTGTCATCATGGAATAGTGTTTTTTTGTAATCTAACTTCAAAGCACCTGGATTAGTTATTCCGGATGTTGCAGTATAAGTATTATAGGTTCTTCTGGTATTGTTAGAATTTATTAATTCTGCATCAATGTTAAAAGTAAGTTTGTCGCTTGCTTTGTAGGTCAGACTTGGCGAAATTGCTATTGTTTTGTTAAAGCCATAATCTAAAAAGCTTTTTTCATTATTATATGCCAAATTTACTCTAAACAAAACCGTTTTGTCTTTATTAAGAGGTGTATTCACATCAGCCGTTAAACGATTTAAATTAAAACTTCCAGCAGTATAAGAAACTTCTGTCGCTGTAGTCTCAAAAGGTTTTTTTGTTACCAAATTGACAACACCACCATAAGAAGATATAGAAGCACCGAATAAAGTTCCAGAAGGTCCTTTAAGAACTTCAATTCTTTCTACGTTTGAAAGATCGACAGAAGAACGTCCTGAAATAGTTTCCATACCGTTTCTGGCATTGATTCCTGTTGCAAATCCTCTAAAAATTATGGCAATTCCTCCTGAAGGAAAACTAACAGGAACAGCTCCTGGCGTATTACGTATAGCACTTTCAATATTTACTGCTACTTGTTCCTGTAAAAGCTCTTTATGAATTACACTGTATACCTGCGGATTTTCAAGATTAGATATTGGCATTCTCGCCACATAATCAGTCTTTTTGGATAAGATGCTTTTTCGACCACTTATTACAACTTCCTGTAATTCTTTGTTGGAAACTTTTAATTGCAAATTAAGGTTTGCTGTTTCATTTTCTGTAACTATTACTTCTTGTTCTAAAGTTTCGTAACCTGTTAGGGAAACCTGTAAAGTGTATGTATTTGCTTTTACTCTATTAAATTCAAAAGCGCCATCTTCGTTTGAAATAGTGCCATACTTAGAGTTTTTAAGAATAATGTTTACACCCGCCGCGGCATCTCCTTCAGATGTGGTAATTGTTCCTTTGATTTTTCCATTGTTTTGTTGGGCAAACATTACAAATGCTGAAAATAGAAAACTGATTGTAAATAGAAAACGAGTTGTTTTCTGACTAAGGTATTTCATTTGTTTTTGGATTTGGTTATTATTGTTTTTATTTAGAATTAATAAAAACAGTGCAAATGTAAAAATTAATATTCCTTAAGCAAATATTATTTAGACTGGTTATAGATAATTTTCGAATATTTTCTAAAAGAGAAGAAAAAATGCAATAAGTATATTTTTAATTATAAAATATTGTGGATTTAATTGTTTTAATATTTGAAAGAATTTTAGAAAACCTAAAAAAGGAAATTTGGTTTTAAAAACCTTAATTTTGCAGGAAAATTAATTGAAAACGACTCGATGATTATTTCTTTTTTAAAAAAAATACAGAATACTCCCCAAGGATATAGATTAGCTAATACTGTGTTTTTTTTTCTTTCCGGATTTGGATATTCTTCATGGGTATCCCGAATTCCACATATACAAGCGCAATTGAATTTGTCTGAAGCGCAGTTTGGTGCTGTTTTATTTGCATTTCCAATTGGTTTAATGCTGACAATGCCTTTTACCGGAATGCTATTAAACAAATACAGCAGCCGTTATATTATGCTGTTAGGCGCAATTATGTTTAATATTGTCCTGTCTTTGCCAGGTTTAGTGGCCTTTGTCTGGCAGCTGGTTATTGTGCTTTTAATTTTTGGCGCTTCTCGTAATATTTTTAATTTATCTATTAATGCACAATCTTTGGAGGTTCAAAAACTATATCCAAAATCAATTATAACCCGTTTTCATGCCGTTTGGAGTATAGCCGTTTTTGCAGGAGCAGGTTTAGGCTATGTAATGGTGACGCAGCATATCGCACCTTCACATCATTTGCTAGGAGTGAGTGTTTTGATGATGGGGTTTACGGCTTGTTTTTATCCAATGAGTATTCACAATCAGCCTGTACCGGTTAAGAAGAAGTTCTTTTCGATGCCGGAAAAAAAGCTTGTTAAGTTTGCCTTAATCTGTTTTGTCTCTATGGCCTGCGAAAATACGATGTACGACTGGAGCGGTATTTATTTTGAAAATATATTACATGCTTCTCCAAAGTTAACCAGCGCTGCATTTGTATTTTTTGCAACAGCAGTAACATTAGGACGTTTATTCGGAGATTATGGAGTAATGAAATTTGGAACTAAACGAATTCTGTTTTACAGTGGTATTTTGATTACTTTAGGATTCTTCATTTGCTTTATAATGCCTTATGCTTATCCCACTATTTTTGGTTATGTATTAATTGGAGTTGGTGTTTCATGTGTGGTTCCTTTAGTATTTGGCATTGCCGGAAGATCATCAGAATTAAGCAGCGGTTCAGCCTTAACTTCTATATCGACTATTGGCTATCTTGGATTTCTTCTTGTTCCGCCAATGGTGGGTTTCATCTCTGAATATTTAAGTATGAAATGGGCGTTTTTAATCATGGCGCTTTTAGGAATATTAATGATTTTGATGGTGAATAAAATTGGGGAGAACGAGTAGGAGTATTTAAAAATTTGTAAGGACTTCTATTTGATATGCGTTCTTGATTTCTGAAGCAATTTTTAAAGCTTCCTTTCTATTATTTGCAAAATATAATGTAAAATGTTTTTCATTATTATCAAATAAATTTATTTTGACTGTTTTTTCAGAAACTGTTGTAGTTGCTGAAGCTTTAAATCCTCTTCCTCCAAAAGTCTGCTTCACTGTGGTTTCAACTAATGCAATATATTTTATTTCAAAAAAAGTTACCCACTGTATTCCAATTTTTATTCCATAAAATGAAAATATTTTTTTGAATTTATTATTTAGAAAATCAATTTCTAAACCTTCTGTAGAAATGAGAAAAATACCCCAATAGCTATAATAAGGTAAACTAATAACCAAATTGGTCCATTTTCTTTATTAATTAAAATCAAAGCTAAAAAACTTGGTATAAACAAAAAATTCCCAATTATAGTTCTAATTAAGGAAACCTTTTCAATGTATACAAAATTCTTCATGCTTAAATATTAGCCAATTGTATTAAAGTTATTTTATTTTTTCACCATTATAAATCTCTCAGTAGTCAATTTTCCTTGCAATTTTCCTGAAATTTCAGCTGTCAAAGTATTATTAGTGCCTTTCGTATATGTGATTTTTTGAGGATAATCGTGTTGTTGGTTTTCGAAAGTCAATTTATTTTCGGTTTCTGATGTTGAAGGAAATGCTACAGGTTTACCATTATTTTGCCCTTTTACAGTAGCAATATAGGTTAATTTTTCGCCTTTTTGTGCTAAAACCATACTTTCAAAATGTAAAGTATCTTCTCCTTTAATGAAATATGATTCAGCATTAAAAGTACTGTCGTTTACTTTTTGCCAGTTTTCGGTAAGAACTCCGTCTGGATTTTTATTTTCCCAATTTCCGATAAGCCAGTCTGCTGCTTTTATTTTATCTTTTTCAACAGATTCTTTTTTCTGGCAAGAAACAACGGCTAACAAAAGTATTATAAAAGTAGTTTTTTGAAACATAGCGATAAATATTTGATATTAGTTTGAAGTACTAAAGTATAAAAAATAGAATTAGATAATTAGAAAATGTGGCAATTAGATAATTAATTATTAGCTTATAACTAACTGCAAAGAATAGCATAGACCAGTTCTTTTGTTGGTTTTTGATCTTTCAATTTGGCTCTGACATCATCAAAAGTGACTTTGAAATCACAGCCTAATTTATAATCGCCACAGCCATAAGCGGTTTTGCCTTTAAGAATCGTTCCTTTTTTACATTTCGGACAAGTTAATACATCTGATGCAGTATCAGATCTTGTTTTCGGAATAGATTTTTTTGGTTCTAATTTGAGTTTGAAATTTTCTTCAAAACGAATCAAACCTTCTACTGTGTCTTCATCGGTTTTAAAGCCTTTTATATTTACTGTAGAACCTTTTTGTACCAATCGTAAATATTGGCTTTCAGCTATTTTTTTTCCAGAAAAAGTATAGGGCAATACAAAATCACAACCAGCTTTGTATTCACTGCAGCCATAAGCAGATTTTCCTTTTATCAGAGTTCCTTTTTTACATTTCGGACAAGCTTCTGCCAAAATTCCGGCAGCTTTCTTTT
>Ga0247810_10000882_pt1 | contig 23397 bp, 21 predicted proteins | sample UWRJL119311C1_FD_179918 | JGI IMG/M metagenome (GOLD analysis project Ga0247810, IMG submission 179918) | Plant litter microbial communities from Arlington Agricultural Research Station in Wisconsin, United States - UWRJ-L119-311C-1 | ecosystem: Environmental > Terrestrial > Plant litter >... | reverse complement strand
TTTTTTTTTTTGGAGGTATTAGCTATTATCTGCTTGAACTGATGCATTCTATGCTGAGATAAAATGTTGGAATTAACAAGTACACGCCCCAATCGCTTCCCTTAAACTACCTCATCTATTCACTTGTCTTGAATCGCAATTCTCTTTGGTCCAAAATCTCAGGCTTACAACTCAACTGGCGATGGTCGGTGTTCTTCTATTCCAAATATTCTGCTCAACAGCATCCACTAAAAAGCTCGCCACACTAGCTCTCGAAATTGACATGAAGCCTCCCATTCTCTTTCCTGCATCATCAAATACCTTTACAGGGGCTTTTGGCCCATTTGTCAGACGATTTGGGCGAACCAAAACAAAATCCAGACCTGTGGCCTTCACTTCTTTGTCAACCATTCCATGGTCTACGTAAGAGACGCCAAGGTTCGTATGCTGAATGGCAAATCGCATTGGAAGAATCACATTTGGAAGTGAATCTGCTGTTCCAAATGATGACATAACGACGAGCTTCTGGATGGAATGCTTTTCCATCACGGACACAACATTAGCTACAGAGTCCGCCATAAGTCGCTGAGGCGTGTCGGGGGCTCTCGCGTTCGCGAGAGTGACAATCACTGAAGATGGTTGATCAAATTTTGTGGTTTGATACGCATTCTCAATATCTTCGAGAACTAATGGAGATCCTTGGTCGAGCAAGTTAGTTACCGTACTTCTTCTAGCTGCAACAATATCCGTACCTTTGACAATGGTTAAACCATCTCTAGCCTCCATAGTGTCTGGATTTCTGACAAGAGCAGTCACTTTAAATCCTCTGTCAAGAGCTTCGTTGACTGCATGGACTCCTGTCTGCCCATTTCCGCCGAGGATTAAAATTCGAGACATGATTGGTTTGTTGGGCTTTGCGAAAGGTATTAGATTGAAATGTCAAATTTAGGCGGCTTTTTTCAAACAAGTTTGTGATCAGTGAAAGAAGATTGTTGATATGCAATTCATTTGCTTGGTACAAAAGATTTGTTGGCACAAGACCGGTGTTTATATACCTCCGTCTAAAATGTCCAAGCCCTACGCTGATCACAAATTCTCTATTGTGTAAGCAACCTATTCCAACGTACATCGCCAATTAACAGCGTGTCTAGGATGCGTTCCTTTCGGCATTACGTTTGGACTCGGGTTTTAGCACTGCCTTATAAGATCTACGAGATTGTCGCTTCACTTATTGGCCAGCCTGTTAGAACTCCAAGATTTGAAAGAAACTGAACTTTTTGAGAACTTCATTGAACAAATAAGATTGCTACACAGCCTCCTACTTCAATGGGTGTCCTATTCTAGTCCATAATTCCTGGCGATAATGCTAATATATCACAAGGCTGCTTACGAACAACCCAATCACTAGAGGCGCCTGCACCGAATTTGCCGATTAAAGCGATATCTCCGGCATGACACGTGATATCGAAAACTGTATATACTAAGAAAGACTGCAACTTAACACTTATTTATCTCTGAGCAATAGAACTTTCAAGTCGTTTTTACTCATATCTTCTACTATCGAAATTATAGCAATCAAGTAAACTTTCCTCCTCCGAGCGCGATGTCTACTCCTAGACCTAAAGAAATCACCATCATTGGTGCAGGCTTGGCAGTAAGTCTCTAAAAACCGAATCTGGCTATACCATACTGACAAAATTTAGGGACTTAGTCTTGCTCTAGCTTTACATAGGCTATCAATACCATGTGAGATTTACGAATCACGGGAGGGGAACTTCGAATTAGGTGGAGGTCTCATGCTCTCCCCAAATGCTCTTCGTGTTCTCGACTCGCTTGATGTCTATGAGAAAATCAAAAAGCAAGGCTATAATTTCGAAACTTGCAGTTTCAAAACATCAGATGGGGAAACTAAAGGTGTCTACTACTTCGGCCATGAGAAGATTTATGGTTACAAAGGCCTGCGTATATATCGTATGGATATATTCAACACTTTACGGTCTATGCTCGAGGAACGGAAAGTGCCAATACACTTCGGGAAAAAGTTCTCCCACGTAGTATCAGAGAGTGAAGAAAATGTCACTTTTCAGTTTGCGGATGGGTCTGAGAAAACGACACCTCTCCTCGTTGGAGCCGATGGGATACATTCTAAAGTCCGCCGATATATATACCCGGGCCTCCTCCCCAGCTTCTCCGGGATTGTCGCGGTCACAAGTGCAATCCCACGCTCAGCGATTCGTCTTCCGGAAAAAGACCCCAATTATTCTCTTCCAGCTCAAATTGCCACCTCGACTGGTGGGTTTATCTTAGCACCCCAGGGTGCTGATGGCTCGGAGTTGCTCATCGGAAGACAACATGTATTTGCTGAGCGTAATCGCCAGGGGTGGGACGATTTAAATGCTGATAAAAAACAGCTAGCAGCTCTTATCCAAAGCGATATCGACTCTCAACCAGATATTGTGAAGTCAGCACTGGAGGCCATCAACCCCGAAAGAATCCAAACGTGGCCTTTCTACACCGTCCCTCGCCTTGAGTCGTGGTCGTCAAAAAGCAATCGCGTCGTTATCCTTGGCGATGCTGCTCACGCCATTCCCCCTACGACTGGACAGGGTGTCAACCAGGCGTTCGAGGATATTTATGTTTTCGCTCTATTGCTCGGCAAGCAGGCGGAGGAGCTAGATTGGGATCAAGCAATCAAGCTGTGGCAGAGCTATCGAGTTGAGAGGGTTGATCGGCTTCTGGAGTTGACCAGAAAACTGAACAATAATCGATTGCCTCTTAGTGAGCAGATGAAACTAGCGAAGAATGATGTCTGGAACGACGAAACTGGGAAAGGCGACCCAGAGGAGATGAGCTGGCTGTTCGGTCCTACATTGGACAATGTGGTGAAAGAATGGGTCAGCAGTAGGTCAAATATCAATGCCTAGCGGTTTACATCGGTACGAATCTTTCTTTATACGGAATTTGCAGTGTTGATTGGATGGTTCTTAAAGTCTCCTTCTAGAGAGATCAATGTTCAAACTTCAGATTCGAGGTCTCGAATTCTTCAAAGGCAGATTATTATTGATTAAACAGTTTGCCTGCTTGGTATAGAGTGTTGTCTGGAAACTTTTGCGTCATTATTCATTGTGGGAAGCGAGAGCCCATGGCTTAGAAGTTGCAAAAACATCTCATCAATTGTGCTTTAAAAGTTTGCGATCGCAGAATATAGAAATGACATGATGCATGCACAGCACAGTGCCTACCAGTACTATCACCGAAATCCGTATGTACCCAAATTGTCATTCGTGGTATATCCACATAAACAGAGTCTTACACTACCGACAAGGCTAAAACGTGCGCGTTGAAATCAATCCTTGTACCCTTGCTGCAAGATTACAGTACTGCCGACCATTTGCACAGTAAACCTTCCAAGTAATTGACATGCCTATCCTTAGAAATCATACCCAAACTCCAACGCCACCTATCTCATCATACCAGAGAAGTCACCTTACAATTCCTTTTCCAATGACACTGTACAAGGGAATTCACAACTCCAGCTCTCCCTGCCCGCGGAGAATGCAACATTTACAGTGTCACACTTATCCGTTGTCCAAGTTGTATTCCCATCCTTGATGTCAAATTTGAGGGTCACCTTCGGTACTCCCGTCTTTTCGTCTGCATATGAAGCCTTCAGCTCTGGCTCATTATATGTAAAAGTGGGCGCGTTATCAATGTTTGTAATGGTGATCTCCTTAGCTGGGGAGGGTACTTTTATCGAGTCACCTTTACCCATATGTTGGTTGACCACCTTTGCGATGATATTGACGTCCTGCCGTTGGGGTTGGGGAACATTGTACACGGTTATGTCCCAGTAGGGGCTGTTGAGTTCGCGACCGATGCCAATGCTGCATGAACCTTTATTGTTGATAGCAGCGTCTGCTCTAGTATCGATGTTTCTTTCTTCACTTTCTGGAAATGAGTTATGGCGCTAAGCTTTTGGATGGGGTTGACATACACTTGCGATGCCTCGGATGCTGCTATGTGGGAGATGCCGTACGCGCAGGCAACGAGAAGGGTGGGGAGTAGCATTCTGGCGTGTTTACACTGTAATCTTTTGGCAGGAATAAAGGAGGAAAGAAGGAAGTGAGGTTGTAGTTGATGTCAGAGTGAAAGTGAAGTGGGGTGGAATTAATAGCGCTGCTTACATCCCTATGCTAGGTTATATGTTCCGAGATGCAAATGGGATCAACACGCGAGAACTTTGAGCACACCAATGAAATACGTATACATGCAGTAGAGCCTTGGGGGTTCGAATATGGCCTGTTCGGAGGTCCAATCAAAAACCGGAAACCTGACAAGCCCCAGCCTGGTTTAGAGGTCAGCGCTTAACGAGTGTTCCATAATGGGTACGCTATGAACCCAAGGGTCGGGTCTTGGGTAGTAAGATAAAATCCATTAACAAATCTTAATGGATGGTGCAAATAATTAATGGTGCAGTATTTGCGTCCTAAATATTGCTTCCTGATTGGCTTACGGACCGGCTTGCTAGACGGACTTTAATAGCTACGATCACTCGCCACAGTTCTTTTGAAGCACTGGATCTACCAACTCTTAGTATTGTCAGGAGACAGAAGTAAACAAATGTTAAGACACTTCATGAGCTTCAGCCCTTTGGAACTGCTGAGCAATTCAACAATTCTAAAATTAACAACTGGAATTTCGCTCCGATTTTGTATCTTTCTCTAAGCGGGCATTTGAAGGCAAAAACCCTAGCGCATATCGCAGAGAAGCCAGATTCATGTCCCACTTGCATCTAGCAGTGATGATGCTCGCGTTAGATAGCCCTTTCCAATGCAAGCAACCGGACCATGGAGTGACGACTTTACAATTGTTATCTAGTCTTCTCTACAAGCTGATCCCTGACCTCTTCTCCCTTATATAGCTCGGATAATAAGCGAATAAAGGATAAAAAGTGGGAGCGGGATCGTCCGTAGCTAACACTGAACCTAGAGATTTCCACCTCAGTCTTGAAAGTGACTGCTGACTCCTCTTAAATTGTCCATTTCCAGGGAAAATTAAAAACACATTGAATGAGTCTATTTCAAATAGAATGTTTTACATCTTATCTTCCAATCGTAATGGCTAACCCATCCCTACCCCCCGAACGCCTGGTATGCACTTTCATCGTACAATTTACATGTCTTTCCCACCCTTCACCCAAAGATGTCCCGACAAACATCTAGCCCCCAACAACAGCTAGCCCCTCATAAATACGACTTCTTACAGCGTAGAAACTCGGTGCTCTTACTCCACTACCTAAAACCCCTACACTTTCGACCTCAATCCTACCAGTGCCTGTCTTTCTCACAATCACACTCCCATCGATCAATAGTGTGCCTTCGCCACGAAATTCTGCTGCGTGTCCTGAGCTCTGCATTATCTTTCTCAGATCCGCCAATCGAAGGTCACCCACATGCAATGGCTGGGCGACTGTTCGTGTTGCGGACTGCATGCTTGAGGGGAGGATATCAAGTATGGGCATATCGGACGATTGAACTGCGTTAACTAGCGCTGTAGATGACTCCGCTTCACCCCCAGTGAGTTTCTGTTTCTTATTGCTACTCTCTTCATGGATATCAAGCTCAAGCAATCTTTTAGCTTGCAATCGGCCAGTGACTGTTACGACACCTAAGCCTTTGACATTCTGCCAACGTAGTCGTTTAACAAGAGAGTCTGTCAATTTCACTACCCACGCATTAGTGTCTACACTCGCATCTACTGCAACCCCCATTTCTGGTGTGTAGACTATCTCCTCGTCAGCACCGAAACGTGCCGAAAGAAGTCTACGACAGTCTTGGGCTAGGCTCAGAGTTTCCTCCTTCAAACCCCCGACTAAGATTAGTTTTCGCGGCTCGATGAGTGGAATGAGCATTTGCAAACTGCGTTTGTCATGAAGACCTGCGAAGTCTACGAATGCAATGCGAACGTTTATTGAGACCGTCTCGGTGCTGAGCTGGAGGCGAGAAGGGCCTATGACGTCCTCTTCCGCTTCATCAACATCATCAAGGTCATCGAAGCCATCGAGCCCATCTAAAGACTGGCCATCATTCGGTCGAGGTACTGATCGCTTTATACCAACAGAAGACCTCCTATCGGTGGGAGCAACCACTGCAGCAATCGATTTGGTCTTGCCTAAGGTGTCTCTGGTGTCGAATTTGCCAGGGCGCATGTCTTGGCCATCGATTTCATCTCTTTCCTCCGCCCTCAAAAAGTCTTCTGGGCGGATGAGTTCGCCGAAATCATCGTGACGTTTCTTTCGGATCGCAAGAGGAAACATCCTCTCCCGCCCTTTTTTGCCTCTTACATCGTAGTCATGTACGTTCTTCTTTCGTAGAAGAATGTTCACCCCAAGATCTTCGTCACTGAGACCTATCTTCTTCCGGTTGGCTTGGCCCATGGTTGCTGAGATATTGAGAGCCTTTCCTTGTTGCTCTGTATCTGATCCTTCCGAGTCCGAAGAGGATTCAGACGATGCATCGTCTACCACATCCGCCGAAGTCTCCAAGGCAAGCGCTGTACTACCTCCAGATTGAACAGTCGTTTGAAGTTGTCGTTGAGTCGCTAAGAATTGCTGATATACCAGAAGGTCATTGCCATCGAGCGGTGTTCTTGTAGCATTCCTGAATTCAACCTCTCTACCCCCCGAATACACTTGCTCCAAGCTCTGACCTGTTGCGGTAGTTTCAGTGGCCACGCCATCACGCCGCTCTTCCCACCAAGACCATAGAGTTCTTGCTAGTCCGATACGCGTGCACCCCTTCTCCATAGAATGTCCCATCTTCTCGGTCAGAATAACCAGATTACGACGATCATCAGTAATTTTCCGAAGAACATCTTTCGCGAAACCCCACTCTAATGACGCATCACTTGCTATTATTACTTTTCCAACAGAGCGACCTAGACTATCAGTCTCGTTTAATATTCGATCAATTTGTCCTCGACGTTCCAACAAGCGAAGGTGTTCGAAGTCAAACGGTCCAGCAGAGGCTCGGGTCTGACTCTTCTTCTCTTCACCAGAGCTGGCTTCAAATTCTCGTACTATCCCATCCTCCATCCACTCTAGCATGCTCCTGGTATACCGCATAGTGGCGCGAATATTGTTGCTTGCCAGATATAGTTTTGTTGTTTTGAGCGGACTATCGTCTTCCTTGGCAGCTAACCGCCAAGCGTGTTCTAGTAGATATGCAAGCTCGAGGACGCGGGCACTCGAATCCGTGGGTATCAAAACTATACCGCCCTTGCTGACTGATGATTTGATCATATCCAGGAGAAGCTCATCCCGTTTTGTTCTCCCTCCGGGCAATGCAACCCGTTCCGCACCACGAGTACTACATATCAGAGCGGTTGGCTTTCGAAGCTGCTCGATAACCTCAGCACCTCCGCCAGCTGCTCCCCCAAGCCATGCAGCTCCAGCTAAGACATTTTCTCGGGCGTGGTTCCAATCCACGGCATATACTATTGATTCCAAACCATGTTGGATATGCCATATTGTGCCTCCCAAGGTATGCCCAGCATTATATGCCGTTATTGTAAGTCCATTCAGCGGAGGTGACCATGGGGAAGGTATGGGCTGGTGAGGCTGGGAGTATTTCAAGGGGTTGATTAGGGCAAAGTATGCAGCGATTTCCTCTTGTGTTGGTGGCTGGAGTAGAATGTCCGGGTCTTCATTAGTATCGATGGCCTGGGAATATGAATAAGATCCTTCGGAAAGAGCTTCGCGTGGAATAACGGTCGAGGCTAGGGGCGTTGAGACGTAGAGGTCTTGTAGTAAAGTTCGCCCAAGCTGTATGACTGGCAGTGTCGCGTAGATGGGGACTCTCTGGAAGAGAGGAAAGTGCTTGCAGCAATGTGCAAACGCTCCTAGATGAGCGACTGTCGCATGTGTGAGGAGGACGAGCGATAGGGTTGGAACTTGTCTGCGAATGGTGTCAGCGTATTTGCACAGGCTGGGAGGAGAACCGTCGAATGACAGTCGCAATGGGATAAAGCTAGCGATATAGATCGAAGAAACTCAATGCAAGGGAAATGGGTAAAAGTGTCTTCATTGGTGGCTACATGGTGCGTCGAGGTACAATTGCAATTTCTCCTCCGTCCTGTAGTATGAAATGGTTCCTGGAGGGACTTAACCTACTTTTCGAGTTCCTTCAGCTTGTCTCCATCGAACAGCTCATCCCATCCTACGTCTATCAAAACCTTAACACCTCCATCAAGCTCGAGCAGCGATTGTGATGCAGAGGACTCAGATTGGGCTCCCAATAAAGAGCAGTAGGTAAACATATCGTACTGTTGTTAAGACTACCTGGACCTTAGGGAATCCGCTGCGACTCAACTCTGTGATCGATGGCACACCAATTCAAACCATAGGACTGAGCAGTCCAAGACAGCCTCACTGGGCATGCGTTGGGGGTGAGAAAATGATCTACTGATGCGAACAATAGGTATGATGGTGTTTTTCTTTGAAGGTTTCCGTGTTGTATCGCAAATAGTTCCTGAAGCTTTGAAGGGCGCGTCGGCATTAGCGCCTTGGCAAGGTGGGAGGACCAGGCCAAGGCCAGACCTCACCTGAATATCATATCAGCCATGTGGATGGGGTTGGAATTGGAAAAGGTGTCAAAAACATCAAAATCACCACCGCCATAGACAACACCACCTCGCGCACAACAGCTAGCCGGACTGGTCTTCTGTCTTGTCAACACTTCCAATGCTTTGCTTCTACGAGTAAACTATAATTTGCTTCCACGCGCCTGCTTAGTGAGGGGATTCACGGACTTGATCTTACACTCGTGTACTGTTCCCAGCTGGTGAACTACTTGGTACTCGGCGTAGACAAATTCTAACGTCTTGCTTCAGACTCTTGGAACTAGTATGTCTGATCTATACCATTCCCTAGGGCAGCAATCAGGCCGCCCTGAGGACGACCCCCGATACCAAAACCCAAATCCAAGCCAGCAAAATATGCAGTTCGATCCTCAGCAGCCTGGCCAACACAGCTTTCCACCGCAATCTAATGCAGGCTATGGAGCTGCTTCAGTCTACCAGAACCAGATGTCCCCCGGAAATGCTCCTCCCCACTATGGCCACGCACAAGATCCCACATATTTCGATCAAGGCGGACTTGGTCAACAACAGGATGGAGGACTTGCAGCGCAGATGGGGAATCTTGGAGTTGGAGAAGTTCCTACTCATGGGAGGAAAAAGAAGAAGGATAGGCATGCACACCATGTTGTAGAACCCACCGGATCTTCAGCAGCTTTCAATGGCATGCCGCAAGGCGATGCTGCTCCTACATCTTACTTGAATGCTGATACTTCCTTACTGCAAGGTGGCCAATTCTCAAATTCACGTCCAGTTACGCCTCAGGTTTCCCAATTTCCTCCTGCCGCCCAGGGACCATTTAATCCTCTGCACCAGTTCTCCCAAGGCGAGTCTGCAAGCAGGAATCCCATCGATTCGGGATTTGCTGCAAATGTTGGAGCATCTGCGCAAGGACGTGTGGATCCAGACCAAATACCTGGTGTGCCCTCGTCTCGCGATTCACTTGCACAGTACTACCTGAAAAATGTTTACCCAACATTCGAACATCATATCCCACCACCGGCATCGGTCTCGTTTGTTGCTTTTGATCAAGGCAACTCATCCCCAAAGTTCACTCGCCTCACCATGAATAACATCCCTGCTACTGCCGATGCTCTGGCTTCCACCGGTCTACCACTAGGACTGCTACTACAACCTCTCGCTCCCCAACAGCCAGGTGAGCTGGAAATACCTGTGTTGGACTTTGGTGAAATCGGACCACCCAGGTGTCACAGATGCCGAGCATACATAAATCCATTTATGGTCTTCAAAGCTGGTGGAAATAAATTTGTATGTAACATGTGCAACTACCCCAATGATGTTCCACCCGAGTATTTCTGTGCTACAACTCCCGCAGGAGCTCGACTTGATCGGGAACAACGACCAGAACTGATGAGAGGAACCGTGGAATTCTTAGTACCTAAGGAATACTGGAACAAGGAGCCTGTAGGCCTTCGATGGTTATTTTTGATTGATGTGGGACAAGAGGCATTTAACAAGGGCTATTTGCAAGCATTTTGTACCGGCGTCATGGCTGCACTTTATGGGGATGAAGACTCGACTGAGGAAAACGGGGCCCCTAAGCGCAGTATACCGGAAGGGTCAAAGGTTGGGTTTGTTACATTTGATAAGGACATACACTTTTACAACATGAACGTAAGCAACGTACCAAACCTCTCTTATTGCTCAAATCTAATAGAAATATAGCCTTTGCTAGAACAGGCTCAGATGCTGATAATGCCTGACATTGAAGATCCATTTGTCCCGCTAAGCGAGGGTTTATTTGTAGATCCATATGAAGCGAAGTAAGTCCGACCTCCATAGGTAATGATAAATTTCTAACACCCCAGATCCAATATCACGGGATTATTGAGCCAATTGCCGGCTCTTTTCTCGGAAATCAAAAATCCCGAACCAGCATTGCTCCCTACCCTCAACTCAGCACTTGCAGCATTAGAGAAGACCGGTGGCAAGATTGTATGCTCGTTGTCTGCTTTGCCTACTTGGGGTCCTGGCCGGCTATTCTTACGCGATGATGGCAAGCAACATGGCGGAGATGCGGAAAAGAAATTATTTAACACAGAGCATCCTGGATGGAGAAAGACAGCAGAGAAGATGGTGGCTGCTGGAGTTGGTGTGGATTTCTTCCTTGCAGCTCCAGGTGGGGGATACTTAGATATCGCCACAATCGGTGAGCTCCAATCTCTCTTTTCAAACCTGGAACTAATCATGTGTAGGTCATGTATCTGCCGCGACTGGTGGAGAGACCTTTTACTATCCCAACTTTGTAGCTCCAAGAGACAATGAAAAGCTGTCGCAAGAGGTTGTCCATACTGTCACGAGAGAGACTGGATATCAAGCGCTGATGAAAGTCCGGTGCTCGAATGGCCTTCAAGTTGCTGCATACCACGGAAACTTTACCCAGCATAGCTTCGGAGCCGATGTTGAGTTTGGTGTTGTCGATGCTGATAAAGCAATGGGAGTTATGTTCAGCTACGAGTAAGTCCTTTCTGCCCATACTTCTCCGAATATTCTAATTTTAATCGTTAGTGGTAAACTGGATGCCAAACTGGATGCGCACTTCCAGAGTGCCTTGTTGTATACTACTGCCGGCGGAGAGAGAAGGGTAAGATGCTCGAATGTTATTGCTAGTGTTAGCGACTTTGCCAAGGATTCCATGAAGTTTGTCGATCAGGATGCAGTTTACACTCTGATTGCGAAAGAAGCTGCGTCCAAGATGCTCACTAATTCTTTACGCGACATTCGAGGAGCATTGAGTGAAAAGAACGTTGATATCCTTGCTGGAGTGAGTCAATCCCACCTCCTGCTGTCGCTTGGATATATACCATAGGCTGCATTTCCTTGCCAAATTACAACCATCTAACACTCCTTTAGTATCGTAAGAACTTTTCCGGTTCTCATCCCCCAGGCCAATTAGTTCTACCAGAAAACCTTAAAGAATTCAGTATGTACATTCTTGGTCTTATCAAATCGCGTGCGTTCAAGGCTGGCCAAGAACCAACTGATCGACGTGTTCACGACATGAGGATGATTAAAGGAATGGGTGCACTTGAACTATCACTTTATCTCTATCCTCGCTTTATCCCAATACACAACCTCAACCCCGAAGATGGGTTCCCAAATGCGGATGGCCATCTACAAATGCCACCATCAATCCGAACGTCCTTCTCTCGAGTCGAAGAGGGAGGAGTATATCTTGTAGATAATGGACAGAACTGTTACATGTGGCTTCATGCACAAACGTCACCAAATCTACTCGAGGACTTGTTTGGTGAGGGCAAAAACAACCTAAAGGAATTGGACCCATACTCTTCTTCACTACCCGTCTTGCAAACTCATCTCAACGCACAAATCCGAAATATTCTTGAATACTTGAAGACAATGCGAGGTTCTAAAGCCTTAACAGTACAACTTGCTAGGCAAGGGCTCGATGGTGCTGAGTTTGAATTTGCCCGACTACTAGTCGAGGATCGAAACAACGAGGCGTAAGTTTCAGCAGCCAATTTATCCACGCCTATCTTCCAAAATCCAATCAAAAGCTGACAATAACGCACAGGCAAAGCTATGTCGACTGGTTGGTACATATACATCGGCTAGTCCAGATGGAGGTGAGTTTCTTCCACACTGCCCCAAGTTGAAGTCAAAACAATTGACCAATTCTAACTTCTTTAGATCACTGGCCAGAGAAAGAAGGAAGACAATGGCGATGGTGGGGTGGCATCAAATTTTGCAGGCTTACGGCCACCATATTGGTAAGCTTTAGTCAAATACAACATCATAGAATTAGCGTGCATAGCAAGGTGGATGGAAAGGCAATTGAAAACATTCTTCCCCATTCTACTGGTTGTTTTTTGGTAGTAGAGTTGCTTTGATGCAGGGATTTTGGAAAAGTTTACACATTCTTGGACTAGCTTTCTGTACTGGATTTCAGCTGCTCAGAGGTATGGATTGAGTGCATGTACAATGAATAGAAGCTCAAGGTTTTGTAGTTTTTGACATACAAGCTAAGCTTTGGGAAAGAAAGCACTGTAGGCCAGATGATATCCTTATTAACATAGAGTCTTAGTAGCTCAGGACCTTGATTTAATGAATGAGGTTGGGAGACTACGGAAAGCAAACCATAAAGTTATTCTTTAATGAGTTGCTGAGATGACAAAAAAAATCTCGTGGAATTGGAATGGAGTTGAAGAAATTGGATGAACGAATAGCACGATTCGATTATATTTAGGGAGCTGCCACGTTCACACAAGGAAGAGCGAGCGGTTTATGTCATAATTCATTGCGGACAGAAAATACTTGTGTGAGCACAATCACAACTTATCATTTATCCTTGTATGTATTACTGCCGGTCATCATTCAAGTTCTCCCGACAACAGAATGCCCCTTTTCAATTGCTCCTAAAACTGTATTTGAATGTCTAATCTGTTTGAGTTAGATAGGGTGGATTAAAATACTTCTCTCAGTAATATGGTAATTCGTTACTCACAAGTATGAAATGTGACTATGGCACATGTGTTGTGTTAAAAAGACGATTGCCGGTGTCAGTAGTGCCTCTGCCGGTAAATTTGTTTTCGGAGAGGCGAAGTGCGATAACATCGAGTGCCGTGTTACGAGCAAATTGATAGAGAGAGCCGCCTGTAGAGACACACTCAGCCTGGACCACCCCTGCAACGACTACTATACGAATAGTAGCATGCAGCTTACGAATATGTTGCTCGAACTGCAACACTGTTTTACCACTGTTCACCACTGAATCTACCAGAACTACTGCGAGGAATCCTTGCAAATGGCAGGTCCTGATATCTATAGGACTACTTGCATGAAGAAACGTAGCGAGTGGGAAAGTGTCGTTCACCCCAAATGCCATAGGTTCTCCACCGCGCATTAGCGCCACAATTAATGTTTTGGCTTCATTAAGTAATCGAAAGCCGCTTGTGTGATGGCCTTGAACGTGCGGAATTGGAAACTCTTCAATGCCAACCACCCAAGGCATGAATTCGGTTGCCAAGTACTGTCCTACCCGGCGGTGGCTTTCCCTTAGCACTGGCCCACCAATTTTTGCGTCTCTCATAGACGTCATTAGGAGTTTGGTACTTTTCCTATTTGTTGCATGATGTAACTGTATGCCAGCTTGTCCAGTACGGTGCTGAAGAACAGAGTCGATAAATTCCTTGTCAGTAAGGCGGACTAATGGAAGTGAATTGGTGTCTAGTCTTGGATTCGAACTGCTTGGTAGCAGGACCTGGCGTGCTCGAAGACCACCGTCACGGATAATATTGAATAGATCCAGTTCCATCGTCTTGCTTCTTGTTTCCTCATCTCCAACAATAACGATTCCCTGATCTGCATTGCTTAACATCCCCAGGTCCAACGGGCTATCTCCAAATGCCCACACATACAAATGGTGAATGCTTTGCAAGCGTACCACTAAAGCCGCTTTCACTGCGGCTGTGACAATGTAGCCATCTGCAATACGCCCTCCGCCGATGACTTTGACCTTATCAGATAAGCCTTCTCTTTCTAGGACCATTTCCCAAACACGACGAAGCCCACAGCTAATAATCACTCCGCCAATATGCTTTTCTTTGGCTACTAATCTTAGTAGGGACACAAATTCTGGATACATCACCACCTTGGATGCTACCTTTTGGCAGATGCATTCAAACTCGTTATCGTTGGCTGATTCTTCGTAAAGAAGTGTAGCCTGGCGAAAGGCAGTGTAAGAATAGCCCAATATGCTGCTGAACAGTTGGTTGAGAGGACAGTCTTCTTTTCCTAGGTAAGAACTTGAAGCCTCCTGCCAAAACAACATACCGGTATCTACAGGAGCTAATGTCCTATCGGCATCCATAACCAACAAAGTCTCCAGCTCGGCCTGGTTAGCCAATATGGACTCATCCAACACCCTCTCAACAACAGATAGATTGTACTTCTCTGTATGATGTTGAAAATCACGTAGTAGCTTCGAAACTTTGTCTAGCAGCGTTGGCTGATGTGACACAAGGGAGAATAAAATGCCATGATCACGGCATAGATTGCGCAGCTGGGTCTTTTCCGTCTCCTGCCATTTCCACAGATGGTTCAATGACGTAAGTGGGCGAGCCCTTGCTGTATCACCTACACGACGTTGTAAGATGATCTCCACGGGGATGTTCAAGTAAAGGATATGCGTGTATGTGTTGAGGTCATTTTGCGTGTATATTGGTAGTCCAGCTTCGTCCTCGGGCCAAAACATGAAATGCCCAGCGACAACTGCAACTCGCCCGCTGTTAGCACACTCATTCCGAATCGTGTCAATTGCGAGCTGGCGCCATAGCACCTTCTCACTTTGCTCCAAACACTGGAAGCCTCCAAGACCACCGGGAGTCACTTTAGCAATCACACTCGAGCCATCATAGATCTGGAACTGTTCTTCGCCTAGCTCGTTCTTCAAAAGATTTAGTAAGAACGTCTTTCCACATCCTGGAAGTCCATATATCCCAACAACTGTTACCTTCTCGCTAATGGTATGCCGGATTCCACTTGCAGTCAAGGATCTCATCCGCGATCCATTCGTGGGAGCTAGCTTGCTGATCGGTGCGTCCTCTGGATTGGGGGACATCTCGAGGATGTTCGAAATACTGGGAGTAGTGAAGACGGCAGTGCTGAGCATTAATTCTTGCTCTAGAGCAGCTGGCTTTATTTATAGTGAACACCCACCCCACTACCTCGGTCTTTCTAATGTGTTTAAAAGAGACTCACTCTGCCGCGTGGCACTATTACTTTTTGATCATGAATCAAGCTACGAAAAACAGAACTTGTACCATACCCTGTCTATACACCCACAGATGTTTGTTCCGAACACGTCTTTGACAGTACCTAAACAATGCCTTCTACCGATAGGCTAGTCTATAAGAGCTATAACAAACTGACATCTCAGATGCATATTCATTTTGACAAAATAAATCAAGTATTAATTCAAATGTGGAATATTGAGGCCTACAACGGGGATGCTTGGCGAGATTCGCCCCGTTTTGCAGAGTTGCCTCACATTAACTTTGTGGCCTATAACTATGTCTATGAAACACAACATGGTATTAATTGTTTCGCCGACAATACCATAGCGTATCATGGTACATGGCGGACGCCTTCGCATTTTGCGGCCTACGATGGCTTATTGGCGAAGTATATCCTAGTCCTGGCTATATCTATCGTTCAAATTTTTGAGGCTTACAATGGGAGAGCTTGGCGAGATTCGCCCGGTTCTGCAGAGCTGAATCACGCCAATTTTGAGGCCTATAATTGCGTGTTTGGGAATGGGTTACAGTTCTTGTAGTGGGTCCACACACTGCGGTATATAATAAATCGAATTTGACTTTCCTCCCGGCGGCGAAAATCCACCTGCAACAGATATTACTTCTGTTCGTAGTCACAACAGTCACTTGATTTCACGTCGGAATGTCTGATATGCATGTGAACGACCCAGAGTCGTCCCTTGGGCTATCTCTCCACTAGAGAGATTCCCTTGAGCCTTCTTCCGGTCCACATCTGCAATCCTCAACATCCTATACTGTTGAGTCGATCGATCCCAGGTTGCTAGACAGCAGATTCAATCCCACACCTCACGATCAAAACTCACTTACGTTTGGAAAGTATCAGCCTCCAAACTCGAGTTTTGAGTATCAGTCACTTCCGTTATCTCCCATGAGTGCACAGTCCTTTCAATACTCGACCGAACAACTATATTCACATTTCACAACAGCACTTGAACCTGAAGTTTACGCCACGGAGATAGCTTCACAGGAGCCTATTGTCTCACAGATCATTTGCGATGTCTGTTTTAAATCTTTCTCTTTACCACATGAGCTAAAGTAATCGTTCCTAAAATACTCCTACGTCAGCCAACGGCTAAATTAAATAGCACTCATTATAAGTTACACACTAGACCGTACAGTTGTCCCGTGGAAGCATGCACTGTCAAAAGCTTTCGATACCGAAACGACCGAGATCGTCACATCGATTCAAAACACAGTGAGGAATGGCCTAACACGAAACGATTCTACTGTTCTGTCGAGACGTGCAAATATTCAGAAGCAAGCAAGAAAGGATTTGCAAGGCAAGATGGCCTGAAGAGACATTTCAAAACTGCGCATGAAAAGAAGAGTCAGTCGGAATACTAGGTTTTAGTGCAAATCAAAACTAGACTCATTTTGCTTTGTTTGACTTCCCATTCTGCAAGCTGAATTGTGGATGCTCTTCGTTTGTAGAAATTGGCCAATTTCACCAACCGTTGATCTTATCAAGTAACGAACTACAGTTGTTAAACAGAATATATAGCTCATCCCTAGCTTTAACTAATAACTCTAGACTTAAAAGTTCGTAGCCAAAATCCAACCAATTTGCGTCAAGCTTCTCTTTTGTTCTTTGACTGTCGAGGCATGTGCTGTGGTGCTTGACTCTTGTTGCCCCCGTTGGATATCGTCACTAACAGTTTACTTCCGAGGCTGCCTGAACATAAAAAGAAATATGGATATCCTCTTTTGTTAAATACCTCAACGGCAATAGTGCAGCTGCTATTGGGTAGGAAAAGGTGTGGTGGTACAACATTACACCTTCCTGAGACAAAACGGACGGTGAAGACAAAACAGACGGTGGAGACAATCCGTCTTCGATCTTCCATTATTTACATTTTCAAAATGTCAACCAGCCTTGAGATAGTCGGAAATGTTAGGGAGCGATTTATTCAGGCAGCCGCTCTCTTACGTCTTATAGATCCAGTTCGTGCTGAGCCAACGGTTTACGGTCTGGATGAAGACTCACCAAACCTCCAATCACCAAGAGAGCTGGTCCTGAAGCGAAAGTTCCTTGATTCTTTTGCCCTTATATGTGCCACAAGAAAGAATGGAGACTCAGTCTCGGCAGCATGTTTGGAGGAAGGTGGCCCTACTGGGACAATTGTTCGGATCGCCAGCAACTCTGGAGTTTCCGATGAAACCCTGAGCCACCTACGAAACATCCTAGGCTTAATTAGCAGCATTTCAAGCACGTAATCCAGATGAGCTTTGCGATGAATCCGACTAACATCCTATTTCTGTAGTGGTCGACACAGCCGTTCGGGAAGGAGAAGTGTTAATCAATATTGTGCAGCTCGACATGCCAAAAATTCGTATGTATGTTCAGAATTTACGGAAGTCAGAAGTTATTACTTCAGGAACAATGTCAGATCTAAAAGCGCGTCTTATAAAAGAACTGTCAAGCAATAATCTGGTTGCATTACACGATTTTCTGAGCTGGTTTGATAAATTCTACTACTTCCATACCCTACAATCGGACTCAGAGAACGAGGAAAGGTCTATTTTACTTAAATATGTAATGTGGGCCCAGAAGGCGAAGAAGGTGTATCGCAATTACTTGAGAGCTGCCTTCTCCAGAGGAGATCAAACACTTCCTCGGTGGGTGTATATCATTTTTAAACTTGGTCGGTACGGTGTTGCTGCGAAGGCTCTTGTGCAAACTGCATCAGAACTCCCTCAATTATTCAATCCTATATCCGTGGAGGCCCTAAATGCACCACCAAAATCACGCTTCACTTTACAAGATACGGATCTGCCTCTCACTTGCGTTCTGCGAAGATTAGGAGAAATTAAACCAGATGAGATGGTACCTCGTCTTGCCAGTATCTGGAATCATCATGATGCAGAAACATACTTCCGGAAATCCTGTTCAGTTGACCTGACTACTCATGCAGAGTTGCAAATGATCAGCTTCTACGACCACAATCCACAGTTGATGCCACGACTTAGATTCATCGGCGTCAGCAAAAAAGCATGTTATCTGTGCCTTCAATTTCTCACAGCCCATCCTGAAGCTTTTAGCGTCTCATCTTGCCATCAGAAAATATATTTATCTTGGATCCCACCCCCAGCGACGACAGCCAAAATCTACAAAGGATACAAGGCTATCACAACAGATATGAGTAAAAAGATGGAGGCAATCGCAAGACAAGATTTAATCACTCGTTTCGGGTTGCGACGCTATCCTGTACCAGCAGATTCTACAGCTGGAGTGTCACTCTCTGGTCTAACTGAGTCAAAGAGCCTAGAAGTCACAGCATCTGAAGATCTTGACTATATTGAGATTGATCCCGTAGGTTTCACAGATAACGAAGGATTACCGGACACTGGCCCTTCTCGCTATGCTGCTCCCGACAAAGTCACTGATTCTAGTACCTCTACTCGTTCAGTGAGTCCTGCATATTCAATTCCTAGTTCACAGAAGATTGGTGCAGGTGAGGCAAATTTCCGTAGGAGTGGACCCGAAATTCCATGGCAGATTAACCAGGCATCCCTTTCATCAATGGTATTTTATTTTCCCTACCTGCGTGGTGATAGACAAGATATTATCATGCTTGGAACCGTTCTAGACCCTCACACAAGCTCCCCATCTTGGTCAAAGTTACTTGAGCTTCTAAATCAAGACCTCAGTTTTGGGCCCGTTTTTCGAGACTCGGATTTTATGATAGTCAACGATCAGATTCGAGTTCATAACGAGCGACAATTCGTCGCCTGTGTGCAATATCTTTTTAATTCTAGGGTATCAAATTCAGAAGTGAAGATTTGCGATGAATCTTCAATACCTCAGACTACCAAACGACAAAATGAGAGCTAGGGAAGCTAGGAGAATACCGCCTGCAAATTTATGGTTTTTGGTTTTTCCACCTTCGGACACAATGTGCCCACCACTATAGAAAATCCAGCTACTGTCTTATGATAAGGACGTGGCATAGTGTGTTCTTCAAGTACTTCATTAGTTGTTTAGCATTTCTTTGACTTTGATATGAGCAGGATCCTGAGCTGAGCATTCGATACTTCGATTCAAAAAGACCCCTCTTTAAATATTATTCATATCTCTGGAATTAGTCATCTGCCGTAAAGAATTATTGCTTGAGATCCATACTATAGTTCTATATTCACCAGGATCGTCCAGTGAGGCAGCTGGCTATGACGTTATGCCTCGGGCATCAACACCCGCTGTTACTGTACGTCAACATCGTAAATATCTTCGCATCACGAGAACCCTTTGGGTTAAAACTATGGAGAGACCACCATTTTCTGGATTGATGCATTATGCGTATAAATCTGTTGAAACCAAACAAAAGACATCGAAAACTTGAGGTTTTGACCTTGGTTTCCTGAGGGTTTTTGTTTCGTACTGACAATCTTCGCCCGCGTTGCCGCCGTTGACTAATCGTTTTAGTGAAATATCGTCTGGGATTACCAATGTAAAATCTAGAAATGTACGCATAACTAATGAGGCTTGAAAATTGACATACTCATATGATTTCTATCAATTTCAATACAGAATGTGAAAGGATCCAGTATGCTGTTTGGAAAAAGGCCGCATATGTTGAGTTGCTACAGTGGCCAGAGCTGTTTGACGTGACCACAGCCTCCTGATAACGTTAAAGCGAAGAGCAGACTCAATAGGTCGAGTCAGATAGAATGATGTTTGCAATATCTGAAACAGGCATGGCTTGTGTCGTCAGCAAACGTTTACACTTGATTGGCACGAACAAGAGTAATTTGAGACGAATTCTGCAGCTTTGATTACAACTGTCTCCAAGATTGGTCTAGTTTTGAGTCTTCATTTTGAAAGGCGATCAAGGATTTAGCATGGAATCTTTCGCGATAATTTTTCACAGTGCGGATACCAGGCACAATCCGAGGATCCTGCATTCTCAGGTGAAGCGTCTGTTGATTCATCTAGCATTTATTAGTACGAGTTAATTAACACTATTCTATAGCCCTTTGAAAAACTCTAGCTTTCCACACGTCTACCACTTCAAATCCCCTTCGACGTTTCCGTTGCCTCCTTTCTTTCCGAGATCTCAGTTTCTCTGTCGCCATCTTTTTCTTCAGTGTCACCTCTTCCTGCAGCATACAACACAGCAGCAGGGCCTTCGAACTTGAGTGTAATCTCTTCGAGGGTGAGTCCTTTTGTTTCAGGCCATAACAGAAAGACGGCAAAGAAAAAGATGATATTGTAGCTTGCGTTTATGATGTAGAATTTCCAACCAAGGTTTTGCATTGCATAGCCCATGGAGAAAGAAGCCATCAAACTATGTGGCATGTTAGTAATGTTACATTATCGATTTCCACAACAGAGATCATCGAAAGTGTAAAATGAGGTTCCACTCACCCAAATCCATTATCTAACAAGCGGAAAATTGCAATACCCGTTGTGCGAAGTTTGTATTGACATATTTCGGTAGGGTAAAGACTTGTCATTGGAGTGATGGAGAAAGCGTAGAACCCTTGGAATAAAAAGATGATAGCGATTGTACCATAGATACCAGATGTGTTCGTGCTTTCACCAAAAGCTATTGAGAAGAGGAAGATGAATTAGCAATAATGAACTAACCATCAGATCTAAACAAGCTGGGGACTTACTCTTCACCATTCCACCAAGAATAAACAGGGTGATGATCATCCCAGCAATGCTTCCTAGAGTCTGCATTCGGCGACCAATGTGATCAAGCATGTAACTGCCACAACATGCAACAAAGAGAGACCAGCAGCTTATGATGACTTGAATTTGGGTCTGTGTTTTCGTGTTTGTGATACCAGCTTGAGTAAGAATTTTTCCGAGGTAGAAACTATCTATGTCAGCTGCAACTGGTTCATAGTTCGAGAGAAAGGTAACGTACGACACAACAAAGTTGCCAAGTAACTGAATCATTACACCGAAGGAAAGTAGTACAGCCAATCGCTTCTGGTTCGCTCTTCCCTTACCGATCTCTACCCAAGGGTTTCCAGGGGATACCTCCTTCTCAATTGTAATAGCAAGATCGATGTTGTCAAAGGCACGCGTCACTGCATCCGAGTTAACGCTCTCTTTGTTTTGGACGATCATCAAAACCTCCCGCGCATGATTATGCTTCCCCTTCGCAATCAACCAACGTGGCGATTCCGGGACGAACGGGAGAAGACACAAAGAGATGAGACTGGGCACAATTTGAAGCAAGGAAGGCAGTCTCCATGCCCATGTGGATGGTATGTTCTGACTTCCGTAGTTGATGATCGACACAACCAAACTACCAACGTAATAACATGAGAAGAAGAATCCCAAGATTCTACCTCGCGTCTTGGAAGGGAGTAACTCTCCCAAAAGAGCAGGGGCAGCACCACTGGATAATTGGGAGCCAGCACCAATGATAAAGCGTGCTATGATGAACATGGCAATATTTTGGGACGCTCCTTGTAGTATAGCTCCGACAAAACAAATCATTGCTGATGCCACGATTGCGTTTTTTCGTCCAAGGTAGTCCGGAATAGGCTGCATAAACAAACAACCGAAGATGCCACCCATCCAAACTGCGGCATTGTTCAAACCCGTAGTGGCAACGTTGAGGTTGAAGTATTCCGTATAGGAAGGCAGAATGGCAAGGCCATTCATTACAGACGCATCGTATCCAAGTGTCTACAATACGTGGGTGAGCCCAGAAAGATATGATATGGCCTGTAAAGACTTACGGCAGAGTTAACGATCGCAACACCAAGCAATAGTCCAGTGAGCACCTTCGTGTTCCTTGGAACCAGTTTGGATACATGCTGAAGCTCGTAAGTTATCATGTTCACCGGAGAGAGTTTGGACGGTGGTGGGGCGTGATAGAGGTTTGATGATCTTAACAGAAGTTCTTGGGCTGGAGGCGGCGAGGCGAGATGAAGGGGTTTTTGTAAAGTGCAACCCAGCCACATTCACATAGTCTTAATCTTCTAATCTTCCATTATTGAAACCGAGATCACGGTCTGGCTACCGTTTCAGTCAAACATACCATTTCCAATATGCTAATCTTGGTAGGCTCGGGTGACTTCGGCGAGCTCATCGACCAAGCGAGCCAGACTAAGCAAACCTCAATCCCGGACGAGTTCGGTTTAGATCTTAACCCCACAAATGTTCTGACTAGGCGAGATAGCTGGTCTTATCTTCAACTTGTCGATTGGTGATTGGTGTTCATGCTCGACGGTCATTTTGCCAAGATGAAGGTGTCTACGTGAGTATCGCAGATGTAAATGACACAGAGAAGAACAAAATGGATGCTCCAATCTCAGCCAAGGATTTCATTTGTTGTCACTTAGATATTAATATCCAGCCAGTTTTGCACCAGACATTTGCTTCCGCACTTAAAAGCAAAGATATTTTGCATAGCAAGGCAGAGTTTAACGTGGTTTAAGTGACATATCCCACCGACAATATGCCTGGAAGAACGAGGCAATGGCCAGCATGGCGCGACTTCACTCAGTCCGATAAAACCAGCCTGGACGAGGAAGAAGCATTAAGGATAAAGCATTCCATAATTGAAGAATACGGCGAAGACAGCCTCAGGAGGAGCTGGACGAAAACCTGCAAGGCCTTAGAATCCATCACTGCCCAAATTGCGAGCCAAGGAAGCGCTGCTGTCCCTGTCTTCGAAGCGAGTAGTATTCTGGAGAATGGCTTCTCTGCCGACGAAGCGACTCAGTTGACAACCACGGGTTGCTGTATCATCCGAGGGGTAATCGACCACGAAGAGGCTAAAGAACACTACGAAAATGTTAAATCCTATGTCGCAGATAATCGTTCCAAGATCCAGGGCTGGCCAGCTGCGAGCCCTTCTATGTTACTCCTCTATGACTCGCCAACACAAATCGCTCTCCGAACTCATCCAAACCAGCTTCTCTTGCAACGACGTTTGAATAATTTGTGGCATGGGTACTCAGAAGATACTTCACCAGAGCCGCTCCTGTTCTCAGACGGCATTCGAGA
>Ga0247810_10000880_pt1 | contig 23478 bp, 16 predicted proteins | sample UWRJL119311C1_FD_179918 | JGI IMG/M metagenome (GOLD analysis project Ga0247810, IMG submission 179918) | Plant litter microbial communities from Arlington Agricultural Research Station in Wisconsin, United States - UWRJ-L119-311C-1 | ecosystem: Environmental > Terrestrial > Plant litter >... | reverse complement strand
GGTGGCACAGTTGAAAAAATAAAGATTTGTATACCATATCCTTTCAAGGAAATCATCCCCCAATTGGACGGCCGACTTGTTCCAATACGCATTCCATGAAAGAACATTCTTTTCGAAAACAGCCTTGAGTTGTGCATGTGAAATTGCCTGACTTGCCGCAGTTGCTGCTGCAAGCTTAACGTCGGGTCCCTCTTTCATGGAAACACAAGCTAAAAAAGGCTGGCTTTCATCCAGTGCCGCCTCCAGCAGGCTCATAGTTTCAGGGTTCCCGTTCCAGCTCATTCTTTGTTTTTTGAATAACACCTGATTTGTGGATACACATAAGCTGAATGCTTTATCTTTTGAGTGGCTTTGATCGCTTGTCACCTGTCCGGATTCCTGTTGAGGTAACACCTGCCGGAACTCCATTGTACCCCCCTGCAGGTTTTCTACAGATTGATAAGCAGGAAATTCCTGTGGCGTTGAAGGATCCGGGATAATTTTGATCCGGTTAAAAAGATTGGCATGGGGCTTACCGTTTTCGTCGACCAGCTCCATCCATAGTTTGTCGTCTGACATAGCCGTGAAAATGGAGAGGAACAAGTGTTTTTTATCGGCTGTTAACAGTTCGACCCTGCACAGACCATTAGAGATGTCCAGTGCATGACCAATTAGCTGGATTTTTCGCCGGTCAAAACCAAGCAGTAACGATCCGCAGGGAAAAGGTCGTGGATAAGGTTTAGCATAGTTTTCTGCCGACATCTTATTGTATTTGTTATACCACTCGTCATCCGTTAAATTGGACAACTCAGCTGGAATCTGGTCTACCTTATCAAATACTGATTTAAAAGTACCTAATGCCTCACGGTTTTTTTCCGCTATCCTGATATCCCATACATTATTATGGCCAAACCTGATCACTATCGCATCTGGTCTTGTCGTAACTACTGCTCCCATCGCACCGTTACCTAATAATGCGCCCTCAAAAAAATCTGTGGCGGGTTTAGCATATTTGATACTATGTTTTTTTGCTAATTGGACAGGATTTAAAGGCAAAACTTCCTGCGCTCTGATTAGAATACTCTGTAAAAGCAGCATTATGGAGATAAAAATTCGAAGCATATTGATCGGTATCGTTCTTATTTGGTATAACAGCTAAGTACATCGAAATTGCCCGTACTGGCAATGGACGATTGCATGAATTCAATGAACTATTCCTTTTTTTTCCGTTTTTACTTTAAAAAGAGCACTATACTTCTACATTGTAATGTAGTATTGCAGCAAAGAGGGATATTATCCGAAATATTTTATTTTATTTGTATGTAATAACACATTCCCCAATTGCGCACACACCAGGCACAATAAAATACTATCGTTTTAGCTGATGAAACTTGATTTTGATAACGAATACGAACTTCTTAAAAGGTTGCAATCGGGAGATCAGCTGGCTTTTGAATCGTTGTATCAAAATTATAGCCGGGAAATCTATAGCAAATTAGTTAAAATGGTCAAAAATGTGACCCTGGCCGAAGAGTTAACACAAGATGTATTTGTTAAAGTATGGAACAAGCGCGAGGTTATTACAATAGACCAGCCATTCCGCTACTACCTTTTAACCTTAACTAACAATATCGTCAACGATTTTTACCGCAAGGCGGCAAGGGACAGAAAGCTGCAGGATGAAATAATTGCAGCAAGTACTGAGCTATATAATCCAACAGAAGAGCAGATTTATTACAAAGAAAGCAAAGAGTTGATGGATCAGGCAATAGACAGTCTGCCCTCTCAGCAAAAACTGGTATTTCAAATGTGCAAAATCGAAGGAAAAAGCTACGACGAAGTAAGTAAACTACTGGGCATCTCAACTTCTACGATCAGCAATCACATTGTAAAGGCGACAAAAAGTATAAAAACATACTTTTTCACTCAGAAAAAAGGCTTTTTACTTATCGCAATGTACCTGTTTCAGCACAAACACTAAATAAAATTAAAAGAATTCATCTTTTTTTTCAATTCATATAGAGGATCTTCATTTATCAAACGTATAGCCTATATAAATAGATACATTTTGAAAGAAAACGGAGAACTAAAACTGCTTTACGGGAAGTATATCAACAATCAATTATCCGCGGAGGAGATCAGAAACTTATTAATCAGCCTTGGAGATATTTCTGAACAGAACCTGAATCAGTTGACTTCTGCTGTATTGTTTGAACCTATCGAAGTCGCAGGAAACAATGAACAGGTAAATCGAAGTTTAGAAAAGATGCTTACTGGAATTAAGCTGAAACAACAAATACCGGTAAAACCTTTCCAGAGAAAATTATATACCTGGCTCTCCGGTGCCGCAGCCGCAGTTTTGATCTTCGTGTCGCTCATTTATTTCACCAAAGAAGACTCATTAGAAAAGCAGGCAGCAGTCGCAAATCTGCAACCTGGTAAAAATAAGGCCATATTAACGTTAGGCAATGGCAATCATATCACGCTGGATAATGCGGCAAGTGGTGAACTCGCCACACAGGGAGGTGTTCAGATTTCAAAAACAAAAGAAGGAATTGTTTACAGGGTTACTCAAGGAGCAACGACTTCAAATGAACAAAATACAATTGAAACCCCAAAAGGTGCACAATACATGCTGATACTGCCAGATGAATCTAAGGTTTGGCTGAATGCAGGATCTTCACTTAAATACCCGGTTTCGTTTACTGCCGCTAAAAACAGGGTCGTTACGCTTACAGGTGAAGCCTATTTTGAGGTCACAAAAGAGCCAGCGCATCCATTTATCGTAAGAACTGATAAACAGGAAGTACAGGTGCTGGGTACTCATTTCAATATTAGTTCTTATGCAGATGAGCCGGCTACCCTGACCACCTTACTGGAAGGAAGCGTTCGTGTTTCAAAAACAGGAACAGAAAAAATCATCAAACCAGGAGAGCAGGCAGTATCAGATAGCAAGGGCATAAAAACCACTGCGGTTAATATAGAAGAAGTGATGGCCTGGAAAAATGGCTATTTCAGGTTCAACGATGAAAAGATCGAAAGCATCATGCGAAAAATAGCCCGTTGGTACGATGTAGAGGTAGAGTTTAAAGGAGAAATATCACAGGAAGAATACAATGGGAAAATCTCCAGATTTAAAAGCATAGCTCAGGTGCTGGATATGCTGAGTTCCACAAATACGGTTCACTTTAAAATTGACGGAAGGAGGATTTTAGTGATTAAATAACTACTCCTAAAAACAAACAACCAGACCCCGAATGCTATCGGAACCTGGTCGAGTTTGGCACAGCTTATAATATAATTATCAACTCATTAACAGCAGATACCTCAGGCTTCGAAACTAAAAGGTATGCTGCATCAACCAAACCAAACAAATGTATAAAATTTATACTACTAAACTTGGTGCGCGATATCCTCGTATCCATAAAATACTACTATATATGAGGTTAACCGCCCTGATATTGATGGTGTCCTTATTGCACGTAAGCGCTGCAAGTATTGCCCAGAAAATTTCGCTAGCTGAAAAGAACGCCCCTATTAATCAAATCTTCGACCAGATCAGTAAACAGACTGGCTACGATTTTTTGGTGACGAGGGCAATGATCACCCATGCAAAGCCTGTTGATATCAATGTGAAAAATCAGGAGCTGGAATCGGTATTGAAAAAGATTTTTGACGGTCAGCCCCTCACTTATGTCATTAAAAACAGGTCAGTTGTAGTCTCTCAGAAAGAAACCTCCATCTTAGACAAAGTCATTGCTGTATTTACAAATGTCGATATAGAAGGTACCGTAGTAGACTCGCTCGGTGTATCTCTTCCTGGTGCCACCATCAGACTCAAAGGCAGCTCCAAAAGAGTAACAACAGACAGACAGGGCTTTTTCCGTATGGAAGATGTTCCCCTGGATGGCACAATACAGGTTTTTTACCTGGGTTATATGACTAAAGATGTGAATGTATCTCAGGGTGTAAGAACGATTACGTTAAAGGCAGAGAATAAAATGCTGGAGGAAATCACGGTTACCAATGGTTATCAGCAGATTGAAACTAAAAACTTATCAAGTGCAATAGATGTACTGAAAGCGAAGGATATAGTCGTGCCCGGTATGTTCAGTATAGATCAGGCACTGGAAGGACGTGTGGCGGGTTTAACGGTGATGAACACTTCCGGTGATATAGGTACAGTGCCTAAAATCAGGATCCGTGGTACTTCTACAGTACTAGGTAACCACGAACCTTTGTGGGTAGTGGACGGGGTAGTAGTCAATGACCCGGTAAATATATATCCATCCACCATCAATGACCTGGATTTTGTGAACCGTCTGGGCAACTCTATCTCTGGTTTAAAACCTTTTGACGTGGAAACCATCACTATTCTGAAAGATGCCTCGGCTACCGCACTGTATGGTGTTCGCGCAGCAAATGGTGTAATTGTGATTACTACCAAAAAAGGACATATAGGCGAACCGATCATTAACTTCTCAAGCGCTACTACATTTAGCCCGCGACCAAGATATACAGATAAAAATATCAATAGCATGGATTCCCGGCAGCGGGTTGACTATTCAAGGGACCTGATCAACAATAACGTTGCCTACCCCGCCAATATCAATTACGTGGGTTACGAAGGCGCGCTGCACGATTTATATACCAACGCGATTAGTTTTGATCAGTTTCAGCAGCAGGTTTCAGCAATGGAAACCCGTAATACAGACTGGTTTGGTTTGATTGCTCAGGATGCCATATCCACTCAGAACGATATCAGCATATCTGGTGGCACAGATAAAATGCGTTATTATGGCTCATTAGGGGCTGCAAATCAGACCGGTAATGTGAAAGGTGACCGCATCAATCAGTATACCGCATTTATCAAATTGAATTCCAGGTTATCAAATAACCTTACCTGGGATATGAATTTCAGGGCCAATGTGAGCAAGAAAAACTTCGTGGCAACCAATGTCGATGCCATCGACTACTCTTATAACACTAACAGAGCAATATCTGCTTATAATGAAGATGGTTCACTGAATTATTACCAGAAATATGGAGTTGATTATTTGAATTTCAACATATTAAATGAAATTGATCAGTCGCGTGATATCAGTAATTTATCAGGCATCAACCTGACCAACTCTTTTGGTTACAGGATCAGCCCTGATTTAAAAGCTGCCCTGATCTTTTCTTATGCCCTGAACAATACTGATCAACGCATCAGTTATGGTGAAAACACCTGGTATTCGGCTCAGTTAAGACGCAGCAATGCAGGTGTAGCTCCCGATCCTTCACAAACACAGATGCCATTTGGCGGAGAATTGCAATCGAACATTACCCGCAACTACAACTACCTGGTCCGTCCTCAGTTTGACTACAATAAAACTTTCGGTAAAAATCTGGAACATGAGCTGGTGGCCACCATTGGAGGTGAATTGTCTTCCACCAAATATGATGGATCGGCGACCGTAAACCGTGGTTACCTGCCAGAACGCGGTGGTATCTTTGCTACAGTGAATCCACTTACCTACCCCGCCTACGCGGTTTGGGCATTGGAAAATCCTGTTAAAATAACAGATCAGCTGACCAATTTATTATCTGGTTATTTTACGACCAGCTATACGTTTAAACATAAATATACCATCAACTTCAATACCCGTACAGATTATTCGAACAACTTCGGCTCCCGCAGCAATGAGAAGTTTTTACCGTCCTATTCCGTTTCGGGAAGATGGGATGTTGCACAGGATTTCTTCAAAAACTCACAAGCCATTAATATGCTGGCTTTCAGGGGATCGTATGGTATACAAGGCAATATGCTTCCCGGACAAACACCTGAACTGATCATGAAAAACGGGGGATTAAATCCGGTAACGGGAGAATACAGTTCAACTATTGCTTATTATCCTAACCCTAACCTGAAATGGGAAAAAACAGGACAGTTTAATGGTGCCCTGGATTTCTCATTATTTGGAAATAAAGTGAATGGATCTTTCTCTTATTATTACAAAAAAACAGACAACGCATTTGTGAATGCCGCGGTGAGTGATGTAAACGGACTGGATTCTTATGTAGTAAATGCAGGTACAGTAACCAATCGTGGTATTGAAATTACCCTGAGTTTCACGCCAATCAATAATGCCCTTAAAGGTGGCAAAGGTTTTGTATGGCGGATAGATCCTGAAATCGGACAGGCCATCAATTCCCTGGTCAACAGTAAAAGCGTTAATACAGCTACCGTCAACAGCAATACCTATATCAATTATTTAAATGGATCCCAGGTGATTGACGGGAAATCCATCAATTCCTTCTACTCCTATTCTTTTGCTGGTTTAAACCCGGTAAACGGGGCACCGCTTTTTAATAACGACCAGAATACGCCAGAAAATATCCTGAAACTAAAAGGTTTAACTTCAGACCAGCTGTATCAATATGTCATGGTGCCATCAGGCAACAGAATTCCAACATTACAAGGTGGATTGAACAATTATTTCGCTTATAAAAGCTTCTCGTTGAGTTTCAACATTGCTTATAGCATAGGCTCCAGGCTGCGCCTGAACAGGTTATTTGAAAATAACTACGGTCCAAACGCAAGTATCAGCACCATGGCGGCAATGCCGGAAGATAATGTGAATACCCAATTGTTAAACAGATGGAGAAAGCCCGGCGACGAGACGTTCACCAATATCCCCGGTTTATTGAATCCGACCGACTATGCTTATTCCAGAACACATTTCTCTTCGGGACAGAGTTATGCTTATGCCACTAATATCTGGCAGATGTATGATGCTTCGGACGTAAGGACCGCAAGCGGAGACTTCCTGAGAATTAAAACCTGGTCATTCCGTTATGCCATGTCTGATGCCTTCTGTAAAAAAGCAGGACTTAAAATGGCGTCCATATCGCTGGCAGGCACAAACTTGTTTACACTTGCGAGCAAAGATTTACGTGGTCAGGATCCGGAACAAACAGGTTTTACGACAACTAACCAATTACCTATCCGCCCTTCCTTTTCTATGGGTATAGATATCTCACTTTAAAATTCTGCAGACATGAGCTCAATTAAACTTAAACATATCATCTTTTTGCTAGTGTTGCTGAATGTTTCAGCAGGTTGTAAAAAGTTCCTTGAAGAAAGATCACAAACCTTACAGTATGTAACCAGTTATACGCAACTGGATGAACTGCTGGTAGGCGAAGCTTATATGGCAAACGACAATAGTTTTCCGGCCAATACTACTGGAAAGTACATGCCCTGGTTAAATGTTATGGATGATGACATCACTGAAGCTGTGATGTTCAGGTCTTATCCGGATACACGTGATCAGGTTTTCGGAATGTATACCTGGCAAAGTAAACCCTTTACCAATGCCTTGTATTCACCGGTACAGGATGATACCTGGACCAGGTTTTATAAACATATCAATGCTACCAATATCATTGCAAAAAAAGCAACAGAAATGACTGATAATCCTGCACAATTAAAAAGGATCAGAGGTGAAGCTTTATTTTTACGTGCGGGTTATTATTTTTATATGGTAAACCTGTATGCCAAAGCCTATCATCCGGCTACCGCAACTACAGATTTAGGGGTTCCTTTGAAAACAACAGAATTTGTAGAGACGGCCTTATCTGTGCGCGCCAGTGTGGATGCAGTTTACCAGCAAATCATTACCGATTTAAATGAGGCCGAACAGGACCTGACAGGCGTGACCGCCAAATCCCTGTACCATGCAGATGTAAATGCAGTAAATCTTTTACAAAGCAGAATCTACTTGTACATGCAGAACTGGACTGCCAGTGCAGAGGCAGCCAACAAGGTGATCAGTCGCAAGCCCCGTTTGTATAATTTAGCCACTTACCAGCCGAAAACCAGCTTCTACACCGTTAAATCGCCAGAGGCATTGTTTAATCAGGGTACAAATTCCATGGTTTTCCTGCAGTATGAAAATGGATTCAGCACTTTCAAACCAACGGATGAACTGATGGGACTTTATGCGCAGAACGATTTAAGAAGAACTGCATTTTTCGAAGTTGACAGCAGGGGGAAATACCGTTACACCAAGGTTTATCGCTCCGCATTGACGAATACCAACCCCGAAGCCTATTATTCAGACAACTTCTTTATGCGTAATGCTGAAGCCTATCTGAACCTTGCAGAAGCAGCAGCTATGCTCGGAAATGATGCACAGGCCAGTACTGCTTTGAATACTTTGCGCCAGGCAAGATTTGCGGCAGCCGACTACCAGCCGGTAAATTTAACGGCAGCAGCTCTGGTAAGTTATATCCGCGATGAGCGCAGAAGGGAAATGTGTTTTGAAGGTCACCGTTGGTTTGATTTGAAACGTTATGCGGCGAATACAAGATATCCTTTCAGCAACAGCATTTCACACCCCTATTCGCTGGCGGGCAGCGGTACGGCTGCCTTACAAGCTACCTTAATTTTGTTACCTGATGATGCAGCTTATCTGATCCCTATCCCTGATCCGGCAATGGAATTTAACAGGGGCAGTTTAGTGCAGAATCCAGAAAGACCAGACCGTAAATTTTAATTCAGACAGACATGAAAACATATCTAAAATATTCAGTTGTGCTGCTTTTTGCGGTGTTGACAGCTTGTAAAAAGGACAGCATGCCTGAGGCATCAGAGCCGGTTCTAAACAACTATGGACGCATGGACAATCCTTCCAATGAAGTCGATCACCAGATTTACCTATTTTATCAGGAAACCAAAGTGCCGGTTTTTTATTCAGATACCATCAGTACCAACCCGCTCAAGGTACTCAACCTGAATTATCAGCTGGCTGGTCCGAGCAGCAGTTATATCTATACCTATGCTAAAAAGAAGGCAGACCTGCTGGGTGGAATTGCTTTTGTAAAAAATCAGCTCTTGCCTGCGCTGGGTCCAAAACTCAAGCCTTATTCCTTCTCCCTGCTGGATACCGTAAAAACTGTTATCGTATACAGCCCGGATTATAGTTTTACCACAAATTATAATGTTTTACCGGGACTGACTACGTTTGGCATAGCTGGCATACCGAGAATAGCAACAATGACTCCTGCGGAGCTGGTGACTTACAAGGCTGATATTTTTATCAGTTTACTAACCAATCCTTTAAACGCATCTGGTTTATTGAAGGATTTCTCTTCAACATCTGCCGGATTCTATAGTAAATATGCTTATCCCGGAGCTGTTAACAACGATTTTTACCTGGAGTTTAAAGATAAAAGGGAGTACGGTTTTATTTTGGACGGGTATGAATCAGAATATGGCTATAGCACACCTGCTGAATTTGCTGACCTGACACAATTCCTGACTAAAGTTTTAACTATCAGCCAGGCAGATTTCGAAGTAGTCTATGGTAATTACCCACTGGTAATGAGTAAATATAATTTCTTAAAAGAGGCTTTAACCACACTTGGATTTGATTTAACCAAAATTTAAAACACAGCTCTTTATGCATATTAAAAGATCAGTATTCTGGTTCTTATTGGGAACCCCTATGCTCACATTTGCCCAGCAGCCTTATACGCTTCAGGTGAATATCGGAAAACTTGTAGATCCGGGAACAGCCTACCTGAACTATCAGACAGGGGATAAACTCATAGGAGATTCCGCCCTGTTAAAAGACGGCACCTATCATTTTAAGGGCAGTATCAAAGAACCAGCACTGGCACGCCTCGCTATCCGCAAAGCGGGTGCAAAAGTGACCGGGCCAATGCTTTTCAATGCGCCGGTATGGCTGGAAAAAGGGAATTTACAGTTAAGTGCAATTGATGCAACTGCAGAGCCGGTAATTACCGGTGGAACACTAAATTCAGATTATCAGCAACTGGAAGCGAGTAAAGCGCCTGAAAGGGATAAAATTATGGCTGCCTCAGAGAAAGTGGCCAGGGCCAGTGAAGAAGAAAGGAAGTCGCCGGAATATTTAAAAGCACACATGATCGTGATGAAAGCAGCGATGAACGCATCAGCAATCAAGGATTCCTTATATATCAGCAGTCACCCTGCCTCTTATTTAAGTTTGTACATGATTGCCAATTCCATCTCTACTGCGCCGGTGCCGCAGCTGGAAAAGCAACTGGCTGCTCTGTCTAAAAGCCTGCAAAGTTCGGCACTGGGCAAATCACTGAACGGCTCCATCCAGGTGTTAAAGAACAGGGAAGTGGGTGGCCAGGCACCGGGTTTCACGCTGAAAGATGTGCATAACCAATCGGTCTCCCTTGCGTCATTCAGGGGTAAATACGTACTGCTCGATTTCTGGGCAAGCTGGTGCATCCCCTGCCGTAAGGAAAACCCCAATGTAAAAGCGGCTTATGCCAATTTCAAAAACAAGAAATTCACGGTCGTGTCTGTGTCAATAGACGCACCTGAGGCCAGGGCTAAATGGCTGGCAGCAGTAAAAGAGGATCAGCTGGACTGGACGCAGCTTTGTGATGAACCGGGCGGCAGCAATCAGGCCGCACTTTTATATAATATCAGCGCCATTCCACAGAACTTCCTGATTGATCCAAACGGAAAGATCATTGCGAAAAACCTGCGGGGTGAAGAATTACAAAAAAGCCTGACCAAACTGATTCACTAACAGCTAAAAACCAGGCACAACAGCGTAGCACACAATACACACAACAATATGAGAATTTTAAAAAAGAGTTTCGTTCTGCCCATTATCGCCCTCGGCCTGTGTACCCCCTTCGCGGTGCTGGCACAAAGCAAGGTTTTCAACGTGCAGGTTAACTGGCCGAATGGTGATGGTAAGTTACTCACCTTAACTACCAATCGCAATGGAAACAATATCACACTGGATTCTGTCCGCGTGCTCCATGGTAAAGCGGTACTCAATGCCGCCACAGCAGAACAGTACAGTGCAGTTTACTTAGGGGTTAACCAAGCTTATGTTCAGGAACTGCTGGCATACCCCGGCAGAGTGAATATCGAAATCAATAACACAGCTGGATCTGACGTTAACAGTACCTTAAGTATTAAAGGGGGTTATGAGCAGGATCTGTTTCAGGAATACAATAAAATATTCATGACCGGACTGGCCGCTAATTTTGAACGCATGAAGGCCTTGAAAGCGGCCGGGGATGTAAAGTTGAAGAAAGATTCGATTATGGCTTTTTACAAACCTACTTTCGACAGCTTATTGCATGTGCAGGATTATATTTCCACCAAATACAGTGATAAAGATATTGCCGGATTTATGCTGACTAAAAGGGCACCTTCTTTATCCGTGGAAGAAAGAAACAGAGAGTATAACAGTTTATCTGACAGGGTTAAAAAGGGGGTCTATGGAGTTGCGGCCAAAAAAGTGATCACCAGTATGGTTCAAAGGGAAGTGGGTCAGCCTGCCTTTCAGTTCTCGGCAATGACCAGCGATAAAAAGCAGATTAAGCTGGCTGACTACAGAGGGAAATATGTATTGCTCGACTTCTGGTCGTCTACCTGCGTTCCCTGCCTGCGTATGGCTCCTTATGTAAAACAGTTGTATGATACCTACCGTGCAAAAGGTTTCGAAATCATTGCCATTTCTCTGGACACAAAACGCGAAGACTGGATTTCAGCGCTGCAGAAACATGGTATCAGCGGTATACAGGTATCTTCTTTAAAAGGCGGTGATGATCCGGTTGCAGAATATTATGGCGTTTCACAAATGCCTGCAATGATATTGATCGACCCTCAGGGAAACAATGCAGGTGCAGTTGATCCGGCTAAACTGGATGTAAAGCTTGCTACTTTATTTAACAAGAGCTGATAAAAAATGAAGCCTGAATAGATGTATTCAGGCTTCTACACCGATAACACACATGTATATACTGATTAAACCATACAAGCATTTTGCTTTTTTACTTTTATGCTGCCTCAACACATTCTTGGCCAGCGGACAAGTTTCAGATCCGGCAGCTTTTCAACAAAAAATGGAGCAGGTAATTGCCAGCGTGAGTCCTGCCTGCGTAAGGATTTCGCAGTATGACAGCACGGGTTACAGACGTTTTGGTAGTTTTAGTGGTGTAGTGGTAACTGCAGATGGTTATATACTGACCGCTGCACATGCCACCATCACCGGGGAAGCTTACCTGGTTGAATTTCCTGATGGAAAGAAATTTATGGGTACTGCATTAGGACGTATCAAGGCAGTAGATGCGGCCATGATTAAAATAGATACTGCTTATAACATGTTTCCGCATTGCAAACTAGGCTGGTCTTATGATCTGAAAGTTAACCAGCCCTGTTTAAGCGTAGCCTACCCCGCTTCTTTAAATGAATTGAAAAACCCGGTTTCGCGCCTGGGTTATATTGTCCGCACCCTTACTCCTGAAGGAAAAATGCAGAGTACCTGCCTGATGGAACCGGGAGATTCGGGTGGGCCTGTATTTGATTTCTATGGAAGAGTGATAGCGCTGCATAGCAAAATTGAAGGCGATCTGGATATAAACCTGGAAAATCCGATTGATAATTACCGTAAATACTGGACAGTTTTAAAGGAAAAAAAAGACTATCGGGATGATGAGTACCCTGATCCCGAAAAAGTAGGTCAGGATCCACTGGAAAAAAGATTGCTGCAATTACCCTCAGCAATCCCGTCTGCACAAGTAGAAAAATCATTCAGAAACAAGTACCCTAACCGCAGCAGCGTAATGATCAAAAGCGGCCTGGGCGAAGTGGATATGCTGGCCTGGGGTACCGTGGTTTCCCTGAAAAATGAGGAAAACGTTTATGTGGTCAGTAAAAGTTCCATTGTTGGTGATCATCCTGTAATTACCACTGCCAGGCATAAAAATCTGCCAGCAAAAATTGTGAAAAGGGATGAGCAGAATGACCTGGTATTATTGGCGACTGAAGGACTGACCCAGGGGATAGTATGGGAAAAAGGTGATGCTGATCTGCTGCTACAGCACGAAGGTGCATTTATGGTATCGCCATCTTACAAAGACAGTGTACGTGTGGGCATTCTGGGAAATGACTCGGTTGAGGTAAAAGTACGAACCAGACCAGTGCTGGGTTTAATGTGCATTTCGCCCGATACCAATACAGTCAAAATATTAGGGTTTTCTGTAAGTATTGTGGAGCGCTATGGTTTAGCAGTTGATGATATTATTGATTCGCTGAATGGTGTAGCGGTTACTTCCGCAAAACAACTGGCCAACTATATGAAAGACAGAAAAGCGGGCGACGCTGCGGAGTATTGGGTAACCAGGGGAAATAAAAAGCTGCACATCAATAGTGTTTTTCAAAAGCTGCCGAAAGTAATGAATAAACATGTTGCGGATACTTTTGACGGAGGCATGAGTCTCAGGAACGAAGGTTTTCATGATATATTTGTACACGACAGCAGAGTGAGACCCGAGGAATGCGGCGGACCGGTATTTGAACTTAACGGGCGGTTCTGCGGGATCAATATCGCCAGAATCAGTCGCACCTCCACCCTTGCCCTCCCTGCTGCTATCGTATTTCAGTTTGTAGCAGATAGTCTTCAAAAGCCCTTATTATAATTTAATCAAATCAATTGTTAAAGATGAAAACCACAATAATACAATATCTCTTTTGCAGTATTTTATTGGTACCTGCAACACATGTATCTGCCCAGGGAATACAGTTTTTACAGGATGAGCCACTTGATAAAGTTCTCAGCATGGCCAGGCAGCAAAACAAAATTATCTTTATCGATGGGTATACAAAAAGCTGTGTACCTTGTAAGGAACTGGACAATAAAGTATTCCCGCTGCAAAGTGTGGGCGACTACTTCAATAGCAATTTCATTAACGTAAAATACGATCTGGAAGAGCCTGAGGGAGAAAGGGTGCGTGCAAAATACAATGATGTCATTACCGGCTTCCCTTCTCTTATTCTTTTAGACAAAGACGGTAATATGATCCACAAAATGGGCGGTTACCATGAGGCAGATTCACTGATGACTAAAATGAAGGCGGCATTGAATGGCACTAGTCTCAGTGCGATGCGCAGCCGCTTAAAGGCAGGTGAAAAGTCGGTCGCCTTTGTAAGGCAGTATAAAAAAATAATGGAGGATGGTTTTCTCCGTGAGGAAACTGAAGGGCTCAGTAATACCATACTGAACAGGCTAAGCGACGAAGAAATGTCAGACCCGGCAATGTGGGCATTGGTAGGAAGAGCCGTAACCGACCCTTACAGTCCTGTTTTTGCCCGCGTGGTTAAGAACTACTGGGATTTCTGGCAGAAGAAAACTACTGATTTAGGCGTGCTGGAGTTCCAGCTGCGTACCGGAATACAAACTGCCACTAATGAGCTGGTTAACCCTCAGGAAAATGGTAATAAAATCACTTTGAGAGCTGATCCAAAAAAGCAGGCCATCTTATTAAGCTATCTTGCCAATCCTGATCAATTTAAACATACAGAAACTATTAAAGCACTATTTTATGTGCATGATCTGGCCTTGGCAGGCAAATGGAATGATTTAGTAACTTCCCTTAAGTTTTATCATAAGGTAGGTGCACTCGGGACTTCAACTAATATTGTTTACCAATATATCCAATACATGATGCAATCTTGTAAAGATAAAACGGTGTTAACCGCTGCTGCTCATGTGCTCGAATCACTTCCAAAGGTGAAACTTGATGTGATGGATTATGATGATAATTATAACACCTTGATAAAATTGTATGAGCTGGCCGGAAACAAACCGGCTGCAGATAAATACAGGCTACTGCAGGAACAGCAATTAAAGAATGGAAATTAATACAATTAAAAAGGCTTCTGAAATTTCTCAGAAGCCTTTTTGATGTATAAGAATAAGCGCACGACAGGTGCATTGAAATTATTTTAAATCAAACCTGTCAAGGTTCATTACTTTACTCCATGCAGCCACAAAGTCTTTAGTGAATTTATCCTGAGATCCTGCGCTTGCATAAATTTCAGCGACAGCTCTTAACTCCGAGTTTGATCCGAAAACCAGATCTGCACGGGTACCAGTCCATTTGATTTCACCAGTAGCGCGATCACTGCCCAGATAAACTTCTTTATCTTCGGATACTGCTTTCCAGGCAATATTCATATCCAGCAGGTTCACAAAGAAATCATTACTAAGTACCCCCGGTCTTGTCGTGAAAAGACCATGTTTAGACTCATCAAAATTGGTATTCAACACACGCAATCCGCCTAATAACACAGTCAGTTCAGGCGCCGTCAGGGTAAGCAAATTAGCCTTATCTATCAGCAACTCTTCTGTAGACACCGGGATTTTTGATTTGCGGTAGTTTCGGAAGCCATCTGCAGCAGGCTCCAGATAGCTGAATGATTCCTCATCCGTCTGCTCCTGTGCAGCATCCATACGGCCCGGTGTAAAAGGCACAGTAATCACCTGTCCCGCAGCTGCTGCCGCTTGTTCTACTGCTGCACTACCAGCCAGCACAATTAAATCTGCCAGTGAAACCTTTTTACCAGTTGCCTCTGCACTATTAAATTCTTGCTGAATTTTTTCCAGTGTGCTCAATACTTTTTGCAACTGTATCGGGTTATTCACTTCCCAATGTTTCTGCGGAGCAAGGCGAATTCGCGCACCATTAGCACCACCACGTTTGTCCGAACCACGGAAAGTTGAAGCGGAAGCCCAGCCGGTAGCAACAAGTTCAGCGATGCTCAATCCGGATTCCAATACTTTAGCTTTTAGCAAAGCAATATCATTTTCATTGATCAGTACATGGTCAACTGCCGGAATAGGATCCTGCCAGATCAGTTCCTCCTGTGGGATATCCGGACCAAGATAACGTGCAAGAGGTCCCATATCGCGATGTGTGAGTTTAAACCAGGCACGCGCAAAAGCATCCGCAAACTCATCCGGATTTTCAAAAAAGCGTCTTGATACTTTTTCATATGCAGGATCAAACCTCAAAGCAAGGTCGGTAGTCAACATGGTTGGCAAATGTTTTTTTGAACTGTCATAAGCATCAGGAATAATAGCTTCAGCATCTTTTGCCACCCACTGTTGCGCTCCTGCCGGACTTTTACTGAGTTCCCATTCAAAGCCAAACAGGTTTTCAAAGAAATTATTACTCCACTGTGTCGGTGTTTTAGTCCAGGTTACTTCCAGTCCACTGGTAATGGTATCCGGACCTTTACCAGAACCATAACTGTTGTTCCAGCCTAAGCCCTGCATTTCTACATCTACAGCTTCAGGCTCCTTGCCCACATGATCTGAAGAAGCAGCACCATGGGTTTTCCCGAAACTGTGTCCTCCAGCTATTAAAGCAACGGTTTCTTCATCGTTCATGGCCATCCTGCCGAAAGTATCACGAATATCTTTCGCTGCCAGAAGAGGATCCGGATTCCCATCGGGACCTTCGGGATTCACATAAATCAATCCCATCTGCACCGCTGCAAGTGGTTTTTCGAGATTACGGGAGTGAGTATCACCATCGGCGTCATCATCAGACACCAGTACACCCCCTCCATTTACACCAGGAGAACCATGTGCATAACGCAAATCGCCACCCAGCCAGGTAGTTTCAGCACCCCAGTAAACAGATTCATCCGCTTCCCATACATCTTCGCGCCCGCCGGCAAAGCCAAAAGTCTTGAAGCCCATCGACTCCAAGGCGATATTACCAGTAAGGATCATCAGATCGGCCCATGAAATATTGTTGCCATATTTTTGTTTAATTGGCCAAAGTAACCGTCGTGCTTTATCGAGACTCACATTGTCAGGCCAGCTGTTCAGCGGAGCAAAACGCTGCAGTCCGGCACCAGCACCACCACGTCCATCCCCTACCCGGTAGGTTCCTGCACTATGCCAGGCCATCCGGATGAATAAACCACCATAGTGACCAAAGTCGGCCGGCCACCACTCCTGCGAGTCGGTCATCAGTGCATGAAGATCTCTTTTCACCGCTTCCAGATCCAGGCTGTTAAAAGCTTCGGCATAATTAAAGTCTTCGCCCATTGGATTGGATAAAGAGGAATGCTGACGCAGGATAGCCAACTTTAACTGGTTTGGCCACCAGTCTTTGTTACGGGTACCGCCACCGCCAACATTATGTTTCATGCTGCCATTATGAAATGGGCATTTACTGATGTCATTTGATTCTTTTTCCATTTTTATATGTTTATATATTGATTAACGACGTGCCTGGTGATTGTAAAGCAATATAAATTTATGGTATTGCATTCACTAATCACAATCAATTATATCTATGTGAAATAGTTACCATCTATAATGTAAGCGAATAAAAAACTAAACATAATACCCGGTAAACAGGTTAAGGTAACAACATATGCAAAAATTGAACCTGTACCTCCTGTTTATTTCCCTCATTTTTATTCCACCTGTACTAGCGCAACAAACTCCGCATACCGGCTGGCTGTTTTTATCACATACGCAAAAAGTAAGCAGCAAATTTGATGTACTGGCAGATGTACAATGGAGAACGGGCGATCAATTCATGATGTTAAATACACGGTTATGGAGAACGGCAATTAATTATAATCTCAGTAAAAAACAGGCTATAGCATTGGGGTATGCCAATAAAAACGATTGGGATAAAGAAGATACAGGAGAAAAACATACCAGAGAACATCGTGTCTATGAACAATACACCTACAATTTCGAAGCAGAAAGAATGGAGTTTAATTTACGGGGCCGGTTGGAGCAACGTTTTGTGAAGGAAGTAAAATATGAGTTTTCGCAGCGCTTACGTGCATTTATCAGTGTCCAGATTCCCCTGTTAGCCAATGATGATTTCACTAAAGGACTATATGCTAAAATTCAGGATGAGATTTTTCTTAACATTCACCATACGGAAAACGTAAACAGCAGTTTGCTGGATCAAAACAGGCCTTATGTCGCCATCGGCTATAGATACAATAAACATATAGATATGGAGACGGGATATATGCGATGGCTGCAAAGAGAAGAGGATGGTGAGGTGAACACTAACGTTTTTCAATTAATGATCACCACCAGTTTCTAAGATGAATAAATTGTTTTGCTACTGAACTGATAGCTGAGTTTCGCAGATCACTTATTGAAGAATTCATATTCCCAAAGCCTCTAATTCCTTATCAATCAAATTCGGGGCACCATTATTGGGTATACGATATATAGTATATATCCCTGCTTACCCATACCCAACAGCAAAACAAGAACGCTGTAAAATATTTCACCAACTTATCCCCCACAAAAACTATGAACTTTGCCTTTGTTATGTTTGGATTCAAGTTCGGCCTGTCCGAAATGATGATTGTCTTTTTAGCTGTTTTTGTGATTGTGCTTTTGATGAGAAACCTGTTATCGAAAAATCAGGTTGAAGAGCGTAAACAGGACTCTTTATAATTTAATTCCATCCAATAATTCTTCCCGCCCCTGCCAGGGCCAATAATATGCTATGTCCAAAAAAATCAAATTTTTAAATCCTGCCGAGTCTTTTTTTTACGCAACCCTTAGAGGGAGGGTAGATGAGTATTTCCGCCTCAATAAGTTAAGCCGCAACGCAAACAGTCAGATGTGGATCAAGACCTTATTTTTCCTCTGTGGTTTTGCAGGTTTATACTTGCTCATTATCACAGGGACAGTCAGACCGCTATTGATGTTGCCACTTGCTGCGCTCTTAGGGATGTTTTGTGCATTCGTAGGATTCAATATTTGTCATGATGCTATTCATGGCTCCCTTTCCAGGAACAAAAAGATCAATAAGTTATTCAGTTTCATTTTTAACCTGGTGGGCGCCAATCCATATGTTTGGAATATTACCCATAATATAGTACACCATACTTATACCAATATCCCCGACCATGATGAAGATATAGAGGTGGCTCCGGGCCTCATCCGTATAACTGATGAAGAGGAAGTCAACGCCCTGCAAAGATTTCAGCATTGGTATGCGCTTCCATTGTACAGCCTGGCCTCGCTTTCCTGGGTATTCAGAAAGGATTTCAAGAAATTCTTTCAGTCAAAAATTGGAGAGCATACGGTAAAACATCCTAAAATAGAATATTTTAATCTGTTCTTCTATAAACTGATTTACTATGTGCTGTTTATTGTACTGCCTCTGGTATCGCTTGACATTTCCTGGATACAGTTCATAGCCGGATTTCTGGTGCTGCATTTTGCCCAGGGATTAACAATGGGGCTTGTGTTTCAGCTTGCCCACGTCGTGGAAGGCACTCAATTTCCAAGACCGAATGAACAGGGCACTATAGAAGAAGTGTGGGCAATACATCAGATGCATACCACAGCAAACTTCGCCACAGATAATAGAATAGCAGCGTTCTTTTTAGGGGGACTTAACCGTCAAATTGAGCATCACCTTTTCCCAAAAGTCTGTCACATTCACTATGGAGCGATTTCCAAAATTGTGAAAGCTACAGCCTTAGAACACAATCTTCCTTATATCGAAAGTAAAACATTTACGGCTGCATTACGTTCGCATCTGACCATGCTGAAAAGGTTCGGGAAATATGCAAAAAACAAGCAGGAAAAATTGCCCCGCCCTACGATAAGTCCTGTCATTGTTCTCCCGACTCTTGCGCCGCCTGCCTTAACCGGTATGCGCAGATAAGAATTAGCCAATAAATTCTGGACACAAATTTGCTGACAGCTGATTATGAAATTAACTCCTCTTTTTTGCCTTATCATCCTCTTGTTCTTAAGCTCATGCAGTGGAAAACGGTTAAACAGTTCATCGCCTGAAAAATTCAAAGTTTCTGCTGAACAGATGAAAAAAGAACTAAGCAGTAAGGAAAAAGACAAGTACGAGAAGGCAATGCGGGTCATACTGCTTTCTGCCATGAGAGATAAATTCAATCAACCCGATCAGTTTGAAGGAAAATCATTTGATCAGATGATGCTGGATCGCGTAGATGGCAAAACATTCAATGAGCTGGTAGAAATGGCTGAAACACATTTACAGCTAACCAATAGTGTCAAACAGGCGGAGCTGGAAAAGGAGCTTGCGGCGATGAAAAAGAGTAAAGCAGGATATGATGCACTAAAGAAAAAGCTTGATCTCCTGAAAGGAAGATTCATTAAAATCGATCTGAAAGATGGACATCCTTTCATTTTTGCTGATTTCAAAAACGTTTCCACTAAAATGTTTGATCAGTATAGTTATAGTATCGTGGCCAGAACAGATTCTGGAGAAGTGATCACTTCTGCCAGCAGGTCATTTAGTGGTGTAGGCACAGTGATGCCTGGTGATGTGTTACAGGCAGATGCCGAAATCAGTGATTTTTCAATGAGCGAAACACCAGAAATGAACTGGAGCAGCATGAAATATCCCATTACTGATCCTGAAAAATATCATATCAAAGTGGAAGTTTATGCCGACGAACTTACTGTTGATGATATCCGCTACGATTTGGCCAAATCTGAATGGAAGGATAGAGATCAGCAGGCATATGAACAGCTTGAAAAGCAAATTATGGAACTCAAAAATACCAAAGGTACATTAGATGAGCTTGAACTTACCCATTAACAGACAATGTTTGCAATGACATCTTAAATTTCGATGCGCTCCCAGCCATCTTGTTTTCCCGACATTGTTAAATCCGACGTCCACTATAGCCATTAAAAAAGACCAATACGATTTGTAAAAAGAATTTACCGCTATTTCATTTATATAAGTCTATCTTTAAACCGATATCCAGTCTCCCGTCTTCTAAGAGATCTTCCTTTATGGATTTACAGATTACTTAATCAAACCAATGTCGTTTAATGCTAATTTGACTAATTGTGATATCGAACCGATACATATACCGGGCAAGATCCAGAGTCACGGATTTTTAATCGCTGCAGATAAAGAATATCACATTTCCTGCTGCAGTGAAAACATATCAGACTTTATCCCAATTAGCGCGGCCTTGCTGTTGCAACAACCGCTGAAGGTGTTAGAACAGTATCTTACTTCCGGATCTCCTGATTTTCTGACACAGATTTTAAAATTGGGGGCATCAAACGAAAACTTTGACAATTTCAATCCCTACACTGTAAATATTGGGGAGCAATCTTTCAACATTATCATTTCAACAAGCGGGAATCAGTACCTGCTGGAATTTGAACCGGAATATTCAGATCTGAACTCGGATGTATCAAAAATAATAGGCTATTCTTTATCAGAAATCCTGGCCGATTCTCAACTACATAACTTGCTGCAAAAAGCAGCTGCACAGGTGAAAGAGATCATTGGTTATGAAAGAGTAATGATCTATAAATTCCATAAAGACGGTCATGGAGAAGTGGTTGCTGAACAAAAGTCGGCAGAACTTGAAAGTCTGATGGGACTACATTACCCCGCTTCAGATATACCCAAACAGGCCAGAGAACTTTATAAATTAAACCATATCAGACTTATTTCTGATGTACATATAGAGCCATCTGCTATTATCACTTCGCCGGAGTTCGAGAAAGAACCGCTGGATCTCTCACATGGTGTTTTGCGAGCAGTATCACCAATACACATCCAGTATTTAAAGAATATGGGTGTAGCTTCCAGCTTCAGCATTTCACTTGTTAACAATAACGAGTTATGGGGATTGATTGCCTGCCATAATTATAGTCCCCGTTTTATCAATTACAAAGAGCGCGAATCGGCAAAATTGATTGGACAGGTGCTGTCTTCCGCTGTTAGCTTTCGGCAAAAACAGGAAGATTTGATTAAAAGTAATCAGATTAAAGCGGCGATTATCACGCTTGGTAAAGGCCTGATCAAAAATGAGAATATTGAAAAAACCTTGTTCGAAGATCCTATCACGTTATTGGATGCAGTCGACGCGACGGGTGTAGCCTTATATTTCAATAATCAATGGTATACCGAGGGTGCAGTTCCTGATCAAAAATTTCTATCAGAACTATCAGAATGGCTGCTAAAGAATATGGAGACTCAGCTGTATGAAACTAATGAGTTGCCCATCGTTTATCCGGATGCCCTGCGTCACAAGGAGATTGCAAGTGGTATAATTGCTTGCATGTTATCAAAAGAACTAAAAGAATATATTATTTGGTTCAGACCAGAAGTAATAAAAATTGTAAAATGGGCCGGTAACCCTAAAAAACCTTTAACGTTAGATCATAACGGCTTATTATCAATCACGCCGCGAAAGTCATTTGAGGAATGGTCACAAACGGTTCAGTTTTCATGTGTACCCTGGGAACAGGAAGATTTGAAGTCAGCTCTTCTGGTCAGGGAAGAAATAGCTTTCGCAGTCAGCAGAAAAGCAGTCGAAGTAAGGGTTTTAAATGATAAATTGAAAGAAGCTTATGAAGAGCTGAATTCTTTCAGCTATACGATTTCGCACGACCTTAAAACACCGCTTACCTCTATAAAAAGTTTTGGACAGTTATTAAAAAGAAACGCAAGTCTGAATGAACAAGGACAGCATATGGTAGGCCGCATTCTGCTGAGTACCGATAAAATGCAAAACATGATCGAAGAAGTACTACGTTATTCAATGCTGGGTCTTAATAAGACATCCCCAAATACCATTAACATGCAGGTTTTGCTTGAGGATCTGAAACAGGAATTCCTGGCAGCAAGCGACCATGAGCAGCTAAACATTCATATAGAGTCATCACTGGAAGTTTATGGAGATCAGACAATGGTGATGCAGGTATTTTCTAACCTGATTGGCAATGCCATTAAATACTCCAAACAAAATACATCCCCTACAATACATATCAAATGCACAGAAATTGATAATTGTATTCAATACAGCGTTGTTGATAACGGCATAGGCATCAAACCAGCTGATCAGGCCAAGGTATTTGATTTATTTGCGCGATCTGACGAGGTAAAAGAATATGAAGGAACAGGCGTAGGCTTGAGTATCGTCAAAAAGATCATGGAAAAACATAACGGTAAAGTTTGGATAGAGGCAAATCCCATTGCTGGCTCTACATTTCATGTAAGGTTTAATAAACCGGAGAGGGTTTAGTTGATGAAGAGGGTATTAATACTTGACGATGAACCTGATATTGTTACTATCATTATCTTGATATTGACTGATGCGGGTTATAATACAGAAGGCATCGGCACGGGAGCTGAGTTATTCACTAAAGTAGCACAGTTCAAACCAGATCTCATCATCCTGGATGTAATGCTGGGAGAATATGATGGCCGTAAACTTTGTGTAGAACTGAAATCTTCTCTTCACACACAACATATTCCTATTCTTATGATTTCTGCCTCACACAATCTGTTAGGCATGCAGGAAAAATATTGTGTACCAGACGATTTTATGGATAAACCTTTTGATATTTACGAACTTGCCGCTAAGGTTAAAGATCTGCTGGACAAAAATGATCATTAATTAGATAAAATTAACAAGCTGTTAACGGAAAGAATTGATGCATATCATCAGCGCTTTTGCTCAAACACAAACTTTGAATTTTGATAATCTATCGGAACCGTTTTCTTGAAAAAGGTCATATTCATATAAATTTCCATCACGCCAATCCCCATAATTAGTTTATCGTCCTTTTTAAGTAAAGCGATAGGAATCCTATGCCATGCCTCAGTGCCGTAGTGCTGATAGCGATAGGT
>Ga0247810_10000875_pt1 | contig 23637 bp, 18 predicted proteins | sample UWRJL119311C1_FD_179918 | JGI IMG/M metagenome (GOLD analysis project Ga0247810, IMG submission 179918) | Plant litter microbial communities from Arlington Agricultural Research Station in Wisconsin, United States - UWRJ-L119-311C-1 | ecosystem: Environmental > Terrestrial > Plant litter >... | reverse complement strand
CGTCTTCCGCGGCTTCCTCGGCCGCTTGTCGATCATCGTCGGCGTTGTGGTCGGCTACATCGCGGCGGTCATCGCCGGCCAGGTGGACTTCGCCGCGGTGGCGGACGCCGCCTGGGTGGGCCTGCCCGAGTTCACCGCCCCCTCGTTCGGCGGCGACATCGGCGTCTACCTGATGTTCCTGCCGGTGGTGCTCGCCCTCGTCGCCGAGAACGTCGGGCACATCAAGGGCGTCGGCCAGCTGACGCACCGCAACCTCGACCCGCTCACCGGCCGGGCCCTGTTCGCCGACGGCCTCGCCACGGTGCTCTCCGGCCTCGGCGGCGGATCGCCCACCACCACCTACGGCGAGAACATCGGCGTGATGGCGGCGACGCGCGTCTTCTCCACCGCCGCGTACTGGGTGGCCGGGATCGCGGCGATCCTGCTCGGGCTGTCGCCCAAGTTCGGCGCCATCATCAACACCGTGCCCGCGGGCGTGCTCGGCGGCGTCACCACCGCGCTCTACGGCCTGATCGGCATCATCGGTGTGCGCATCTGGGTGGAGAACAAGGTGGACTTCAGCAAGCCGAAGAACCAGCTCACCGCCGGCGTCGCGCTGATCATGGGGATCGCCGACTTCACGATCAACCTCGGCACGCTCACCTTCTCGGGCATCGTGCTGGGAACGGTCGCCGCCATCGCCGTGTACCACCTGATGAACGGCATCGCGAAGCTGCGCGGCACCGACCGGTAGCCCGTCGCTGGTTCGCAACTCAGGCAGAACGCGCGCGCTGTGCGAGCGGATGCCCGTGGCCGCGCGGGTGCGCGGGTCGCGGTCGCGCAGACTGCCTGAGTTGCGAGCGGGCGCGAGCTAGCGCTGCCGGGGGATGAGGCGCTCGAGCTGCGTCACGTGCCGGGGCTCGAGCTCGTCGAGCGTCTTCACTCCCAGCAGTCGCATGGTGCGCGCGATCTGGTCGGCGAGGATCTCGATGGTGCGGTCGACGCCCTCACGCCCTCCGGCCATCAGGCCGTAGAGGTAGGCGCGCCCGATCAGCGTGAACTTCGCCCCCAGCGCCACGGAGGCCACGATGTCGGCGCCCGACATGATGCCGGTGTCGAGGTGCACCTCGGTGTCCATCCCGACCTCGCGCACCACCTCCGGCAGCAGGTGGAAGGGGATCGGGGCACGGTCGAGCTGGCGTCCTCCGTGGTTGGAGAGCGTGATGCCGTCGACGCCCATCGCGGCGAGCTGCTTCGCGTCGTCGACGTTCTGCACGCCCTTGACCACGAGCTTGCCCGGCCACTGGTCCTTGATCCAGGCGAGGTCGTCGAAGGTGACGGTGGGGTCGAACATGGTGTCGAGCAGTTCGCCGACGGTGCCGCTCCAGCGGTCGAGCGAGGCGAAGGCGAGCGGCTCCGTGGTGAGGAAGTTGATCCACCACTCGGGGCGCGGCAGGGCGTTCACGACGGTGCCGAGGGTGAGCTGCGGCGGGATCGAGAAGCCGTTGCGCTTGTCGCGCAGTCGCGCACCGGCCACGGGCACGTCGACGGTCACCAGCAGGGTGTCGAAGCCGGCCTTCGCGGCGCGCTCGACCAGCGCCATCGAGCGGTCGCGGTCCTTCCACATGTAGAGCTGGAACCAGTTGCGCCCGTTCGGGTTCGCGGCCTTCACGTCCTCGATGGCGGTGGTGCCCATCGTCGACAGCGAGAAGGGGATCCCGGCGGCCGCCGCGGCGCCCGCCCCGGCGATCTCCCCCTCGGTCTGCATCATGCGGGTGAAGCCGGTGGGGGCGATCCCGAAGGGGAGGGCGACCCGTCCGCCGAGCACCTCGCTCGACATGTCCACCGTGGACACGTCGCGCAGGATCGACGGTGTGAACTCGATGTCCTCGAAGGCCTGGCGGGCGCGCTTCAGGCTGATCTCGCCCTCCGCGGCTCCCTCGGTGTAGTCGAAGGCCGCCTTCGGGGTGCGCCGCTGGGCGATGTCGCGCAGATCGGCGATGGTGAGCGCGCTCTGCAGGCGCCGCTTCTTCGCGTTGAGCTCCGGGGTCGCGAAGTTCATCAACGGACGGAGGTCTTTGTACTTCGGGATTCTGCGCTGAACCATGGGGTGTCCTTCTCTAGTTCTGACGGGCGGGGATGAAGTTGGTCTCGACGTAGTACGTCTCGATGTGGTGGCGGATGCGCGTGCTCGCGAGAGCGGGATCGCCCGCCTCGATCGCGGCGACGATCCCGCGGTGCTCGGCACGCAGCCGTGCGCTGGTGGTGCTCCACGAGGGGAGGTTCACCGACCCGGCGGTGACATAGCTCTCGACCGAGTGGCGCAGGCCCGCCATCATCGCGGCGATCACCTCGTTGCCGGAGGCCTCGGCCAGCGCGAGGTGGAACGCGGCGTCGAGTGCGAGGAACTCGGCCTCGGTGAGCTCGGCGTCCATCGCGGCGAGGATCTCGGTGGCGGGGGAGAGGTCGGGGCGCTGGGCCGCCAGTTCGGAGACCACGGCGGCCTCGAGCACGAGGCGTGTCTTCACGACGTCGGCGGTGGCAAAGCCGCGGGCCGCGACCTGCAGTCGCATCAGGGCGGACATGCCGCCGGAGGGGCGGGCCACGATGATCGCGCCCGACTGCGGTCCGGAGCCGGTCTGCGTGCGGATGAGCCCGAGCACCTCGAGCACGCGCAGGGCCTCGCGCACGGAGGATCTCCCGACGCCGAGTTCGGCGGCCAGGGCGCGCTCCGCGGGCAGGTGGTCGCCCGGCAGGAGGCGCCCGGCGATGAGGTCGCCCTCGATGCGCTGCAGCACGACCTCCCAGGCGCGGCGGGAGTCGACGGTGGCGTCGTCCATGGTGCGCCCTCCTCGTCCTCGCGGCGGCCGTGCCTGTCGGTGTGGTCTGACCACAGCGTATTGCGGGCCGGGCCGCCCGTCAACAGCGGGCGTTCCGGCGCGGCTGCTGCCTGCGCGGGGTGGAGCCGTCCGCCCGTCCGCCGCACACAGACGACTCGGGCGCCATCTTGTGACACGAGCGCCACGACGAGCTGGCGCTCTTGTAACGGGGTGGCGCGCAATCAGGTCGGCGGCGGGGCGGGGCGGCGCGGGTCAGTGCCCGGTCGCGATTAGCGACCAGAGCAGCTCGAGCTCGGCGACCAGGTCGACGCCCGGGTCGAGCAGCCAGCGGGTCTGCAGTCCGTCCGACGCCGCAACGAGCAGGCCCGCCAGCGCGGCCGGGTCGGCGGTGCTCGTCACCTCGCCGGACTCCTGCCGCGAGCGGATGGCATCCGCTAACAGGTTGACCAGTCGCGAATAGCGGGCCGCGAAGAACTCGCGGCTCTCGGTCGCGCCGGGATCGGTGGCGGCCACCGCGGCGAGGGCGGTGAAGAGCGCGACCAGGCCGGGAACCCCGGAGTTGCGCCGCGCGGTGTCGAGGAACACGGTGACGAGGTCGTCGTCAGCGCCCACCGTGGAGGTGTTGATCTCGTCACGGCGCGCGAGCACCGCGGTGAAGAGCCCGTCGCGAGTGCCGAAGTGGTGGAGCACGCCCGGCTTGCTCATGCCCACGGCGTCGGCGATCTGCTGGAGGGTGGCCCCGGAGTAGCCGCCGACGGAGATGATCTCGAGCGCGGCGGAGAGGATCTGCCCCCGCGTCGCGGCGGTCTTCGAGTACGGTCCCCGCTGTGCCATGCCCCGATGCTATCCGTCCACACGCGGGTCCGCGAAACCCTACCAGTGATCGGTTTTCACTGCTACGGTGCAGAGAGCATCCGTGAAAGGACCCTCCGTCATGACCTCCCCGAACGACCCGCGACTCGCCGACCTGCTCACCCGCCTCAGCCTCGAGGAGAAGGTGCGGCTGCTCACCGGCCGCGACTTCTGGACCACCTGGCCGATCGAGAGCATCGGCCTGCGGCGCATGCTGCTCTCCGACGGACCCTCCGGAGTACGCGGCGAGTTCTGGGACGAGCGCGACCCCTCGCTCAACCTCCCCTCGGCCACAGCGCTCGCCGCCAGCTGGGATAGGGAGATCGCCGCGCGCTACGGCAGGGCGGCCGCGGTCGAGGCCCGCCGCAAGGACGTCGACGTCGTGCTCGGCCCGACCATCAACCTGCACCGATCCCCGCTCGGCGGCCGCCACTTCGAGGCCTTCAGCGAGGACCCCGTGCTCACCGCCGACCTGGCCGCCGCCTACGTGCGCGGTGTGCAGGAGAGCGGCGTCGCCGCGACGCCCAAGCACTACATCGCCAACGACTTCGAGACCGAGCGTTTCACCGTCGATGTGCGGGTGAGCGACCGCGCCCTGCGCGAGCTGTACCTGCTGGCCTTCGAGAACTCCGTGGTCGAGGCCGGGGCCTGGGCGATCATGAGCTCCTACAACGCGGTCAACGGCGCGACCGCCACCGAGAACCCGCTGCTGGAGAGGCCGCTGAACGACGAGTGGGGCTTCGACGGGGTCGTCGTCAGCGACTGGACGGCCGTGCGCTCCGTGGAGAGCGCGAAGCACTCCCAGGACCTCGTGATGCCCGGACCGGACGGGCCGTGGGGCGCCGCCCTCGTCGCCGCGGTGCGGGCGGGCGAGGTGGCCGAATCCGCCATCGACCGCAAGGTGCTGCGCGTGCTGGCGCTGGCCGCTCGGGTCGGCGCACTCGAGGGCGTCGAGCCGAGTGGCGCACTGCCCGTCTCGCCGGAGGACGGTGTCTCGTTCGCCCGCGCCGCGGCATCCGCAGGCAGCGTGCTCGTCGTCAACGACGGCATTCTGCCCCTCGACCCGGCCGTGAAGCGCATCGCGGTGATCGGCCACAACGCCACCCTCGCGCGCACGATGGGCGGCGGGAGCGCCACCGTGATCCCGGAGCGCGTGGTCAGCCCGCTCGAGGGCATCGTGGAGGCCTTCCCGAACGCGGAGGTCGGCTACCGGGTCGGCGCGGTCGTGCAGGAGGGCGTCTCCGGGCTGCCGCTCGAGGAGATCAGCAACCCGGAGACGGGCGAGCCCGGGGTGCGCGCGCGATTCATTGCAGCGGATGGCGGGGAGCTCTTCGCCGAGAACCGCAGGGCCGCCGACCTGGTCTGGATCGGGTCGGGAGCGCCCGTGGCCGAGTCGGACCTGCTCGAACTCCGCACACGTTGGACGCCGCAGACCACCGGATCGCTGCTGTTCGGCTACGCCTCCGTCGGCCACACCGTCATCCGGATCAACGGCGAGGTGTTCATCGACAACCTGGTTGTCGCGCCGGCCAACGACCTCGGGGCGTCGTTCCTGGCACCGGAGACGACGTCGGCGCCGCTCGACGTGGTCGCCGGGGTGCCGCTCGACATCGTGATCGAGCACCGCAAGCCGGAGGGGGCGACCTTCCTGAGCACGCTCTCGTTCCGGTTCGGGGTCGACGGCTCCGACGGCGACACCGAGACGCTGGTGCGCGAGGCGGTCGCCGCGGCCGAGGCGGCCGACGTCGTGGTGCTGGTGCTGGGGACCAACAGCGCGGTCGAGTCGGAGGGCTTCGACCGGTCGTCGCTCGCGCTGCCGGGCAGCCAGGACGATCTCGCCGCCCGCGTGCTCACCGCGAATCCGCGGTCGGTCGTCGTGGTGAACTCGGGGGCTCCCGTCACGATGCCGTGGCGGGAGGACGCCGCGGCGATCCTGCTCGCCTGGTTCGGAGGGCAGGAGTTCGGGCACTCGCTCGGCGACCTGCTCAGCGGGGCGAGCGAGCCGGGCGGGCGCCTGCCCACCAGCTGGCCGGGCGCGCAGGAGGACGTCCCGGTGCTCGACGTCACCCCGGTCGACGGCGTCGTGCGCTACGACGAGGGCATCCACATCGGCTACCGCGCCTGGCTGCGCGCGGGGGTCGATCCGGCCTTCGTCTTCGGGGCCGGGCTCGGGTACACGAGCTGGTCGCTCGACGTGCTCGAGGTGACGCCGACGGTCGCGGCCGGAGGCGAGCTCGGCGTGCGCGTTGCGCTCACCAACACGGGAGAGCGCCCGGGGAAGCAGGTCGTGCAGGTCTACGCCTCGCGCGCTGAGAGCGGCATCGACCGGCCGGTGCGCTGGCTCGTCGGCTTCGCGGCGGTGACGGCGGAGGCGGGGGAGACGGTCTCCGTCGACGTGACGGTCGCGGCACGGGCCCTCGCGCACTGGGACGACGGCTGGCAGTACGAGCCGGGCGAGTTCACGATCTCGGCGGGCACCTCGGTGGCCGAGCTGCCGCTGGACGCGGCCGTGATGCTCACCGCGTAGTACGCAGGCGCCGGTGCCGCCTAGGCGGAATCGCGCCAGACGATGTGCGTGTCGAGGAAGGTGCCCGCCGAGTCCACGGCCTCGCCGCGGATCTGTGCGAGCACCGACTCGGCCGCCCCGCGTCCGAGCTGGCCGGCCGGCTGGTGCACGGTCGACAGCTGCGGCTGCGCACGGATCGCCCAGACGCTGTCGTCGAATCCGACCACGCCGACGTCGACCGGCACGGAGCGCCCGGCCTCGCGCAGCGCGTCGAGCACGCCCGCCGCGATCGCGTCGGACGCCGCGAAGATGCCGTCGACATCGGGCGCGCGGCGCAGCAGCTCCCGCGTTCCCTCGAGCCCGCTCGCGTGCGCGTAGAACGGCTGCTGCACAACGAGTGCGGGATCGAAGGCGTCGCCGAGGGCGGCGGTGAATCCGGCGACCCGGTCGAGCCCGGAGTCGCGGTCGAGCCCCGCGGCGATCATGCCGATGCGGCGGCGGCCGGTCTCCACCAGGCGGCCGGTGATGGCGCGCGCGGCGGCCACGTTGTCGATGCCGACCCAGGGGATTCCCTCGATGTCGACCGGATGGCCGACGAAGGCGGCGGGGAGCCCGATCTGCGATACGACCTTCGCGATCGGGTCGTGGGCACGCGCCGAGACGATGATGACACCGTCGACGAAGCCGCCCGTGAGGTACTCCGCCACCCGGGCGCTGTCACGGTCGGAGTCGATCACCAGCGATACGAGCTGGTAGTTGGCGTCGGAGAGCACGGAGTTCGTGCCGAGCAGGATGCTCCCGATATTCGGGTCCTCGAGGAAGAGCGAGTGCGGCTCGTGCACGATGAGCCCGATCGCGTGCGACTGCCGGGTCACGAGGTTGCGCGCCGCCGTGTTGCGCACGTAGCCGACCTGCTCGATGGCCGCCTCGACCGCCTTCTTCGCGGCGTCGGACACGTACACCTCGGAGTTGAGCACGCGGGAGACCGTGCCCCGCGAGACGCCGGCGACCGCGGCGACATCGTTGATCGTCGCTCTCGTTGTCGGGAGGCGGCGAGCGATCATCCTCACACCCTACTGCGCGTTCGGTGCGGGTGAACGGCGTTCGCAGTTGACATCTCGGATTGGGTCTGATTATTCTGGGAGCGTTCACAGACTCTCAACGAGGAGTTGTCGGCGCCCATTCTGGGAGCGCTCACAGATTCTCTTCGAGAGCTGCGACGCCCGGCGCCGAACTGGCGCACAGCCTGGACAATGGAGCACCTCCCCGTGAGCAACACAGCCGTAGCCGAACTCATCGACGCTGACCGCGCCCGGTTCACCTACGGTGCCGACTACAACCCCGAACAGTGGTCGCCCGAGGTGTGGCGCGAGGACGCACGTCTGATGCGCGAGGCCGGCGTCAACCTGGTCGCGATCAACATCTTCGGCTGGGCCGCTCTCGAGCCGCTCCCCGGGCAGTACGACTTCAGCGGCCTCGACGCGGTGATCGAGGTGCTGCACGAGCACGGCATCGGCATCAACCTCGGCACCGGAACCTCCTCGCCCCCCGCCTGGCTCTCGGCCGAGTACCCCGAGTCGCTCCCGACGATGGCCGACGGCACTCAGCGCGCCTTCGGCGGGCGGCAGGCCTTCTGCCCGAGCTCGCCGGTCTTCCGGGAGCGGGCGGTGATGCTCGTCGAGCAGGTCGCCCGCCGCTACGGCAGTCACCCGGCCGTGAAGCTGTGGCACGTCTCGAACGAGATCGGCTGCCACAACGCGCACTGCTACTGCGCCGTGTCGGCCGCGGCCTTCCGCGTCTGGCTGCGGGCCCGCTACGAGACCCTCGACGCGCTCAACACCGCGTGGGGCACCGCCTTCTGGAGCCAGAAGTACGCCGACTGGGAACACGTCCAGACCCCCCGCCTCACCGTGGCCACCGGCAACCCGAGCCAGGCGCTCGACTTCATGCGGTTCAGCTCCGACGAGCTCCTCGCGCAGTACCGTGCCGAGGAGGGCGTTCTGCGCACCCACAGCGACGTGCCGGTCACGACCAATTTCATGGTCACCGCGCACATCCGCAATCAGGACTACTGGTCGTGGGCGCCGCACATGGACGTGATCGCCAACGACCACTACCTCGACAACCGCCTTCTCGACAGCCGCGCCGAGCTCTCCTTCGCGGCCGACACCACCCGCGGCCTCGCCGGCGGCGGACCGTGGATGCTCATGGAGACCTCCACGAGCGCGGTCAACTGGCAGCCCCGCAACATCGCGAAGGCGCCGCGCGAGATGATCCGCAACGCGCTCACCCACGTCGCCCGCGGCGCCGACGGCATCAGCTTCTTCCAGTGGCGCGCCTCGCTGCAGGGCAGTGAGAAGTTCCACTCCGCGATGCTGCCCCATGCCGGCGTCGACACCAAGGTCTGGCGCGAATCGGTCGAGCTCGGGCTCACGCTCGAGAAGCTCGCTGAGGTGGCGGGCAGCCGCGTCGTCACCGATGTGGCACTCGTCTTCGACTGGCAGGCCTGGTGGGGCACCGACCTCGACTCGCACCCCACCTCCGACGTCGGCTACCTCGACCAGGTGCACGAGATCTACGCCGCCCTGCTCGCGGAGGGCTTCACCGTCGACATCCTCGCCCCCGGCGCCCCGCTCGAGGGCCACCGTCTGCTCGTTGTGCCGAGCCTCTACGTGGTGAGTGAAGCGGATGCCTCGCGCATCTCCGATTTCGTGGCCGGCGGCGGGCACGTGGTGATCACCTTTTTCAGCGGGATCGTCGACGAGGACGACCGCGTGCGTCCCGGGGGCTACCCCGGCGCCTTCCGCGACCTCCTCGGGGTGAGCTCGGAGGAGTTCTTCCCCGTGGACCCCGCGGTGACCCTCTCGCTGAGCAACGGCTCGACCGCCTCGACCTGGACCGAGTGGGTGCACCTGCGCGGCGCCGAGGCGATCACCGTCTTCGACGACGGCCCCCTGCCCGGCATCCCGGCGGTCACCCGCAACTCCTTCGGCGACGGCGAGGCCTGGTACGCGGCCACCCGTCTCGACGCGGGCGCCCTGCGCGGGCTCGTCGCGACCGCCGCGCGCCGCGCCGGGGTCGTCATCCCCGCCGCGCTGCCCGAGGGGGTCGAGCTGGTGCGCCGCCGCGGCGCCGCCGCCAGCTACCTCTTCGTCATCAACCACACAAACTCACCCGTCGAGATAGATGCCGCGGGCATCGAGCTCGTCACCGACGACGCCGTCACCGGCTCGCTGACCGTTCCGGCCGGCGAGGTCCGGGTGGTCAGGGAGTCCGCACCCACCGAGAGCGTCACCACAGAAAGCAGGACATCGCTGTGAGCACTGCTGTAACCACCGCATCCCCGTCGGGGCCGGTCGCGAAGCCGCGGCGTCGGATCCCCGTTAAGCACAAGAGGGCGATCGCCTTCTTCATCGTGCCCTTCGCGGCGCTGTTCGCGCTGTTCTACCTGCTGCCGATCGGCTGGGCGATCTTCCAGTCGCTGCTCGTGGTGGAGCGCGACGGCACCTTCGGCAAGCCGGTGGAGGTGTTCGGCGGTCTGAGCCAGTACGTCCTGGTCTTCCAGAACGAGGCCTTCTGGGCGTCCGTCGGCCGCGTGGTGCTGTTCGGCGCGGTGCAGGTGCCGGTCATGCTCGGCGTCGCCCTCGTGCTCGCCCTGCTGCTCGACTCCCCGCTGGTGAAGGGCAAGAAGTTCTTCCGCCTCGCCTTCTTCGTGCCGTACGCGGTGCCGGGCGTGATCGCGGCGATCATGTGGGGCTACCTCTACTCGCCCAACCTGTCGCCGTTCGCCGCCTTCACCTCCGAGGTCGACCTGCTCTCGCCGACCACGGTGCTCTGGTCGATCGCCAACGTGGTGACCTGGGTCTACGTGGGCTACAACATGCTCATCATCTACTCGGCGCTGCTCGCCCTGCCGCAGGAGATCTTCGAGGCCGCCCGCCTCGACGGAGCCAGCCAGTGGCAGATCGCCTGGTCGATCAAGATCCCGCTGGTGGCGCCCGCCATCACGCTCACCGCGATCTTCTCGATCATCGGAACGTTGCAGCTCCTCGCGGAACCGCAGGTGTTCCGCAGCTTCACCTCCTCGGTATCGAGCACCTTCACCCCGAACCTCGCGGTCTACGCGACATCCGCTGTTCCGAATGTGAGCCTGGCCGCGGCGATGTCCGTGGTGCTCGCCCTGGCGACCTTCATCATGTCGTTCGCATTCCTGAAGTTCACCCAGCGTAAGGACGACAAATGAGCAAGACGATCGACCCCGCGCCGAAGACCGCCGCGCGCAGGTCCTCCGGAGCGGCGAAGCCGGCCGGAGCGCCCAAGGAGAAGCTCGCCTCGCGCACCGCCGCGATGATCATCATGGGCGTCTCGACGCTCTACTTCCTGATCCCGATCTGGTGGCTGTTCATCTCGTCGACGAAGAGCCGCGAGCAGTTCGGCTCGACCGGCGCGCTGTGGTTCGCGGACTTCAACCTGTTCACGAACATCGCCGACCTGGTGGCCTACAACGACGGCGTGTACCTGAAGTGGATGCTGAACAGCATCCTCTACGCGGGAACCGGCGCCCTGCTGGGAACGCTCTTCGCCGCGATGTGCGGCTACGCGCTGGCGAAGTACCGTTTCCCGGGGCGCGAGCTGATCTTCAACGTCGTGCTCGGCGGGGTGCTCGTGCCCGCCACCGCGCTCGCGCTGCCGCTGTTCCTGATCTTCAGCCAGTTCAACGCCACGAATACCTTCTGGTCGGTGTTCCTGCCGAGCATCGTGAGCCCCTTCGGCGTGTACCTCGCCCGCATCTTCGCCGCGGCCTCCGTGCCCGACGAGCTGCTCGAGGCCGCCCGCCTCGACGGTGCCGGCGAGGTGCGCACCTTCTTCACCGTCTCGCGCCGGCTGATGACGCCGGCCCTGGTGACGATCTTCCTGTTCCAGTTCGTGGCCATCTGGAACAACTTCTTCCTGCCGCTGATCATGCTGCGCGACCAGACGCTCTTCCCGGTCACGCTCGGCCTCTACACCTGGAACTCGCAGGTGAACCAGATCCCCGAGATCCGCACCTTCGTGATCATCGGCGCCTTCCTCTCGATCATCCCGCTCATCATCGCCTTCCTCAGCCTGCAGCGCTTCTGGCGCGGCGGTCTGGGGGCCGGGAGCGTCAAGTAGCCGCTCCTTCTTTCCCACCCGCACCATTCCATTTCAATGAAGACAAAGGAACCCGTCATGCAACTCAAGAACAGCAAGCGCATCGCAGCGCTCGGCATCGTCGCCGCGATCAGCCTCACCGGCTGTGCAGCGGGCAGCGGCTCCGACGGCGGCAGCGACGCCGCGGCCGACTGCGCGCCGTCCGACGGCAAGGTCGAACTCTCGTACACCTCGTGGATCCCCGGCATCGAGTCCGTGGTCGACCTGTGGAACGAGGAGAACCCCGACATCCAGGTGACCGTGCAGACCGGCCCGAACGGCAACGGCGGAACGTACAAGAACTTCTTCAACCAGCTCAGCGCCGGCAACGCCCCCGACCTCGGCCAGATCGAGTACGACGCTCTGCCGAACTTCCGCGTGCAGGACGGCCTGACCAACCTCGCCGGCTGCGACATCGTCACCGAGAGCCAGGACTCCTTCATCGACTGGACCTGGAACCAGGTCACCTTCGGCGAGGACGACGCCGTCTACGCGATCCCGCAGGACACCGGCCCCATGGCCATGTACTACCGCGCCGACCTCTTCGAGGCCGCGGGCATCCCCGTGCCCACCACCTGGGAGGAGTACGCGGCCGCCGCCGCGCAGATCCGCACCCAGGGCGGCTACATCACCAACTTCCCGCAGAACGACGTCAACTGGTTCGCCGGTCTCGTCTGGCAGAAGGACGGCTCCTGGTTCACCAACGACGGAGAGGCCTGGGACGTCACCCTCACCTCGCCCGAGTCCGAGGAGGTCGCCGACTACTGGCAGGGCCTGATCGAGGGCGACCTCGTATCCAAGGTCCCGGCCTGGACCGACGAGTGGAACAACGCCTACAACACGGGCAGCGACTGGACCTGGATCTCCGCCGTCTGGGGCGCCAACTCGATCTCCAGCGGCGCACCCGACACCTCGGGCAAGTGGGCCGTCGCGCCCATGCCGCAGTGGACCGCGGGCGAGGAGAAGGCCGGCAACTGGGGCGGGTCGTCCACCGCAGTGCTAAAGGGCTCCGAGCACCCCTACGAGGCCGCCAAGTTCGCGCTCTGGCTGAACACCAACGACGAGGCGCTCACCATGCTGAACAAGGAGGCGAACCTCTACCCCGCCACGAAGGACGGCCTCAGCCTCCCCGTGCTGGCCGAGGGCGTCGAGTTCTACGGCAACCAGCCGATCTACGACATCTTCGCGGATGCCGCCAACCAGACGAACGTCGACTTCACCTGGGGCCCGACCATGACGCAGACCTACGCCGACGTGGCGGACGGCTTCGGCGAGGTGCTGGGCGGCAAGGGAACCCTGAACGACGCTCTCACCACCGGCCAGGACAAGACGATCGCGGCTCTCGAGGCCGCCGCCATTCCGGTCAACAAGTAGCACTCTGCAGTACCGAATGCGCGGCCCTCCACACCGGAGGGCCGCGCGTTCCTCGTTCGGGAGAGCCGAGTGTTTCGTCGTGTGACGCCCGCCCGTGACAGGCGTGGGACGGCCACCTATCGTCGTTGCATGACCTCAACGCCTCGCAACGCATCCGCAGATCGGCCCACGACAGGCGCCGTCGCGGCGATGCGCTCGGGATACGAGACGGGGTACGAGCTGCACCCGATCCAGCGCCTCGCCGCGAATGCCGCGGCGAGCCACTGGCGCGACGCGGTCGTCACCGCTGTCGACGCGGGCGGCTGGATCGACCTCGTCGACCTCGCCACCGACGCCGTCAGCAGCGTCTGGCACTATGCGCCGATCGACGTGGTGGTGGGCGAGCCGGTCTCGCTGCACGAGCAGTACAGCGTGCTCGCGGTGGGCCGCGAGCAGTTCAGTGTGCGCGCGGCCTAGGCCGTCATCGACTTCATCGAACCCATGAGGGCCTCGCAGGCCATCGCGCAGTTCATGCAGACCTCGGCGCACATCCTGCAGTGATCGCTCATGTCGGCGTGCATCATGCACTCGTCCGCGCACGCGCGGCACATCGTCATGGTCGCCTCGAGCATCGCCATCATGCTGCCCGAGTCGAATCCCATCGGACGCATCATCATGCGCATCATGGTGTTGGTCATGTCGGCCGTGGTGGCGCACATGCTCATCATCTTGCCCATGTTGTCGCCGGAACCGGCATCCGCACACATCGTCGCCGCCTGCTCGGCAGCGGCGCAGGCCTCCATGCAGTCCTGCATGAGCTTCATGTCCATCGACATCCCCATCGTGTCGGTGGACATCATGCTCATCATCTGGTCGGTCGTGTTCATTGGAATCTCCCGGGGCTCGAGGCGCGCACCGCGGGACCGCGGCCGCATTATTACGAAATGTTACGCCGTGCCGTCGGGCGCGGCCAAGAGTCCGGCGACCCGGCGTCAGCGCGGTGAGAACAGCCGCGGCGCGAACGCCGACGCCACGAGGGCGCGCATCGAGCCCAGGGATCCGGTGACGAGCCCCGCCGTTCGCGCCTGCACGAGCACGTTGCCGATGGCGGTGGCCTCCACGGGCCCGGCCAGCACGGGCAGCCCCGCGCGGTCGGCGATGAGCTGGCAGAGCATCTCGTTCTGCGAGCCGCCGCCGACGATGTGGATCACGGAGACCGTGCGTCCCGAGAGCGTCGACGCCGTGCGCACCGCGTCGACGAACGCCACGGCCAGGCTCTCGACGATGCTGCGCGCGAACTCCGCCCGGCTGCCGGGAACGCGCGCGCCGTGCTCGCGGCACCACTCGGCGATGCGCCCCGGCATGTCGCCGGGGGCGAGGAACCGCGGGTCGTTGGCGTCGAAGACGGCGACGGGGCCGGTCACGGCGGCCGCCGCCGCGAGCAGCGCGGGCAGGGCGATCGGTTCTCCGGAGCGCTCCCACTCCCGCATCGACTCGCTCAGCAGCCAGAGGCCCATCACGTTGTGCAGGTAGCGCACGGTGCCGTCGACGCCGCCCTCGTTGGTGAAGTTCGCGAGTCTGCCCGCCTCCGACAGCTCCGGCCGCTCGAGCTCGACGCCGACGAGTCCCCAGGTTCCGCAGGAGATGAAGGCGAAGTCGTCGCCGCTGGCGGGAACGGCGACCACAGCGGATGCCGTGTCGTGCGACCCGACGGCCGTCACCGCCGTCGCGGGGTCGATCCCGATCTCCTCCGCGACCTGTGGCAGCAGGAAGCCGATCGGCGTCCCGGCGTCGACGAGGTCGGGGAGGATCCGTCGCGGCAGCCGGAGCCGGGAGAGGAGCGCGTCGTCCCATTGGCCGGTCGCCACGTCGACCAGCCCGGTGGTCGACGCGTTGGTGCGCTCGGCGACCTGGCGGCCGGTGAGCCAGTACGCGAACAGGTCGGGCACGAGCAGCGCGGAGTCCGCGAGCTCGAGGGTCCCGGCCAAGCGGTCGGCGGTGAACTGGTACAGCGAGTTGAAGGTGAGGTGCTGCAAACCGTTCGCGGCGTAGAGCTCCTGCGGCGATACCAGCTCGTGGGCGGCCTCGACCGCCGCGAGGTTGCGGTCGTCACGGTAGTGGTACGGCGTTCCGAGCATGCGCCCGCCGCGCATCAGCGCGTAGTCGACGGCCCAGGAGTCGATGCCGATGCTGGCGATCACCGGTTCCTCGCGCGCCGCAGCGCCGAGGCCGGCGAGCACGCTGCGGTAGAGCTCCAGGATGTTCCAGTGCAGCCCGTCGATGGTGCGCACCGGGGTGTTCGGGAAGCGCGCCACCGGGCGGATGCTCAGCTCGTTCGCGGAGACGTGCCCGAGGATCACCCGCCCGCTGGTGGCGCCGAGGTCGACGGCGGCGACCGCGGACGTCATCGCAGGAAGGCGGCAGCCACGCCCGCGTCGACCGGGATGTGCAGGCCGGTGGTGTGGCTCAGGTCGCCGGTGCAGAGCACGAAGACCGCGTTCGCCACGTTCTCCGGCAGCACCTCGCGCCCCAGCAGCGTGCGCTGCGCGTAGTACTTGCCCAGTTCCTCCTCGGGAACCCCGTAGACGGCGGCCCGCTTCGCACCCCATCCGCTCGAGAAGATGCCGGATCCGCGCACCACCCCATCCGGGTTGATGCCGTTGACCTTCACGCCGTACTCGCCGAGCTCCGCCGCGAGCAGCCGCACCTGGTGCGCCTGGTCGGCCTTCGTCGCCGAGTAGGCGATGTTGTTGGGCCCCGCGAAAACGGAGTTCTTCGACGAGATGTAGACGATGTCGCCGCCGAGCTTCTGGTCGATCAGCACCTTCGCCGCAGCGCGGGAGACGAGGAACGACCCCTTCGCCATCACGTTGTGCTGCAGGTCCCAGTCGGCGACCGTGGTCTCGAGCAGCGACTTCGACAGCGACAGCCCGGCGTTGTTCACCACCAGGTCGAGTCCGCCGAAGGCCAGCAGGGCGGCGTCGACCGAGGCCTGCACGTCGTCCTCGCTGGTGACGTTGGCCCGCACGCCGATCGCGACGTCGGTGCCGCCGAGCTCGGCCGCGGCGGCCTGGGCCTTCTCGAGGTCGAGGTCGGCGATCACGACGCAGGCGCCCTCGGCCGCCAGACGGGTGGCGATCGCCTTGCCGATACCGGAGGCCGCACCGGTGACGAGCGCGATGCGTCCGGCGAGCGGTTTGGGCGCAGGCATCCGCTTGAGCTTGGCCTCTTCGAGCGACCAGTACTCGATGCGGAATTTCTCTTCGTCGGAGATGGGCGAGTAGGTGGAGATGGCCTCGGCGCCGCGCATCACGTTGATGGCGTTGATGTAGAACTCGCCGGCCACGCGGGCGGTCTGCTTGTTCGCGCCGTAGCTGAACATACCGACGCCCGGGATGAGGATGATCGCCGGGTCGGCGCCGCGGATGGCCGGGCTGTCCGGTGTGGCGTAGGCGTCGTAGTAGGCCTGGTAGTCGGTGCGGTACTGCGCGTGGAGCTCGTCGAGACGGGCGATGCTGTCGTCGACAGAAGCGGATGCCGGCAGGTCCAGAACGAGAGGCTTCACCTTGGTGCGCAGGAAGTGGTCGGGGCAGCTGGTGCCCAGGGCGCCGAGTCGCACGTGCTCCGTACGGGCGAGGAAGTCGGTGACGACCTCCGCGTCGGTGAAGGAGCCGACCTGGGTCCTGTCGGTCGAGGCGATCGAGCGCAGGTGGGCGGCGAGGGCAGCGGCCTTCGCTCGGCGCTCGGCCTCGGGCAGGGCACCGTAACCGTCCAGGAGGGTTCCGAAGGGATCGGCGCGCCCCTCGGTCTCGATGTACTTCTCGGCCGTGTCGATGATCCAGAGCGAGTTGGCCTCTGCCTCATCGCTGGTGGAGCCCCAGGCGGTGATGCCGTGGCCGCCGAGGATTACTCCGATGGCCTCGGGGTTGGCCGCCTTGATGGCGGCGATGTCGAGCCCGAGCTGGAATCCGGGGCGTCGCCAGTCGACCCAGGCGACCCGGCCCCCGAAGGCCTTCGCCGTGAGCTGTTCGCCATCCGCCGCCGTCGCGAAGGCGATGCCGGAGTCGGGGTGCAGGTGGTCGACGTGGTCGGCGTCGACGAGCGCGTGCATCGCGGTGTCGATCGAGGGCGCGGCGCCGCCCGTGCCGTGCAGCGTGTAGTCGAAGGCGGCGACCATCTCGTCCTCGCGGTCGAGCCCGGGGTAGACGTTCTTCAAGGCGCGCACGCGGTCGAGGCGGAGCACGGCGAGGCCGGCCTCCTTCAGTGTGCCGAGGTCTCCGCCGGACCCCTTGACCCAGAGGAGCTCGACCGGCTCGCCCGTGACGGGGTCGGTCTCGCTGCCCTTGGCGGAGGTGTTGCCGCCGGCGTAGTTTGTGACGCGCGGGTCGGAGCCCAGGCGGTTCGAACGGGCGATGAGGTCTGCTGCGGTTGTCATTACGCGCCCCAGCCTGCCTGGAGGCCGCCGACCCGTTCGGCCGCGATCCTCTCCTGGTTGCCCGAGGCCGCATAGGCGGCCATCGGGTCGGCGGGCAGGCCGCGCCCCTCCCGCCACGCGGCGAGATCGCCGCGCACGTCGGTGTAGAAGGCGTCCATCAGGATGCCGTTCGCGCCGAGCACGTCGCCGGCGTCCTGCGCCGCCTTCAGGGCGGTGCCGTCGACGAGCAGCGCGCGGGCGGTCATCTCCTGCACGTTGAGCACCGAGCGGATCTGGCCCGGGATCTTGTCCTCGACGTTGTGGCACTGGTCGAGCATGAAGGCGACACCCGAGTCCGGTCCGTAGCCGCCGCCGCGGATCACCTCGTAGAGGATGCGGAAGAGCTGGAAGGGGTCGGCCGCTCCGACGATCAGGTCGTCGTCGGCGTAGAAGCGGGAGTTGAAGTCGAAGGAGCCGAGCTTTCCGAGGCGCAGCAGCTGCGCGACGATGAACTCGATGTTCGTGCCGGGCGCGTGGTGGCCGGTGTCGAGGCAGACGAGCGCGCGCTCGCCGAGGGCGCTCACCTGGGCGTAGCTCGTTCCCCAGTCGGGTACGTCGGTGTGATAGAACGCCGGCTCGAAGAACTTGTACTCGAGCACCAGGCGCTGCTCGTCGCCGATGCGGGCGTAGATGGAGGCCAGCGAGTCGGCGAGCCTGTCCTGTCGGCCGCGGATATCGCCCTGCCCGGGGTAGTTGGTGCCGTCGGCGAGCCAGATCTTGAGGTCCTGCGACCCGGTCTGGTCCATGATGTCGATGCACTCGAAGTGGTGGTCGATCGCCTTCTGCCGGACCCTGGGGTCGACGTGCGTGAGCGAGCCGAACTTGTAGTCGTCGTCCTGGAAGGTGTTGCTGTTGACGGTGCCGAGCTGCAGGCCGAGGTCGTTCGCGTAGGAGCGCAGCCGGCCGTAGTCGTCGACCTTGTCCCACGGGATGTGCAGCGCGACCTTGGGGGAGAGGCCGGTGAACTCGTTGACCTTCGCGGCGTCCGCGATCTTCTCCTCGGGCGTGCGCGGGGTCCCGGGAGTTCCGAAGACCTTGAAGCGCGTGCCGGAGTTGCCGAATGCCCAGGACGGCAGCTCGATCACCTGGGTCTCGAGCTGCGGGGCTATGGAGTCGAAGGTGGTCATCGGTCTGTCCTGTCTGTGCGTGTCGAAAGCTCTACGCGTGTCGAAAGCTCTGAACTGGTGGGGAGGGTCGCGAGCTGGTCTTCCAGATTGAAGATCTGGGCGAGTGTGGGGGCCGCCTGATCCGGGCGGCCGTCGAGGGTCACGAAGAAGTCGGCCATGTCGGATTCCCAGGCGGCGGTGTGTGGGTTCTCCTCGAGGCTGCGCTGGGAGGCCTCCACGGACTCGGTCTCGTAGTAGCCGATCAGCAGGCCGTCGTCGCGCAGGAAGAGGGAGTAGTTGTGGCGGCCCGAGGCCTCGATGGCACGGAGCATCTCGGGCCAGACGGCCGCGTGGCGTTCCCGGTACTCGGTCAGTCGGTCGGGCTTGACCTGCAGCTGGAAGCAGACGCGGTGGGTCATGGGGGCTTTCGGTAGGGGGTGGAGGCCCGGCCGGGGTCGGGCCTCCACCGCGGGGGCCTAGAAGTCGAATTCCCCGATGTTGTCGGCGTCGAAGGTGAACGGGTCGCCGAGCAGCACGGTCTGGTCGGGCCCGACGGTGTAGCTGCCGAGCTTGCCGGCCTCGAACTCGTCGCCGTCCTCACCGGTGATGTCGCCCTCGATGAGCGCCTTCGCCGCGTACGCCGCGAGGTAGCCGAGGTCGGCGGGGTTCCACAGAGCGAACGCGGTCACGGTGCCGTCCTCGACGTAGTCGCGCATCTGGTTCGGCGTGCCGAGACCGGTCAGCGCGACCTTGCCCTTGAAGTCGGAGGTCTGCAGGTAGCGGGCCGCCGCGGCGATTCCGACGGTGGTCGGCGAGACGATGCCCTTGAGGTTCGGGTAGGTCTGCAGCAGGGCCGCCGTCTTGTCGAAGGAGGTCTGGTCGTCGTCGTCGCCGTAGACGGTCTCGACCAGCTCGATGTCGGGGTGGTTGGCCTCGAGCTCGGTCTTCATCAGCTCGATCCAGGCGTTCTGGTTGGTGGCGTTGGCCGAGGCCGACAGGATGGCGATCTCGCCCGCGTCACCGATCTGCTCGGCGATCAGGTCGACCTGCACCTTGGCGATGCCCTCGGCGTCGGCCTGGTTGATGAAGATGTCGCGGCACTCCGGGTCGGTGTCCGAGTCGAAGGTGACGACCTTCACGCCGGCGTCGCGCGCCTCGTTCAGCGCGTCGCAGATGGCGGTGGGGTCGTTGGCCGAGACCACGAGGCCGCCGACGCCCTGCTGGGTGAGCGTGTTGATGAAGCTGACCTGGCCGTCGGGAGTTCCCTCGGCGGGGGCCTGCTCGTCGTAGGTGCCGTCGAACTCCTTGATGGCCTCCTCGCCGCCCTTGTCCGAGGTGTCGAAGTAGGCGTTTCCGAGGTTCTTCGGAACGAAGGTGATCGACAGGTCGCCGTCTCCGCCACCGCCACCGCCTCCGTCGTCTCCGCCGCCGGCACAGCCGGTGGCGACGAGGGCGACGCTCAGCGCGAGGGCGGCTACCGACCCCGCGCGGGCGATGCCCGATTTACGTGTCCTGGTGTGAAACAACATCTTTGTTCTCCCTTGGTTGGTGCGGGTAAGCCGATGTGATTGCATCGACGATCACGAGCGCGGCTACTGCGGTGCTGCGGGCGTCGCCCGTGTCTTGCCGCCCGGCCTGGCGCGCCGCGTGCGCAGCCAGGCGAGGACGCTTGTGGACACCACGGACGCGACGAGCAGCAGCCCCGTGATGATGTTGATGACGTCGGAGGTGACGGAGGCGAGCCGTAGCGCGCTGCCGAGGGTTCCGATGAGGAGGACTCCGGCGATCACGCCGTGCAGGCTGCCGCGGCCGCCGAAGATCGACACCCCGCCCAGCAGTACCGCGGCGATCACCGACAGCTCGAGGCCGGTGGCGTTGTCGCCGCGCGCACTGCCGAAGCGGAGGGTGTAGTAGATGCCGGCGAGAGCGGATACCGTGCCGGTCAGTACGAAGAGGATGAATTTGGTCCTCTGCACCCGCACGCCCGAGAACAGCGCGGCCTCCGGGCTGAGCCCGATGGCGTAGACGCCGCGACCGAAGCGGGTGAAGTGCAGCAGGATCGCGAACAGCACCGCGAGCACCAGGAACAGGATCATGACGCTCGGCACACCGGTCTCGCCGATCTTCGACTTCGCGAGGTCCTTCCAGAACTCGGTGAAGTCGGTGACCGCCGTGGTGCCGAGCAGTCCGACCGCGAGGCCGCGGTAGAGGGCGAGCGTTCCGATGGTGACCGCGAGCGAGGGCAGGCCCACCACGGTGATGAGGAATCCGTTGAGGGCGCCGCCGAGCGCCCCGACCACGAGGGCGGCGACCGCGGCGAGCTCGATCGGCATGCCGCCCTGGTGCAGGGTGCCGAGCACCACGCTCGAGAGCCCGACCGTGCTGGCCACCGAGAGGTCGATCTCACCGGTGATGATCACGAAGGTCATCGGCAGGGCGATCAGCAGGATGGGGGTGATGTCGAGCAGCAGGTAGGTCATCGTGATCGGCGAGGCGAAGTGGTCGACGCTCACGCTGGCCACGAGGATCACGATCAGCAGGGCGGCGATCACCGCCGATTCGCGGGTCAGCAGCACGCGCCGCCAGAGCGGAGCGCTGTAGTCGCGGTAGGAGCGGGCGATCTTCACGGTGGCGGTGGTGGTCTCAGTCATTGTCGTTGTCCCTCGCCTCGGTGAGCTTGCGGGTCTGTCGCAGGGCGAGCAGTCGGTCGAGCACGATGGCCCCGATGATGAGCACGCCCACCACGGCCCGCTGCCAGAAGTCCTGCACCCCGAGGATCGGCAGTGCGCGGTTGATGGTGAACAGCAGGTAGGCGCCGATCGCCGCGCCCCAGACGGTGCCGCTGCCGCCGAAGATGGCCACGCCGCCGATCACGGCCGCACCCACGGCCTCGAGCTCGAAGCCACTGCCGGCCTGCGAGTTCACGGTGCCGTAGCGGGCGGAGTAGAGCACGCCGGCGAGCCCGGCCAGGGCGCCGCAGACCACGAAGGCCACGAGCACGCGCTGGGTGACCTTGAGACCGTAGAGGTTGGCGGCGGCAGGGTCGGATCCGATCGCGTACAGCTCGCGGCCGGGGCGCTGGTTGCGCAGGTACCAGCCGGCCGCGATCAGCACCACCACGGCGATGATCGTGAGCACCGGTATATAGAGGATCGTCTTCGTGCCGAGCGCGAGGAAGTCCTTCGGCATGTCCGAGGCGTTGATGCGGTCGGAGCCCGTCCACCACACGTTGATGCCGCGGTAGATGTAGAGCGTTCCGAGTGTGATCACCAGCGCGGGCACCTTGGCGAAGGCGATCAGTGCACCGTTGATCAGCCCGAGGAAGCCCCCGAACAGCAGTCCGATGAGGAAGACGAGGATGATCGGGATGCCGGGCACGTCGATGAAGAGCCGCCCGGTCAGGTAGGCGGTGAGCCCGAGGGTCGAGCCGACCGAGAGGTCGACGTTGCGCGTGATGATCACGATCGCCTGGCCCACCGCCACCAGCAGCAGGATCGACGGTGTCAGCAGCAGATCGCGGAAGCCGTCGGTGCTGAACAGGAAGTTCGGGTTCCGGGCGGTGGCCGCGATCACCACGAGCACGAGGGCCACGAGGATTCCGGTCTCGCGCGCCTTGGCGATGCCGCCGAGAGCGTGCAGGATCCGCTGGCCGGCGGGGGCGGATGCGGTGGTAGTCGTCATCGGACGGCCTCCTTGGTAGCGGGCGCGCTCTGGGTCGCGGCGAGCATGACCGACTCGGCCGTCGCATCCGCTCGGGCCAGGCTCGCGGTGATCCGTCCCTCGCGCACCACGAGCACGCGGTCGGCCATGCCGAGCACCTCGGGCAGCTCGGAGGAGATCATGAGGATGGCGAGGCCGGTGCCCGCGAGCTCGGAGAGCAGGCGGTGCACCTCGGCCTTGGTGCCCACATCGATGCCGCGGGTGGGCTCGTCAATGATGAGCACGCTCGGCTTGGTGGCGAGCCACTTGGCCAGCACCACCTTCTGCTGGTTGCCGCCGCTGAGGGTGCCCACCTCGGTGTCGAGCGCGGACGTCTTCACCTCGAGACGCGACGCCCACTGCCGAGCGGCCTCGTTCTCCTTCGAGGAGAACAGCAGGCCGAAGCGCGAGAGTGTGCGCTGGATCGCCATGGTGGTGTTGCGGGCCACGGACGACTCCAGCACGAGTCCCTGCTTGCGGCGGTCCTCGGGCACGAGGGCGAGGCCGAGCTGCATGGACGCTCCGGGGTTGCGACGCGGGACGCGGGTGCCCGAGATGCTCACCGTTCCGGTGGAGTAGGGGTCGACGCCGAAGATGGCGCGGGCGATCTCGCTGCGGCCGGCGCCGACGAGGCCGGCGAGGGCGACGATCTCGCCCGCCCGCACCGTGAAGTCGACGTCGTGGAAGACGCCAGGCTGCGAGAGGTTCGTCACGACCAGAACGTCGTCGCCGAGCGGCGCCACCTCTTTGGGGAAGAGGTTCGTCACGTCGCGGCCGACCATGCGGCGCACGAGCTCGTCGACGGTGGTCTCGGCGATGGGGCTGGTGGCGATGTACTCGCCGTCGCGCATCACGGTGACGGTGTCGCAGAGGTCGAACACCTCGTCGAAGCGGTGCGAGATGAACATGAGTGCCCGGCCCTCGTCGCGCAGGCTGCGGGCGACGGCGAACAGGCGCTCGACCTCGACGCCGCTGAGCGCGGCGGTGGGCTCGTCCATCACGAGCACGCGGGCGTCGAGCGAGATGGCCTTGGCGATCTCGATGATCTGCTGGTCGGCGATCGACAGGCCGAGTGTCGGGCGGTCGGGGTCGATGCGCACGCCGAGGCGGCGGAACAGGCCGACGGCCTCCTCGCGCATCAGCCTGCGGTCGATGCGGCCGAGCGACCTGGTGGGCTGGCGTCCCATGAAGATGTTCTCCGTCACCGACAGGTCGGGGAAGAGAGTGGGCTCCTGGTAGATCACCGCGATGCCGGCGGCCTTCGACTGCGCGGTGGAGGTGAAGTCGGTGCTCTGCCCGTCGAGGAGGAACTCCCCGGAGTCGCGCTGGTAGAGGCCAGCGATGATCTTGACGATGGTGGACTTGCCCGCACCGTTCTCGCCGATGAGGGCGTGGATCGAGTTGTTCTCGAGGCGCAGCGAGCCGGAGCTCAGGGCGACCACCGCCCCGAAGGACTTGGAGACGTCACGCAGCTCGAGGGCCGCGTGGCCTGCTGCGTGGTGGCTGATCGTCATTGACTTACCTGGCCTCTGCTCTGAGGGATGTACTCGGGTCGCTGCGGTTTGAATCGTTTTAAGGCCGCGTGCTGTTTGCACTCTAGGGGCACTGCGAAGCGGGCGTCAAGTCGGATCGTGACCGGATGGGGCAATCGATACG
>Ga0247810_10000873_pt1 | contig 23705 bp, 9 predicted proteins | sample UWRJL119311C1_FD_179918 | JGI IMG/M metagenome (GOLD analysis project Ga0247810, IMG submission 179918) | Plant litter microbial communities from Arlington Agricultural Research Station in Wisconsin, United States - UWRJ-L119-311C-1 | ecosystem: Environmental > Terrestrial > Plant litter >... | reverse complement strand
CGCCTAAATAACCTTCATCTAGACCACTTATAATTCCATCAGCATTTCTATCCTGATATTTAATATCTCCCGGACGTACCGCACCAAATTGTGGTATAGCAATCCCAGATGCTAAAATATTTTGCTGAGGATCCTGGCTAATAGTAGCAAAATCTTCACTAGTATATAAGCCTGTTGCAGTAAGTCCCCACAAAGTATTATTTTGAATCCCTGTTGCAGAGCGATAGGTTCCTTTTAAAGCCGCAGCTTCATCTCTTTCAGTCACTTTATTTTCTACATATGTGAAATTACCACGCCAGCTCATAAAAAAATCAGGGGTTATTTGCTTATTTATATTTAATGCGATTTCAATACCTTTATTTTCCATCTTACCAAAATTGGCACGAGGCGCATTAATAAATCCTGCCTGACTTGGAACAGTATTTCTTTGAATAAAAATATCCTTTCTTTTTTCCTGGAATACATCTACTGTCAAATCAATCATATTCAGAATTCCTAATTCCATACCAATATCTGCTTTTGCTACATTTTCCCAAGTCAGACCTCCTACTCCAATTTCACCTTCCTCAATTCCTTCAAATTTCACACCTGGTCCTGTACCAAAAGTATAGTCAGAATTATTATTATCATTAATGGTAGTTAAATAAGCAAACCTTCTGTCACCACCAATCTGATCATTTCCTACAAGTCCATAAGCACCACGGAATTTAATTTTATTAAAAATGTCTTTCAAAGACTCCATAAATTTTTCTTCAGTTGCAATCCATCCTACAGCGACAGATGGAAAAAAGCCATAACGGTCTTTCTTTTCGAAATTTTCTGACCCATTGTAACCGAAATTAAATTCTGCAATATATTTACGATCAAAGGTATAGGAAGCTCTTCCAGCCAATCCCTGATGTCTAAAAGCCTGAGGCCCTCTCTCATCCTGATACTCATCCTGATTATATAGCAATAAGCCTGTTACATCATGCTTATCATTAAAAGTGCGGTTATACGTTGTGCTAGCTTCCAGATAAGTACGTTTATTTCCAAATTCTTGTGAAGTAGTATACCCCAGATATTCCTGACCACTGGTATCCAGCCTGTCTTTAATTAAGCTTCCATCAAGATCTCTTTCTGTAGCCACTTCATAGTAAAAAGGAGTTTTTCCTCGTGTTACTCTGTTTTGAGAAAAGGAGTCAAACGAATAAGTAAACTTCGCTTTTAAACCAGGAGTTATGGCTTTAAAATCCTGCTCTAATGATACAAGGCTTTCAATTTTACTTCCACCCTGTTTGTAATATCCTTGCTGCGTACTTACAGCCCATGGATTTGGACGCTGTGGAATTTTAGGAAGAGTACCATCCGAATAAACTGCAGGATGAGCAAAAGGAGTTGTTTCAAAAGCAAAACCAAATAATTCATCTGTACTGCTGTTTCCTTTAGTAAGATTTTGTAAAAACCCTCCAATATTTACTCTTAATAAAGTTGTTTTTGATAAGTTAACATCAACATTTGAACGAACGTTAGTTCTGTTTAGTTTCGTTTCTGAATCATAAGATTGTTTAGGATCTCTTGCAAGAATCCCTTTTTCATTATAATGAGAAACAGTTAATGCGTATCTTAAAATTTCTGATCCTCCGGCGACATTAAAATTGGTTCTAGACGTAAAAGCATGATCTTTGGTTATGTCATCCACCCAATTTACATCAGGATATAAATCCGGATCATATTTATTAGCCGTTCTTGCAATACGATCTTGAGAATATATTTCCGTACCAGATAATTCATTTAGTAAACTCATGTAAGGAGCAGCACCAATGAAACCTGGTAGTTTAGTAGGTTCCTGAACTGAATATTCAGTTCTTAATTGTATTCTTGGAGCTCCAACAAAACCTCTTTTTGTATTAATCAAAATAACTCCGTTTGCTCCTCTAACCCCATAAACAGCACTAGCGGCAGCATCTTTTAAAACAGAGAAAGACTCAATTTCTGAAGGATCAAGATCATTTAGATTTCTTTCAATTCCATCTACCAATACAAGCGGATTTGTCGATCCTGCAAAAGTAGAGATTCCACGAATCCTAATATCCGATTGATCATAACCTGGTTCTCCTGAACGCTGTACAGCCATTACACCGGTAATCTGTCCAGCCAGGTTGTTACTTAATGTACGGGAAGTTCCTACTTGTAATAACGAAGGTTTTATAGTACTGATCGCTCCTACAACTGAGGCTTTTTTCTGAATACCATAACCTACAACTACAACCGTTTGAAGATCACTGGTTTCCTCTGCCAGTTCTACGGTTATTTTTTTAGAGTTATTTAAAGGTTTCTCTATCTGTTTCATTCCAATATACTTAAATATAAGTACTGCATTAGGAGAAGATACGGTAATAGTAAACGTACCATCAAAATCTGTTGTTACAGCGTTTTTTGTGCCTTTCTCCAATACAGTAGCACTTGGCAATGACAGTCCTTTAGAATCCGTTACTTTTCCGGTTATTTTTACGGGATCCTGAGAATTGTTCTGCGCATAACCATTCCCCGCACAGAGCATTAGAAACAATAAGCAAATCAATCCATTCTTACTAAACTTTTTACTCAAGGTAAATAAGTTCAGTTGAGTGGATGAAATCTTCCAAGTCGGTTTAATTTTCATTTGAGTTAGTTTTTGGTTTTTATTAGTTAGTTTTCTTTTAAATTAAAATATGTTTTTTAAGATTTTAATTTTGTATCATTTTCAGAATGCAAAAAAATTGCAGATAGTAATTAGGTGTTTAATTTTCTTATTTTTTAAGGCATGTTAAAATATTATACCTTTTTTTTATTGATACCGTAATTTTATATCCTAAAAAATGTCATTTTAATTTTTGACCAAATTAGGCTATAGGCAACATAATTTTAATCCCATTTTGTTTCATAATTATGTTCAAATGGTTCATACACCCCTGAAAACACTGAAAAAATCGAATATCAAAAAAATAAATACGTAATACACTACAAATGAAAAACCGTTCCAATAAAAAAGTATTTTTAAGGTCTAAATATTGATTTTTTCTTTTCAATTTTATGTACTTATTTTATTCTAAAATATCATTTTAAACATTTAAAATGTAAAATGTTTTTTTAAAAACACATTTACAGTATGTATTCAAAAAATATCTAAATATTCTTATAGAAACTTCTTAAAACACAGCTGAATTGTTTTTAAAGACTTTGTTTTAAGGATTTCTAAGTGAGCTAAACCCTAAAAAACACATTTAAGAATAAATCAAATCCAAGCATTAAGTAAAATTCATTGACAAAAACAACAACAACAAACTATATTACAATTAGTTACAAATAAAAAACCTTTCAAGTCAGACCATTAATAATGCTGATTTGAAAGGCAATTTTATATTGATTTAAAGGCAAGATTACAAAAAAGGCATAACAAAGCTTTTTATATTTCAAAAATTCACCTCCCTATCTCATACTAAATAAAATAATAAATAGAATTAAAATAGTTTATGTTTTATTTACGTATTGTAACTATATTTTTTAAATCATTTTATCAAGTGGTTTTTTACCCCTTCGTTAGTTATGGTAACGGGTTTTATAAATCCATTGTCATCAAAATTCATCTCTTCAATGCAGGTTTCCCTGGAGCTTGAATCAGTTTCAGTAAGCGGTCTTCTGTGATAAACAATATAATAAGTATCAGAATCAGGTGCTTTTATAATCGAATGATGACCCGCTCCTGTTGCTATTTGAGGGTCTTGTTCTAAGATTTTTCCAATTCTTTTGAATGGACCCATTGGAGAATCTGCAATCCCATACGCAACACAATAATCAGGTCCTGTCCAGCCTCCTTCAGACCACATAAAGTAATATTTATTATTTCTGATAAACATAAAAGGCCCTTCAACATAGTTTTCAGGTGTAATTTCTTTAAAAACAATTTTGTCTTCAAAAGGAACAAAGCCTGTAAAATCGGCCTTTAACTTTGCAATATTACAATGTCTCCATCCTCCATAAATTAAATAATGCTGTCCATCTTTATCTCTAAACACAAATTGGTCAATGGGTTGCGCCCCATTATAAAATTTATCAACGAGGGGTTTTCCCAAATAATCTTTATAGGGTCCTTCAGGTTTTGAAGCGACAGCAACACCAATTCCGCCAATTTCATTATCACTCTGAATATCATTTGCTCCAAAAAACAAAAAATACTTATTTTTATTTTTAATGATCGAAGGAGCCCATATCGCTCTTTTTGCCCATTTTACAGCTGTTGTATCTAAAATCCTGTGATGTTTTTTCCAATGCGTTAAATCTTTAGAAGAAAAAGCATCCAAAAAAATCTGGTCCTCATAAGGAGCCGAAAAAGTGGGATAAACCCAATATGTCTTATCAAAAATAATTCCTTCAGGATCGGCGTACCAACCTTTGAATATCGGATTATTATTTTTTGTATTACCAGAAACTATTGTTTGTGCAATCGTTTTTGAAAAAGTAATTAGAGAAAGTAAAAATAAAACTTTTTTCATATTTTTTTATATAGAGTCTATGGCTAAACAAACATACTAAATCGATTTAGCAAAAGCAAGTTTTTTTTAAAATAAAACAGCTTTAAACTTAAATAAAAGGTTATAACATAATTATACTATTAAAATATTACAGATTTATTAATAAAATAACATCTTATAAATATTTCCTTTTTGGTGTAAATAACATCTTATAATAAAAAAATCTGCCTTATTTAAAAAAAGGCAGATTGTATAAATTGATAGAATTGTTAAATTTCCAACTTTACTTCTTCATTATTTTATAAGAACCAATAGTTGAATCTGAATAAAAAATCTTAAGAATATAAATTCCGGAAGTAAATGAGCCTGCATTTATAATTTTAGAGTTAATAACCGTTTTAACTAATCCTCCAAGTGCATTATAAACTTCTATTTTTGTGATGTCATTCTTCCCAGAATCAATCGTAAGAATTTCGTGAACTGGATTTGGATATAATTGTATTGTTTTACTACCACTGCTAAAATCAATAGTTTTCAGTGTTACTGCTGAAAAATCAATTTTATTAGTACTTTGAGCTAGATTTGCAAAAGTTGCATCACCCGTAGTTTGCCCACCATCAAGTGGAGCATACAACTCAAGGCTTGATTTAAGCATTCCACCATTATTTAATGCAGTTATCTCCTCTACATTCATCCCTGATCTGTAGAAAAACCAGTTTTTATACTGAATTGATGTTGGTGCATTTGCAGGATTTAAAGAAAATATTTTTGCTTCTAATTTTTCATTAAGACTTCCTAAAAGTGTAGCACCTGAATAAAGGAATGATATTCCTCTGGCATAAAAATGAGTTAGTGTGATTTTGTGCCACTGATTGTCATTTAAAACAGTAGCTCCTATGATTTTAGCTCCTGAAGGAGAAGTGTAAACTAAATGTCCATTAGTATCAATAACAATACTACCAGCCGTTGTAGTTGTAGTAAACGACGCCAGATTACCTGCTGAACTTGTTTTAAAATCAAATGATGTTGTAAATGAATGTGTGGTTTTTTCAGGTGTAAATTTTATTGCTCCACCAGAAACTGTATTATTTATATTTAAAGGAGCCCCGGCAATAATTTGCGGTGATGGCTTTCCTTGTTCTAAAGCATCAAATAAAGAGGGAACCATTGCATAAAAGAATTCTGCATGTCCGATATCATTTGGATGCAAATCGTCCGATTTATATCCAGTTGCCCATCTACCCGCTCCATTGTCAATTGCTCCCAGAAGATTGATACTTGGTACGTCCCATTCATGAATTAGCATATTCATTTGCTTTATGAAGTTATAATCAGCTGTATTATAGTCTTCACGAGTATAATTATTCATAACCACCGGAATTTTTCCGTTTTGTTTCGCTTTTGCAATAAGCAATAACATATTAGCCTTAAACTGGTCAAACGCTGGCTGCCCATTTTCATGAATTCCTTCATTACCAAGTGAAAGACCGTAAATCACATATTTGCTGCAGTCCCCTATAAGGTCTTTTTCATATCGATTCAGGAGACTAATAGTATTATTTCCGTTTATGGCAATATTTGAAGTAGTAAATTTAGAACTTATTCCACTTGTAAAACGCTCTCCAAGCAACTGACCATATTGATAAGCATACCCTTGATTATTGGTAGCGCCATGCCCGTTTGCCACAGAAGATCCCATTACAGATATTTCCAAATCATCTATATCATCACATTCAATTGAATAAGTGTATGTACTTAAATCAAGTGTAATTTTAAATTTACCGTATCTAAGTCCAATATCTTCAGTTGGAACATTATAAGCCTGATACTCCGATTTTAGCATTACTGTATTGGCAGTATTCTTAACTTTATGAAAAGAATAAGGCCAGTCACCATTGCCTTTAAAACTGAAACGGGTATCGGTTTCACCATTGGAAACAGTCATGTCAATTGTTTTTGACCAGATTCCTTTGCCTTGATAATCAAGGGGTGCTGCCTCAGCAGTATTCCACCCGCCTGCAATCATATTTGATGCTACAGCCCATCTTATTGGAACAATAGTATAAGTATTCGTATTTAAATTTACAGTAATAAGTACCGTTCCTGTTTCCGTAGGGTCAATTGCTGCTCCACTCAAAGAAAGTGTTCCCGCTCCTGAACCTGCCCCATAAAAAGCACCACCCGATTTTGAAGTATAAAAGTTAATTGTTCCAGCTGCTTTTAATGAGGTATATATTTCAAAAATGTTTGTTATGTTTTTAGTTAGTCCCCTAACCATTCTCATCGGCAGGGCATCGACAATATTATCCCCGTTTTCTGTAGCAGTTCCTGAAAAAAACAATTCAGACAACTGATTAGAGATGTTAATTGTTTTAGTTGCTGAAATAGTTGGGGTTAATAAGCTGGTTGCTGTCACTACTACTGAGCCATTATTTACAGGAGTAAGTACACCAGCGCTGCTAATAGTGGCAATATTAGTGTTATCAACTTTCCAGCTTACAGCAGATGAACTTGCGTTTGATGGTGTAACAGCAGCTAAAAGTTGAGATGTTTGGCCACTTGTTGTAATATCATTTCCTGTTATCTGAATTGCGGTTACATTAATTACAGGTATATCATATTCCTCAACTTTCATGGCGTTTATATAGGCAAAACCGCCAGTAACAATCGATAAGTCCATAATTATTTCTCCGGAAGCATTCGGAAATAATACATTTGTGCTAAGTACTGTATTTTTATTTCCATCTGCACCGTCAGTTGTTACAAGCTGACCTGTAAAAGAGTTTGTTCCTTTAAAAACAAATTTAGATTCTCTTGTCGCCTGACCCGCTGCAACTCTTGAGCCAAAAACATTAAACTTATAGCCTTTTGATGGTGATAAATTACTTATTTTAAGTTGTCCTGTCGGATTACTACTCTCTGTGTAAAAATAATCCGAAGTAGCAGTTTTGATCGCCAGGTCACCTAAACTAGCGGATAATGGCGCTAACAGTCCATAGCTATCAGATGAGTTTATTGAAAAATTATCCGTAACAGTAAGAGTATAACCCGTGGTTACATTGTTGCCATTGATCAAAGCGGTTGTTGCTCCTACAGATCCATTTGTTGGGTTATTCCAATAATGATTGTTTGCATCAGGGCTTGGTGTTACTGCTCCATTATTACCACCTGTCGGGCCAAAATCTACATACATACTTTGATTAACCGGAATGTCATATTCTTCCATCTTCATAGCATTTATATAGCCGAAATTTCCTGTAATAATCGATAAGTCAATAGTTATTACTCCTGAAGCATCAGGAAATAAAAGTGTTGTTTTAAGTGCTTTATTATTGTTCCCGGTGGCAGTACCATCTGTTGTAACAAGTTGTCCTGTAAAAGAATTACCTCCTGTAAAAACAAATTTCGATTCTCTTACCGCCTGACCAGATGCAACTCTTGAACCAAAAACACTAAACTTATAGCCTTTTGCAGGTGATAAATTGCGTATTTTAAGCTGCCCTGTTGGATTAGAAGTTTCTACAAAAAAATAATCCTGAGTTGCAGTTCCAATTGCAAGATCATCTAAATTTGCAGCCGTTGGTGCTGCCGGTCCATAATTTATAGTGGAATTTAATGTAAAATTATCGGTAACTTCAAGTTTAAAACCTGTAGCCACATTATTGGCATTAGTCAAAGTGATGTTACTTCCTACACCTTCACTGGTTATATTATTCCAGTAGTGACCATTTGCATCAGGGCTTGGTGTTATACCTCCCTGAGTTCCCCCTGTCGGGCCAAAATCGACATAAAAACTTTGGTTGAGAGTTTGTCCATTCAGATGGATAAATCCAAATAAAAGGTAAAATAATAAGAGTAATTTTTTTTTCATTTTTTTGGTTTTTATAGTTAGTTAGTAAAATCCTAAACACCTGATATACAACCTCAATAAGTAGGCAATATATTATTTTAAAGCAATCGTAATTCCATCCTTAACTGTACCGGAACCCAGATACGTTTTACCGTCAATTAATAAATTTACATTTATCTTTTTTATTTCATCGCTGATATTTCTTTTGCCTTGTTGACCGGAAATTGTAACAGTAACAATATCATTTTTCTTTTCTGCATTAAAAGTCAGAAGAGCATAATCTCCTTTCTGAAAACCAAATCCATCACCTGAATCTAAATAAAGTTCTCCCTTTGCCTTACCATTCGCATCAAGACAAACAAAAAGACTTAATGGGTCAAAAGAATTTTCTCCGGCATTCTGGATTACTTTACCGGCAGGAATAATACTTCCGCCTCTGATACTCAATTTTGCCTGATATTTATCCTGTTTTTCCCCTTCGATAAGGTTTAATTCTTCCCATATTTCGGAAGGAAGTATTGGGTCTTTGGCAAATGCCGGAACTACCAAAAGGTTTTCTCCTAACAAAAAAGCCTGTTCCTCTGCTCTAAGACGTGAATCTTTAGCGTCTGCAAAAAATACAGGTGCCATAACCGGCATTCCGGATTTAGAAGATTCATAAAAAAGCGTGTATAAATAAGGCAGCAAACGATAACGTCTTTCTAAAGCAATACGGGATGTTTTTTCAATTTCTGCTCCAAATGCCCATGGTTCTTTGTTATTCGTTCCTGCACAGGCATGTCCGCGTGCAAATGGCATAAATGCTCCAAAGCCAAGCCAGTTTGCCCATAGCTCTCCACTTGTATCTCCAAGAAAACCTCCAATATCCGGTCCACTAAATGGCTGACCTGATAATCCTAAGGTAATTGACATCGGTACCGATAGTTTCATGTGCTCAACACTGGCATAGTTATCACCTGTCCAAGTGGCGGCATAGCGCTGTCCTCCCAATAAATTAGATCGTGTTAAAAGAAACGGACGCTTTGTTGGGTTTGTTTTTAAAATTCCATTATAAGATGCTTCAACCATTAATCGCCCGTATGCATTATGATAAAGCAAATGATCACCTTTAGGTAAATTTCCACCGCCTTTGTGCGGAGTGTCGTAAGGCATTGTACCCAGACGTTTATCTTCCGGGAAATCGTTATCATTTACAGCCGGCTCATTCATATCGTTCCAAACACCATCAATACCCGTATTTAAAAAATCTTTATAAAGTCCGGCCCACCAATTTCTGGCTTGTGGATTTGTAAAATCAGGAAAAACACAATCGCCCGGCCATACTTTTCCATGATATTCCTCTCCATCATTTTTCTTTACCCATACATCGTTTTTTGTACCTGATTTGTAAACACTGTATTCTTTATCAACTTTTACTCCCGGATCTATCATATAAATGGCTTTAAAACCTTTTTTATGTAAATTGTCATTCAAGATTTTCGGATTCGGGAATCTAATACTATCAAAAGTAAACACTCTGTATCCCTGCATATAATCAATGTCCATCCAAACCACGTCGGCTGGAATTTTCTTTTCCCTGAAAGTGTCGGCTATTTCCATAACCCGTTTTTCGCTGTCATAAGAGAATCTGCATTGATGATAGCCCAACGCCCAACGAGGTGGTAATTTAATTGTACCTGTTAATTCAGAAAGTCCTTTCATCACTTCCTGAGGTGATTTTCTATCAATGATATACACTCTAAACAAAGCGCCTTCAGAATTATAGATGATCTGATCTGAGTTTGTAATTAACTCAGCTTTCCATGTACTGTCAAAAATAATTCCGAATGCAGAACCATCAGGACGAACACCCATCACCCATGGATGTGTTTGGTATAATCTTTTTCCGCTTTCTACACTATAAGCTCCTGTATCTGTATTCCATAATTTTATGGCCTGGCCGTTACGTAAAAGAGGACCTGTTACTTCTCCGCCTCCGTATAAACTTATGTCACCTTTTAAATTTAAAACAGCACTTGCCTTATTGTTTTTGAATTCAAATTCAGGAATTAATGACCAATCTGCCGGCACTTTCCCCTTAGAATTAGGTTCTGATGCAAGAATTAATGAAGGTGTTTTGTTTTTATCAAAGCCTTTAGGAATAAATTCAACAATACGATTTCCCACTGCTGATTTTTTAAGCAAAGGAACATCCTGCGCATAAATTGTTATACCTGTTGAAATAAAGAAAATTGAATATAATACGGTTTTAAAATTCATATTAGAAATTTAAATGTTATTAAATTATTATAAACGCATATTTTAAATATACTAAAACGATTTAGCAAATAAATATAAAGAATTTGATATAACAAAATATTTTATAAAAAATAAGTTATAAATCCCCTCTTTTGGGTAACGAAAATTGTTTCTAAAAGGCGATTATAAGAAAAAAATTACTAAATCCTTTTTGAAAATTTATAAACCGAAACAGTATGATAAACTGTTTTCGGTTCTAATGTTATTGATGGAAAATCAGGCTGATTTGGAGAATCGGGAAAATGTTGGGTTTCTAAAGCAAAAGCGGTTCTGTAATCATCTTTTGCTCCGGATTTGAAGGTGTTTTTGCCTTGCATAAAATTTCCACTGTAAAACTGAAAACCAGGTTCTTCAGTATAAACATTCATCACAACTCCTGATAAATCTCCTGTTATCGAACCTACGTAGTTCATATCATTTTCCTTTTTATGTTTTAATACAAAATTATGATCATACCCGCCTCCGTTTTTTAACTGAATGTTATTTGTTTTAATTCGTTCTCCAATAGTATGAGGTGTCGTAAAATCGAATGGTGTACCAATTACAGTTTCAATTTTCCCTGTCGGAATTAAGCCTTTATCAACAGGAGTATATTCTTTAGCATTAAATTGTACAATATGATTTAAAATAGTCCCGCTTCCTTCTCCGTTTAAATTAAAAAAGGCGTGATTGGTTAAGTTTACAATCGTTGTTTTATTGGTTGTAGCTTCGTACTCCATTTTTACTTCGTTATCTGTCGTAACGCTATAAGTTACCTTTGCTTTTAAGTTTCCGGGAAAGCCCATTTCCATATCCAGAGAAACATAAGTAAAAACCAAAGTCTGCTCATTTGTTTTTTCTGCATTCCAAACCACATCCTCGTACCCCTTTGTCCCGCCATGTAAAGCATTTTCGCCATTGTTAATCGGAACACTGTAACTCTTGCCATTTAAACTGAATTTTCCTTTAGCAATCCGATTTCCAACCCGGCCAATAGTAGCCCCAAAATATTTTTCAGTTGAATTCTGATAATCTTTTATACTTTTAAAACCAACCACAACATCTACAAATTCGTTGTCTTTGTTTTTAACCAATAAGCTCACCAAACGGCCTCCGTAATTGGTAAAAGCTGCCTGTATATTTTCGTTTTTAATCCAATACAGGCTTACTTTTTTGCCTTCAATTTCTCCAATAAAATTGACTGAATCAAGTACTGTGGGCTGCACATTAGTATTTTCGTTTAGCGATTTGATTGAAACCTGAGTATTTTCTTGCTGTCTTTTTTGACAGGAAATCTGCAGCAGCAATCCTGAAATAAGAAGGGTAAATAATGGTATTTTTTTCATCTTGGTATCTTTTAACTTTCTAATTATTGCATCGCAGGAATAGCCAATGTAACTTCCTCAGATACTGGTTCTCCTATAATTGGATTGCCATTTTTGTCCCATTTTATTTGCTGCATTCTCGGAGATCTCTGCATGCCGCATCCTTCACCCGGATTTGAATTTGCGTGGTATAAAATCCAGTCTTCCTTTCCATTTGGAGATTTAAAGAAAGAGTTGTGTCCCGGAGCATAAACCTTAGCTTTATCTGATTGTTCCAAAATCGGTTTATCTGACTTTACCCATGCCGAAGGATCCAATAAATTATTTTTTCCTGTAAAAGTGAGCAAACCTAAACTGTAATTATCCGTCCAGCATCCACTTGCTGAAAAAACAATAAAAGCTTTGTTTTTATGGGTCAGAAACTGAGGTCCTTCATTTACATTTACTTGCGGGGGATTTACATCATCATGGAGTGCTCCGTGCAATTCCCATTGATTGGTAGGGCTTGAAATTTGAACTCTGTCTCCATCAATTTCAGTAGGGCTTTTCATTTTGGCGATATAAATATTTTGCTGTCCATTAGTATCTCCTTCCCAACCGGACCAAATCATGTACATTTGTTTTTTATAGGTAAAAACATTGCCATCAATAGCCCATTTATCAGTTTCTGCGGCTATTTTCCCTTTAAAAACCCATTCGCCTTCCATTGGATTTTTAGAATTATTTTCTAAGACATACATTCTGTGTGTATTGTTAGAACCGTTATCAGCGGCAAAATACACATACCATTTTCCCTTAATAAAATGAAATTCAGGTGCCCAGATTTCTGCAGAGTATGCTGTATTTGCAGGCGCAGTCCAAATAGTTTTCTTTTCGGCATTTTTCAGGTCTGCCAAATTTTTAGTTTTCAAAAGAACCAATTGATTTTGCATAGTATGGGTGTAGTAATAATAGCCATCATGGTAAGTACTGTATGGATCCGGTCCATAATCCAAAATAGGATTGGTAAAGGTTTGCTGGGCAGATACAGAATTGCTTGCGATACAAAATAGTATCAGTAATAGTGTTTGTTTTAGTATGGAATTATTTATTTTCATTATGCTATTTTATTTTTTTGTCTAATTTTTGATTCTGCATCAGTAATTTTGTTTTTAAACTTGCTCAGAAATCCTGACTTTGCCAAACTTGTTAATTTTTTGATTTTAAAGGGTTCGATAAAAACAAATTACCGGAACAAAGCATTCCGATAATTTGAAATCACATTAAACAACTAACCACAGTTATTTTTAAAAAGTATACTCTTTTTGATACCACATTTTATTTTGAATTTACTTCGGATGTAATTTTTCTAATAAAATCGGTTTCTGATTTTTTATATGGTGTCCCGTCTGTATTGAAAACTTCATGAAACCATACGGGCGGTGCTGAAGTATATTTTTTTGTCCAGCTATCCCAGGGAAATTTAGTTTGTGTTTTTCCGTCTACTAGACCCCAATTCATCATGGCAATTTTATTTTCTTTGGCGATAGGTAAAAACCCTTCAAATGTGCTGCCATTTGGTCGCGCCATATATTCGGTACATAATAATGGTTTTCCGTAACGCTTCAATTCATTTATCCTGTTTGTAAAGTCCGCTGGTTTATCATAACAATGAAAAGAAATAATATCTGATTGTTCCAGTTGCAATTTAAAAATTGGCTTCATGCCTTTTTCAGACCAGTCACCAGCCCAAACTCCTGATGTTAGAGGTTGCGAAGGATTACTTGAGCGTGCCCATTGGAAAGCTTTTTCTAAGAGTTTATAAGCTAAATTTTCTTTATTGGCAGTTTCCACTTTATCATAAGCAGGCCTGTTCATGTTGTCCGGCTCATTCCAGACATCCCAGCCTAAAATTCGATTATCATCTTTAAAATGTGCTACTGTTTCTTTGATGTATTTTTCTAAACGCGGTGTTTGTTTTTCATCCAAAAGTGCTTTTTGTCCCGGTGACTGCACCCAACCTGAATTATGCAAAAAAGGCTTTGGAACTCTTTGTTTTCCAGATACAGGAAAGGGATCCCAACATGAATCGAACAAAACAAATAATGTTTTAATATGGTGTTTATCCGCAATAGTCAGATATTCATCCATTCTTTTATAAAATCCTTCGGCATCATCTTTATGAAGCAAATCATGTAAGTAAACGCGCATCACATTCATTCCTATGCTTTCTGCCCAACCTAATTCCTGATCGATTTTTTTTGGATCAAATGTATCTGCCTGCCACATTTCTAATTGGTTAATGGCATTACCAGTTGTGAAATTGGCTCCAACCAGCCATGGCTGTTTTGCATACCAGGTATTTGCTTTCTCTTTTGCCCAGATTGTTCTTTCGGTTACAGAAGTTTCGGTTAGGCTTTGTTCGGTTTTAACTTCATTTTTGCTTTTGTTACAGCTAATTATGAATACCGAAAATAAAGCAATAGCTATTAATTTATTTTTCATTATAAAAGATATTGAGATTTTGAGCTTATAGAATTTGTAATTTTCTTTTTTGTGTTTTGTTTTGTTTCTTAATTAAAAAAATAACTTTTATGGATTTCATTTTGTATTAGCAAAAAATAAGTAATATTGCAACCGGTCTAACGATGTATATTTTGATTCCTGTTGAGATATTTTGGTAATTTTTTATTAATACAATAATTTATACGCCAAAAAAATATCATTTTAATTTTTTACCAAAGTAGGATATAGACAATATAATTTTAATCCCATTTTGTTTCACAATTGTGTTCAAATGATTCAAATCATCTATAAAAAACCTTGTGAATCCGCATATAACACAATATGTATGCTTATGACACAATTGGAAAAGTTATTTTTATAAAATTAATAAAAACATCCACATGCAAAGATTTTTCAAAATAGGGACATTGATTTGTCTTTTGTTTTTGTCAGCTACAATTTTTAGTCAGGAATATTATTTTAAACATTATAAGGTAGAGAATGGTATGTCGAACAATTCTGTTTTGGCTTCAATTCAGGACAAAGACGGTTTTTTGTGGTTTGGTACTAAAGATGGTTTGAATCGTTTTGACGGCTATCATTTCAAAACATTTCGCAGTGGGACAAATCCTAAAACATCATTAGGAATAAACTACATTCAATCACTGCATGAATTCAAAAATTATATTTGGGTAGGAACTGATAAAGGATTGTATTCGTATGATAAGAAGTTAGAAAAATTTACTTTTTTAAACGAGGCGATTAATAATCGTATTAATGATATTGATAACGATTTGAAAAATAATTTATGGTTTATTTCTATTGGAACATTGGTTAAATATAATGTTGATACAAAAGAAACAACTCTGTTTGATAGAAATTCTTTTTATGCTACTTCTATTACCTGTGATAAAAATGGAGTAATCTGGGCATCCTCTTATGATGATTTATATCGGTACTCTGAAGCTACTCAAAGTTTTGATAAAATTAGTGTACAGGTACCTAACACCACTTTTTCTATTTCAGTTATTTATGCATTAGATGCAAATTCAATTTTAATTGGTACCCGGGATCATGGTGTTTACAAATATGATGTTTCTAGCGGAAAAACTACACCTTTTATTAATGGTGCTGAAAAACCTGTTTTTGTCCGACAATTTAAAAGAAATAAAAATGAGTTGTGGATTGCCAGTGAATCTGGTGTATACATTTATAATTTACAGCATAAAACAATCCGAAATTTACGTAAGAGTCCGAGTGATCCTTATGCAATTTCAGATAATGCGGCATATTGTATTACTATTGATAAGGAAAATGGTGTTTGGATTGGAACTTATTTTGGAGGGGTAAATTACCATCAAAAACAATACGATCAGTTTAAAAAATACTTTCCCCGCAAAAGTGAAAATGCAATTGTTGGAAGCGCTGTCCGGGAAATCCACAAAGACAATCAGGGAAATCTGTGGATTGGTACTGAAGATGCCGGAATTAATAAATTTAATCTGCAGACAAAGAAATTTGTCAATTTTCAGCCTAATGGAACAAAATCAGGACTTTCTTTTTATAATATACACGCCGTTTTACCCAGAGAAAATAAAATTTGGATAGGAACATTTGAGCATGGATTGGATGTTATGGATGCCAATACCGGAAAAGTTATAAAACATTATGATCAGACTTCGAGTAATTTAAGAAGTAATTTTATTATTACGTTTTATGAAACTCCTGAAAAAAAATTATATGTAGTAACCTCTTTGGGAATCTATTTGTATGATGATAAAAATGATACTTTCAAAATTTGTAATGCTTTTTCTGAAACTACCCATTATACCTGTATGTTTAAAGATCAGGGAGGAAATTTATGGGCAGGATCCTATCGTGACGGACTGTTTTACTACAATTCAAAAACTAAAGAAAAAATTCTCTACAAACATGATTTTAAAAATGAGAATAGTATCAGTAATGATTTTATCACTTCCATATTTCAGGATCAGCAAAATAACCTGTGGATTGCGACCGAAAATGGCTTAAATCTATTTGATGTCAGAAAAAAGGAATTTAAAAGATTTACGACTAAAGATGGTTTTCCAAGTAATGTAATTTATTCTATTTTACAGGATGAACAACAAAATTTATGTATTACAACTTCAAAAGGATTAGTCAAATTTAATTATAAAACTAAGTCAGTTAAAATTTTCACTACTGCAAACGGTTTGTTGAGTGACCAGTTTAATTACAGTTCGGCTTTTAAGGATTCTAATGGAGATATGTATTTTGGAAATCTTAATGGGATGATTAGTTTTAATCCTAAAAATTTCAGTACAAATAAATACAATCCTCCCATATTTATTACCGGCCTTCAAATAAACAATCAGGATGTGGTTGTAAATGATGAAGACTCCCCACTTGACGAATCAATTTCGTTTATCAAAAAAATTACTTTAAACAATCATCAATCTAATTTTAATATCGATTTTGCATCGTTAAGCTATACCGCTCCTGAGCTTACACAATATTGGTACAAATTGGAAGGTATTAACGATGACTGGCTTTATTTGGATAAAAATAATAAAGTATTTTTTACAGAGCTTCCATCCGGTGACTATAAATTTAGAGTAAAATCCTTAAGTGTTAATGGGATTTGGAGTAAAGAAGCAATTATAAAAATCACAATTTTACCTCCATTCTGGGCAAGCAGTTATGCTTTTTTTGCTTACTTTTTATTAATATCTGGATGTTTTTACTGGCTTTTACGCAGGTATCACAACAAGAATGTTAAGGATAATAATCAAAAAATTGCAAATCTTAACAATGAAAAAGAGAAGGAAATTTATCATGCTAAAATTGAATTTTTTACAAATGTTGCCCATGAAATCCGAACTCCTTTAACTTTAATTAAAAGTCCTTTAGAAAGCTTGTTAAAAAGAACTTATGAGTCTCCTGAAATTGTACAGAATTTATCGATAATGGAGAAAAACACATCCCGCCTTTTAAATCTGGTTAATGAATTGCTCGATTTTAGAAAGACAGAGATGGAAGGAATGGGTTTGACTTTTGTTGAAACTAATATATCAGTATTGGTCAAACAATTAGAGTCGGAATTCACTCCTTTAATTGAAGAAAAAAAAATTCAATTTAAATTGGAACTCGGAGAAAAGAATATTTATGCTTTTGTTGATGAAGAAGCTATTAGAAAAATCCTGAGCAACTTAATTAGTAATGCTATAAAATATGCCAAAAGTGAAGTAATGATTACTTTATTCAGAGATGAAAATTCTTTGGAATTTATAGTTAAGAATGATGGAAATTTAATCCCAAAAGGCCTTAAAAGCAAAATTTTCGAGCCGTTCTTTAGAATATTAGGCTCGGAAACACAAATAGGTACCGGAATAGGATTATCACTCGCCCATTCATTGACTGAATTGCATAATGGAACTTTAAAATTGAAATTCCTTGACGATACAATGAATACTTTTGTTCTACAATTGCCGTTGCGTCAGCAGAGTGAATTTCATCTTTATAAGGACGCTTCTGAACCTGCTGTTAAAGAAAGTAATGAAGAATTTGAAAATGAGATTATAGCTAAAAATGTCAAAACACATATACTTGTTGTGGAGGATAATTTGGAGCTGCTCAATTTCATGAGTAAAGAACTTGGAAAAGAATATAAAATTTTTAAAGCAGCTAACGGAGAAGAAGCCTTAAAAGTAATTCATAATGAAACTATACATATTGTTATCAGCGATATTACAATGCCAATAATGGACGGAATCGAGTTATGTGACCGCATTAAATCTAATATTGAAACAAGTCATATTCCGGTAATTTTATTAACAGCATTAAGTGCCGTACAATCCCGAATTAAGGGACTGGAATCAGGAGCTGATGCCTATATCTCCAAGCCATTTTCGATGGATTTTATATTGGCCCAAATCGATAATTTATTATCTAATAGGCGCCATGTTATGGAGTATTATGCCAGCTCACCTTTATCACATTTAAAATCCATTGCTCACAATAAAATAGACGAAGATTTTATTAAAAAGCTAGATGAAATTATAGATCAGAATATGGCAGACACTAATCTAAGTGTGGAATCATTAGCTGATATTCTGCACATGAGTCGCTCTACTTTATATCGAAAAATAAAAGACATATCTAACTTAAGTCCGAATGAATTGATTAATAATGCCCGTCTAAAAAAAGCAGCTGAATTGTTGCTTTCAGGTAAATACAAAGTCTATGAGATTTCTGAAATAGTGGGTTACAATTCGCAATCCAGTTTCAGCAGAAATTTCCAAAAGAGCTTTGCAATGTCGCCTTCGGAGTTTATTAATAATGGTAATTAGGAAACAATCGCAGGAAAATTACAGCTACAAAGCTTATTGTCGATTTAGAAACACACTTAGCAACAATTTCATAAATAATTTAATCTTTAAATAAATAACTTATTAAAGATTAAATTCTAATATTTTATTGATTGTGGTTTGATTAATAATTACAATTCTGTTTTGTCTTTTATGGAATGATAACCTAATTTACGATAGCTTTCAAACTGTGCTTCATCAAAAAACTGGTCTGAGGTAGATTGTTGTGGAAAATCAGGATTAGCTAAAGCATACTCTCGTATATCAATAGGCTCATCACCCGTTAAGGTCGCTTTTATATAAATTAAGACACCTTTTATTTTTGTACCTGGATAAGTGATTTCCCCTTTAATAATATGCCTTTTTTTCGATTGTTCAGCAAGTTTGGTAATATCTTGAAAATTATTTAAAACAATTTCAACACCAAAATCTATTCGGCATCTTCTAATGGCATTCGCAAGGCCCTCGCAGGCTACTTCCTGATCCTGTTCGCCATCTCCTAATATAATATAAGTACAGCGTCTTCTGATCAGTTCATACAATCCCATATTATCAAAATGTCCTCCGTCAGAAAGACATACATAATCCATGTTGATATCGGATTTACCAACCAGATCCTGAATGAGATAAATTAAACCAAATGTAGGGTCAGAATTCTTCCATTTGTTCCGTCTTGTATTTCCCAGCCACCATCCAAGCCGGACATTAAAAATCGTTAACAAAAAAGCCATAGGTGCTGAAGAATGATAACCCCAATTAGGATTCACCGCTGCTCCCGATATTGCCATTGCAGTACCAATAGTTGGACCGCCCTTTTTATTGGAAAATTTATTTGTTGGACGATACCCGTATTCATAAACGTGGTCAACATCCCACGTAGAAGCACGGGTAGGACTAAAATCATAACCACAAAACAAAGGTGTAAAAACAAAAGATTCTGCTTTACGATCCTGTCGGTCGAGTGCCGAAACAACAGTAGCATTTAGAGCAGTATTAAGAATGGGATAAGGGCCAAAATAGCCATCTTTAACCTGCATAGATGATAATAATATATCATCATTTGTATCAAAACCGGTAAATGCATTTGCTGTTTCAAGGCGGTTTTCTCTGGTACGCGTTGCCCCCATAAAGGCTCTTATTAAGCGGTTTCGATAAAAATGATGAAGAGAAAACTCATTAACGCCAACCCTCCAGCTTAAAATAAGGGTAACAACAATCAATATACCTGTTATTCCCCTATTTTCAAGGCTAGTATACCCTTCCCTTATCACGTTTATAATTCCGGAACCTATAAGCAACACACCGATCATGAAAATAAAGGGGACGATCTTAACTAACGTATTTGTAATACTCTTAGAATTAGTTGGATCATCATTCCCTTTAGACTCAAAAGCTTTTTTTACACCCCAGGCTACTACACCAACCCAACCTCCAACACCAACAGGCAAAGTAACTAAACCGATACTTGGATCATTGCTTAATTTTCCCCATAAGGTTATCCATAAATCAGGCATTATGAATACCGCAAAACAAATAAGTATCCAGAAAAGTATAAACCGGTTTACATAACCTCCTGTTCTTCCCCACCATTCCCTGCGGTAATCAGGAAACACTTTACCCATTATTGCCATCCTTGTTATTATGGCAAGAGAAAAAATTTCAAGAACTACAGGAAGACCAATTAGCAACATCACTTTATCTGTACATATTCTTGCGTTAAAATTTCTAATCGGAACTAATATAGCTTCATAATTTTTCCAAAAAAAATAAAGCAATAGGGCTAAAACCATTGAAGCAACAGCTGAAGACAATAGTATTGCAAGCCAACTTTTTACTCCAGTATTAAATTTTTCTTTCTTTATTTTACTTTTTTCATCGTCAGAGATTTTCTTCTCCATTACATTTACCTTACCCTGCTCTATAAGATCATATTTTTTATGATAATTTCCCCAAAATGCCACAAAAATCAATGCAATAAAAGATGGAACAGATATGTTAAAAATAAACCAGAAATTAATATCTTCATGCCTGTGGCAAATTTCATTTAAATTTATATTAAACATAAATGTACTCACAAGAAAAGCACAAATAATAGTCCATATTATAAGTAAATAAGGCAAAACAGTTGTTACTTTTGTAAAAAAGGAAATATCGATATTAAGTAAATTCCAATTTTTTTTGAACCACGACACTTTCCTTTTTTGCTTTCCACTGTTGTATGAGCGCATCGCAAGAGCAGCTATAAGTGCTCCAATAGACAGCATTACAGTATTTAACCAAAAGAACGGGATTTTATCCTTCTCATCTAATTTTTTAAAAATATCTCCAAGATATTCCCAGCCTCTGTAAAGTTCTAAAATGATAGAAAAAACGCTAAGCAGCACCAGCAATAACAGTACCTGATTGACTAGTGTATTCCTTAGCCAGGTCATTCCGGATGTCCAGGCATCCGGAGACATCATTCCTACATTTGGCGAAAGGTAATTGCTAAACATTCTGAGCCAGCGTATCGGACGAACTTCATCTGCAAATGGATCTGACGATTTTTCAGGACATAACTGATCTGTAACTTTGCTAAATGATCCGGAACGTTTTATCCAGGAAGTATACCATGTACCTATATATCCGCCTCCGGATACTGTAGATATATAATCCATATTTCCTAAAACGCCCAGACTTGCCAATCGCTGGAGTAATCCAAGGTTAAATGTAGCCGAACGTATTCCTCCTCCCGAAAAAGCAAGCCCGGAAAGGTTCATATCCAAAGCTCTTATCATAGCGTCACCCTTATTTTCATTATCGGATGTTTCTATCATAAATTCCTCTTTATTTTCAACCACAACTGTTTTTAATGGCTCATTCTCTATATTTTCATTCTTCGATGCCCGCCATTCTTTATTTCTCTTCTCCCTTGCTCTTTCAATTTCATTAAGCTCACTATTAAATAATGTTTCAAATGGAAGTGTCAATTCTTTTTTTATTTTATTCTTTGGGTCATCATCTAACAGCGCTTTAAGGAGCAGATTGTCGTTTGTAAGGTAATTTATAGCGACTTCTTTATGATTTTCACTCCACCATGCTTTATGCTTCTTCAGATCAATATCATTAAGGAGCTCAGCATAATCATTTTCATATGAGACGTAAAATTGATAAAGACGTGTCTCATATGATGATTTAATTTGTCCCGAAATTGCCTGTATAACCTGCACAGGCATGTATCTTAGTATTGCTGTTAGTTTTTTTCGCTCCTCTAATTGTCCTTTATAAAGTGAAGCCCGCATTTGTTGCCGCCAAAAAAAAGGTACCCTAAATAATAAAAGTTCATTACTTGCCGGCTTATCCATATATTTTTTATCCATATTGGTACCAAGCCATTCTAAAAGATTATATGTTATATCTAAATATACTTTTGTCAGCATCTTATCATCAGCCTTGCCTTGGCTATGCCAGACTAAGTTTTTTATTTCCTCTATTTGAGCAGGAGTCATGTTTTTTAACCCATAGTCATCAATCCTTCCAAGATTACTCCACGAATCTTTTTTAAGGAGCTCTTTAGGAAAATTATTTTCCGGGTTGCTTTTTAAAATATCCTGAAAAAGGGTCAGATATGATATTGCTTCAGCTGTTAAATCAGTTACAATGTCCATAGCAAATAAGATTAGAAGATTACCATATTAGATATCAGTAAAAAAATAAAGTTTCAAATAATTTGATTCCATTACTTAGAAGAAGCTATCTGCTAAAGTCATGTTATTCAAAGCATTATCTTTTATGCTTTTTTTTAAAACAGGACTAAATTACATTAAAAGTTTATTTTACAAACACGTATAATTACCTGTTTACAAAGAAGTTAACACTAAAAAAAACTTAAAAATATACTTGATTTTACTTAAATCTTAAACAATCAATTTATTTCATTACTTTAGTACTAAATTCATTTATTATGGAAAATCTGCCTAAAAAAGTAAGAAGCAAAAAGTTAAATACAAGAGTCGATTTGACTGCAATGGTCAGTGTTTCGTTTTTGCTGATTATATTTTTTATGGTAACTATTGAATTATCTAAACCAAGGGGAATTGATTTAGGCTTACCAAGTAATGATGTAGATTGTGGACCTATTGGATGTATTGATGCAAATCGTATCTATACAATTTTACTAGATGATGATAACAAAATAATAACCTATCAAGGCCTATTATCATATCCTCGTCAGAATCCTAAAGAAATTAAATACGGAAAAAATGGGATCCGAAAAGAACTATTTAATAGTAAAAAGAAAATTCAGGAGTATACCGGTGACTATAGAAAAGGTACAATTGTAATTATCAAACCCAGCAAAAAATGCAACTTTAAAAATTTGGTTGATATTTTAGACGAAATGGCAATAGCAAGAATTGATACTTATGCAATTGTAGATTATTACACTCCTGAAGAAACAAAACTATTAGCAGTAAATTAAAGCTTTTATAAAAACGAATGCCCTAGCCCAGATAGAAGGGAAAATCCTTTTGTACCGGGGTTCGGCATAAAAGATTGGAAATGATAGCTGGAAATAACTCCTTAAAATTACAACAATAAATTCCAATTAAAGGGTTCTCGACTCCGCTCGAACTGACAAACCTGAGAAAGAAAACCTGATAAAACAAAAAAAGTCCCACATCACTGTGGGACTTTCTATCTATAAAAAATCTAAGAATTATTTTTTCTCAGTTTTTTCCATTTTAGCTTTCAATGCAGCTAATACATCATTGTTATCTCCTAAAGTTGCAGCTGGTGCATTTGTATTAGAAGAGTTAGATGAAGTATTTTCAGATGCAGCTTTCACATTTTTCTCTTCTTCTTCACGGAAGATAGCAGTGTGAGAAGCAACTACTCTTTTGAATTCTTTGTTGAATTCGATTACTTTGAA
>Ga0247810_10000872_pt1 | contig 23725 bp, 25 predicted proteins | sample UWRJL119311C1_FD_179918 | JGI IMG/M metagenome (GOLD analysis project Ga0247810, IMG submission 179918) | Plant litter microbial communities from Arlington Agricultural Research Station in Wisconsin, United States - UWRJ-L119-311C-1 | ecosystem: Environmental > Terrestrial > Plant litter >... | reverse complement strand
CCGCTCACCAAGCTCGCCCGCTGGGTGCGCCCGGACGAGATGCACCAGGCCTTCAACTTCACGTACCTCGAGACCCCGTGGACGGCCACCGACCTGCGCGCCGTGATCGACAACTCCATCGACTCCTTCGCCACGGTCGGCGCGCCGAGCACCTGGGTGCTCTCCAACCACGACGTCGTCCGTCACGCGAGCCGCCTCGCCCTCACCGCCGAGAACCCCCAGGGCGCCGGCATCGGGCCGAAGTCGCCCGGCCAGCCCGACCGCGCGACGGGTCTCCGCCGAGCCCGCGCCGCCACCGCTCTCATGCTCGGACTCCCCGGCAGTGCCTACATCTACCAGGGCGAGGAACTCGGTCTGCCCGAGGTCATCGACCTGCCGGACGAGTCCCGCCAGGACCCGACCTGGTTCCGGACGAACGGTGAGCGCTACGGCCGCGACGGCTGCCGCGTGCCGATCCCGTGGGAGGCCGACGCCCCCGCCTACGGCTTCAACGGCAGCGGCGCGAGCTGGCTGCCCCAGCCGAGCGACTGGGCACTGTACGCCCGGGACGCCCAGCGCGGAGTCGACGGCAGCACTCTGGAGCTCTACCGGTCGGCGCTCGCCCTCCGTCGTGAGTACGCGCTCGGACTCGGCGCCCTGGAGTGGCTCGACGCGCCCGCTGGTGTCGTCTCCCTCCGCAACGGTGCCGTGACCGTCGTCACGAATACCGGGTCGGAGGCGGTGGCGATGCCCGCCGGACGCGTCGCGCTCGCGAGCGGGCCGGTCTCCTCCACGGAGCTGCCGGGTGACACGACGGTCTGGCTGCTCGCCCAGTAGGCGCTACTTGGCGGCGTTGGACACGAGCCAGCTGTAGGGGTCGATCGGCGCCCCGGACACGTGGATCTCCAGATGGAGGTGGGGCGCTGTCGCGACCCCGGTGCGTCCCACCAGCCCGACGAACTCGCCGACGGCGACCGTCTGGCCGACCTGCAGCGGGCTCGAGTTCATCGCCATGTGCGCGTACATGCTGACGACCGTCTTGCCCTTGATGACGTGCTCGATCATGACGTAGTTGCCGAAGCCGCTGCCCGACACGGACGTCTCGATGACCGTGCCGGCCGCGATCGCGTAGATCGGGGTGTCGGCGCCCGGCACGAAGTCGAGGCCTTTATGGAAGGTGGAGCACCCACGGCAGGGGGCGGCGCGCTCGCCGTAGCCATCAGTGATCGGCACCGTGTACGGGAAGGGCCACTGGACGGCTCCGGTGCCGACCGAGTAGCCGTAGCTGCGGTTGCCGTACTTCTGGCGAAGCAGCTCCGCGTAGGAGGTCACCGTGTAGTTCGCGCGGGTCGCGTCCGCGGCGATCGCGACGTCGGAGACCTCGACCGACTGGCCGGCGGCGGGCGCCTCGGACGACTTCGTCTCCATCGCGTCGGTCCCGCCGGTGACGAAGGCACTCGCCGGGATCGACATCCCGACGAACAGGGCGGGTGCCGCCAGGAGGGCGAGGAAGGAGAGGACGCGCGCGCCGGCCCGCTTCCTGCTCGGTGCCGGACGACGGACGACGACCGTGGTCCGTGACGCGGCCGCGACGGCGGAGGGAGCGACCGGGACGGCGGGGAGGTGCGCTTTCAGCGCGCGCGCCTCCGCCTCACGCAGTTCGCGGCGGGTCCGGGGTGCGGTCGAGGACGTGAACTCATCACGACTCTCGACCATAGGGGCGCTCCTCGGGTGGACCATTCGCACTGTATGCGAATGCAACGACCCGATCAAAGGTACCCGCGGCCCGCCCCGAGAACCACCCCGATATACCGCTCGATCCCTCGATCCCCATGAGACGGGGTCACCCGGAGGCGGTCCCTAGAGTTGTCGCATGAGCGCCGAAACCGACATCACGACGGCAGCCCAGGCGGCGAACGATCCCCGCATCCTTGCGTTCGGGCGTCTCCTCGGTGCCGCGAACCGTCTCGAGTACATCCTCGGGCGGTCGCTGGAGGAGCAGTCCGGGCTCAGCCACTCGCTGTTCGAACTCCTGCTCGTGGTCGGCCGCGCCGGTGGCGACGGCATCGCCGTGCGCGACATCGCCCAGGAGCGAGTGTTGACCTCCGGCGGCGCGACGCGTCTGGTCCAGCGCGGATCCGAGCGCGGCTACATCCGGCGACGGACGTCGACCGGTGACCGACGGGTCCAGATCATCGAGTTGACCCCGCTCGGGGAGGAGGTGCTCGTCGCGGCGAGCATCCGGCACGCCGAGAACGTGCAGCGGTTCCTCCTCGATGTGTTGGGGGCGGAGCAGGCGGATGCCTTCGCCGATTCGGTCCGTACCCTCAGCAGGAACGCGGGACGATTCCTCCCCACCATGCCCTGATCCTCTCCATCGGGAATAGCTGACTAGTCAGCTATTGTTCCCTCTTCATGACGGCGACCTCCGCCGTCGACACTCGGTCATCCGAGTGGATGAACGAAGGATCACGCCACCCATGTCACTCAGCTACGAGGTCTTCGACCTCGACTTCCCCGCCGGCTCCCCCAACAAGTCCGCCGTGCTCGTCACCGGCGAGACGGAGGCCCTCCTCGTCGACGCCGGGTTCACCCGCGCCGACGGTCACCGTCTGGTCGCCGCGGTCCTCGACTCCGGCAAGACACTCACGACCGTCTTCATCAGTCACGCCGATCCCGACTTCTACTTCGGGCTCGAGGCCATCGCCGACGCCTTCCCGGACGCCGCACTCGTCGCCACGCCCCTCGTCATCGAGCACATCGCGGCCTCCTTCGAGGGCAAGCTCACGGCCTGGAGCGCACTCGGCGCCAACCTCCCGACCCGCCTCGTCCCGCTGACGGCCCTCACCGATGGGCACCTCACGGTGGACGGGCAGACGCTCGAGCTGCGTGGAGGCTCCGAAGTGCTCCCCGACCGCGGCTACCTCTGGAGCGCCGAGGACCGGGCCATCCTGGGTGGCGTCCTCGTCTTCCAGCAGGAGCACGTCTGGACCGCCGACACCAGCACACCCGGGCAGCGTGCCGCCTGGGTCGACCTGCTGGACGAGATGATCGACCTCCAGCCCAAACTGGTCATCGCCGGTCACCGGCTGCCCGACACCGCCAACGACGCCTCCGCGCTCGAGTACACCCGTAGCTACCTGCAGGCGTTCGAAGGTATCCTCGCCGAATCGGCGGATGCCGCCGCCACGACAGCAACCCTGGTAGAGACCTACCCGGAATCGGGCATGCTGATCGCGGCCACCATCGGCCCGAAGGTGGCGAAGGGGGAGATGACATGGGGCTGAACGACACCCAGGACCACGCCGTCTCGTCGGCGCCGCGCGATGTCGTCCGCCGACAGTACCTCGCCTCCGCAGCCGGCGACCTCGACGCCCTCCGGGCCACACTGGCACCGGACGTCGAGTGGACGGAGATGGCGGGCTTCCCCCTCGCCGGCACGTACCGCACCCCCGACGGCGTCACCTCGAACGTCATGGAGGTGCTCGGCCGGGACTGGGAGGGGTGGACCGCCCACGACGACAGCTACGTCGTCGACGGCGAGAACGTGGTCGTACTGGCCCGTTACACCGCCACGCATCGGGCGAGCGGCAAGCACCTCGACGTGCGCGTCGCCCACCACTTCGTGGTGCGGGGCGGCCTCATCGTCCGCTTCGAGCAGTTCGTCGACACCGCAAAGGTGGCCGAGGCGGCTGTCGTCGACTGACCCTCGTGTCTGATCCGGTCCCGTGTCTGATCCGGCCTGTGGGCCGGGTCAGACGCCGAGGTCGCGGAGGGTCGCCTCGAGGCGAGCCGCGAGCGCCGGGTGCGCGGCGAGGATGAAGTCGCGGCTCGGTGCCGCGCCGTCCAGGCCCGTCACGCGTGCACCCGCCTCGGCCGCGATGAGGGCGCCGGCGGCGTGATCCCACGGGCTCAGCGTCCGCTCGAAGTAGGCGTTGTAGCGGCCAGCCGCCACGAAGCAGAGGTCGAGCGAAGCGGTCCCCTGGCGGCGGATGTCACGCACCTGCGGCAGCAGCCCCGCGATGATCGCCCCCTGGCGGGCACGCATCTCGGAGGCGTAGGCGAAGCCGGTTCCGATCAGCGCCTGCGAGAGGTCGACGTCCTCCGCGACAGTGATGCGCTCGTCGCCGAGGAAGGCCCCACCGCCCGCGCTGGCCATGAACACCTCACCGCTGGCCGGATTGACGACGCAGCCGGCCAGAGCGCGCCAGGTCAGCGGGTCGGGCTCGCCCTCGACCACGGCGATGCTCACCGCGTAGTGCGGGATGCCGTAGAGGTAGTTGACCGTCCCGTCGATCGGGTCGACCACCCAGGTGAGCCCGCTCGAGCTCGTCGCTGCGCCACCCTCCTCACCGAGGAAGCCGTCATTCGGACGCGCCTCCGCGAGCAGGTCGCGGATGAGTGCCTCGGTCTCCCGGTCCGCCGCGGTGACGACGTCGACCGGCGAGGACTTGCGGTCAGCGACCTCGACGCCCTCACGCCGACGCTGTGCAGCGAGGGCTCCGGCCCGGAGCGCGACATCCTTCGCGATCGCGAGGAGGTCGGTGTTCGTCATGATGGTGGCAAGTGAGGGATTCGAACCCCCGAAGTTGAAAACGGCTGATTTACAGTCAGCTCCCTTTGGCCGCTTGGGTAACTTGCCGCGGGCGCCCCCGTCCCGATGTATTCACCGAACCGGACGCGCCTGACAAGGATAGCGTGTCGCGGCAGGACTCCAAATCGGGTCGATCAGGCCGCGTATCGGGCCCCCGCGAGCGCCACCTTGTCGATGTAGGTGGTCGCTCCGTTGTAGGCCGAGATCCCCAACCGCCACCCGTCCTCGGAGTCCATGTCGCCACTCGACCGGCACAGGTAGTTCGCCGTCGCGAGCGCCGCATCGTCGATGTTCTGCGGGTCCTCCACACCGTCACCGCTCGCGTCGACGTGCCAGTTGCGCCAGGTCTGCGGGATGAGCTGCATCGGCCCGACGGCACGGTCGTGTTCGGTGTCACCGTCGATCGCACCCCCATCAGTGTCCGTGATGACCTCGGTCGAGCCGCCGTCCAGCGCGACGCCGATGATGGGCGGGGAGACGGTGCCGTCCGGTCCGACCGCCGAACCCCCGTGGGTGCCGTGCCGGCTCTCCACGAAACCGACGGCCGCGATCGTGTGCCAGCCGAGAGCGCAGGACGGCATCTGCGCCGCCTTGGCGAGCGCCGCGCCCGCGTAGGCCGCCAGCGCGCGCTCGGGGATGTCCGTGCGGGCGGAGGTCGCGGCCAGCCACTCCGCGTCCACCAGACCCGCGATACCCGGCCCGGTCGCGATCGCCGCCGCGGTCGGCGCGCTGGACGTTCCTGCCCAGCGCGGGGCCGCCTCCGGTGTCTCCTCGACCGCGGCGGGGCGCGGCGCGAGCACCCCCACGAGCACCACAGCAAGGATGACGAGCGCGGACAGCACGATGATCGTCACGCGGGTGGGCATCCTCACGTTCTAGCATGTGGGTATGGCAGATTCCTCATTCGACATCGTCAGCAAGGTCGACCACATGGAGGCCGAGAACGCGGTCAACCAGGCTCAGAAGGAGATCGCACAGCGATATGACTTCAAGGGCGTCGGCGCATCGGTCGAGTGGTCCGGCGAGAAGCTGCTGCTCAAGGCCAGCGCCGAGGAGAGGGTGAAGGCCGTCCTCGAGGTGCTCGAGTCCAAGTTCATCAAGCGCGGCATCGGCGTGCGCTCGCTCGACACCGGCGAGCCCTACGCGAGCGGCAAGGAGTACCGCATCGAGGTCTCGCTCAAGAACGGCATCTCCTCGGAGGACGCGAAGAAGATCTCCAAGATCATCCGTGACGAGGCGCCCAAGACCGTGAAGTCGCAGATCCAGGGCGACGAGCTCCGCGTGCAGTCGAAGAGCCGCGACGACCTCCAGGCCACCATGGCGCTGCTCAAGGGCAAGGACCTCGACGTCGCCCTGCAGTTCGTCAACTTCAGGTAGCGCGTATGGACCTGGTGTGGGTGGTGATCGTCGCCGCCTGGCCGATCACCGTCCTCGCCGTCGACATGGTCATCCGGGTCCTCGCCGTCGTCTACATCCCGCGCAACCGGCGCCCGCAGACGGCGCTCGCCTGGCTGGTGCTCATCTTCGCCGTGCCCGTGCCCGGCATCATCGTCTTCCTGCTGTTCGGAAACCGGCGGCTGCCGCGCTCGCGTCGCCGAAAGCAGCGCGAGATCAACCAGTACATCCTCGACTCGACGGAGGGGATGGAAGACGCCACGCGCGACGACCCGTGGCCCGAATGGCTCGAGCCGATCGTCACCCTCAACCGGCGCCTCGGCGCGATGCCGCTCGTCGGCGGCAACAGCGCCGAGCTCCTCACCGACTACGAGAAGTCGATCGAGGCCATGACGGCAGCCGTCGCGCGGGCCCGCAAGTACGTGCATGTCGAGTTCTACATCCTCGGCTACGACCGCACCACGGTCCCCTTCTTCGAGGCCATGCGGGAGGCAGTCGAGCGCGGCGTCACCGTGCGCGTCCTCGCGGACCACGTCGCCGTCCTCCGTGCCCCCGGCTACCACCGCGTCGTGAAGCGGCTCAAGCGCATCGGCGTGCAGTGGAACTGGATGCTGCCGGTCCAGCCGTGGCGCGGCGAGTACCAGCGCATCGACCTCCGCAACCACCGCAAGATCCTCGTCATCGACGGGATCGAGGCGTTCACGGGGTCGCAGAACATGGTCGACAGCTCGTACAACAAGCGCGGCAACATCCGGCGCGGGCTGCACTGGAAGGACCTCATGGTCCGGTTCGAGGGGCCCATCGTCGCCGGGATCAACGCCCTCTTCATCACCGACTGGTACAGCGAGACGGACGAACTGCTGCTGCGCGAGGCCCCCGACGCCAGCCGGCCCGTCGCCCGCAACGCCCTCGACTGCCAGGTCGTCCCCAGCGGACCGGGCTTCGAGGGCGAGAACAACCTCCGCCTGTTCAACTCGCTCGTGTACGCCGCCACCGAGCGCGTGATCATCACGAGCCCCTACTTCGTCCCCGACGACTCGATGCTCTACGCGATCACGACGGCCGCACAGTCCGGGCTCGACGTGCAGCTCATCGCATCCGAGGTCGGCGACCAGCCGCTCGTCTTCCACGCGCAGCGCAGCTACTACGAGGCGCTGCTGCGGGCCGGGGTGCGGATCTGGCTCTACCAGTCGCCCACCATCCTGCACGCGAAGCACTTCACGATCGACGACCAGGTCGCGGTCATCGGGTCGAGCAACATGGACATGCGCTCCTTCAGCCTCAACCTCGAGGTCTCGGTCATGGTGCGCGGCGCCGACTTCGTCGACCGCATGCGCGCCATCGAGGACGACTACCGCGCGAACTGCCGGGAGCTGACCCTCGAGGAGTGGACCGCGCGGCCGCGCTCCGCCCAGGTGCTCGACAACGTCGCCCGACTCACTGCTACCGTCCAGTGATGCTCACCCGCTACGAGATCGCCGTCCGCCTCGACATCCCGGTGGAGATGGCCCGCAAACACGGCATCCCCGGACGCATGTCCGAGGGCGAGTTCGAGGACATGCGCGACAACCCGCCGGCCTGGCTGGCCCAGTCGATCGCCAACCGCACCGGCAAGCGTCCCGTCTGGATGCAGCTCGTCTGCGACGTCTGCGGCTACACCGAGGCGGTTCGCCCCAAGAAGTGGTGGCCCGCCTTCACCTACGTCAGCTGCGCACACCACTCCCCCGCCGACCTGCCCGACCCGACGGGCGCGCTCGCCCGCACCGAGGTCGACGGCATCGGCTCCCGCTTCGTGGGCGTCGTCGACGCCTGAGGCTGCCCGTCCCCGCGTGGGTTTCCCCGGCGTCGGGTTGCCGCCGTGGGGTTGCCCGCCGTGGGGTTGCGCAATGCTCAGCGTCGCTGCGCGCGCTGAGGTCTGTTGAGCGCGCTGTGGTTCGAACCGGCGCGCGCTCGACAGCGCTGCGCATGGGGCAGGAACCGGAGGCGACGGCCGGGCGCGCGGGCAGGGCGCGCTGTGCAATCCCCACGCTGCGATCGCGGCCAGGGAACTTGCGGGGCCCGGTGGTGCCCGCCGGACGGCCCGCGCATCCGGAATCCCTCACCGCGCTGAGGTTTGTCAAGCGCGCGGCGATGTGAACCTCAGCGCGCTCAACAAACCCCCGCGCGCTCAACGACGCGCAGCATTGGGCAACCCCACGCCGGGGCGACCCGGCGCCGCGCGACAACGCCGCGCGGGGAGGGGGGCTACGCGTTCGAGGCGCGGACCATCTCGTCGCGGTCGACGACCTTCACGCGGGCACGGTCGTGCGGCGCCCCGAGGGCGACCTCGTGGGCGTCCAGCTTGTGCCAGCCCTCGATGTCGGTGAACTCGACGCCGCGCTCGGCGAGCAGCGCGGGGATCGCGCCTTCCTCCGGGTGCTCCGGCGTCCACCAGTTGGCCTGGTCGTTGATGACGTGAGAGATGGTCTCCATCGCGTCCGACTTGGTGTGGCCGATGAGGCCGACGGGGCCACGCTTGATCCAACCGGTGGCGTAGATGCCGTGCAACTGCTCGCCGTCGTCACCGATGACCTGGCCCTCGCGGTTCGGGATCACGCCGCGCTTCTCGTCGAAGGGGATACCGTCGAGCGGCGAGCCGAAGTAGCCGACCGCGCGGTAGATCGCCTGGATCGGCACCTCGCGGATCTCGCCCGTTCCGACGACGCCACCCTCCGCATCCGGCTTGGTGCGCTCGTACCGGAAGCCGACGACCTTCCCGTCCTCGCCCAGCACCTCGATCGGCTTGGCGTAGAAGTGCAGGTGCAGGCGGCGGGAGGCCGAACCGGTCTCCTCCTGGCGCCACTTCGTGAACACCTTGTCGATGACGAAGATCTGCTTGTTGCTGGCGATGGCCGTCTTGGACGCCTCGTCGTAGTCGAAGTCCTCGTCGTGGACGATCATGTCGACGTCGTTGAGCTCGCCGAGCTCACGCAGCTCGAGGGGGCTGAACTTCACCTGCGCCGGGCCGCGGCGACCGAAGACATGCACGTCGGTGATCGGCGACTTCTTGAGGCCCTGGTACACGTTGTCCGGGATCTCGGTGGGCAGCAGGTCGTCGGCGTGCTTCGCGAGCACGCGGGCGACGTCGAGCGCCACGTTGCCGTTGCCGATGACCGCGGCCGAGGTCGCGTCGAGCGGCCACTCGCGCGGGAAGTCCGGGTGACCGTCGTACCAGCTGACGAAGTCGGCGGCGCCGTAGCTGCCCTCGAGCTCGATGCCGGGGATGTTGAGGTCCGCGTCGCGGATGGAGCCGGTGGAGAAGATGACGGCGTTGTAGTGCTTCTTGAGGTCGTCGAGCGTGATGTCGCGACCGTAGAGGACGTTGCCGAAGAGACGGATCTCGCCCGAGTCGAGCACGTCGCGGAGGGCGTTGATGATGCCCTTGATGCGCGGGTGGTCCGGGGCGACGCCGTAGCGGACCAGGCCGTAGGGGGCGGGGAGCTGCTCGAACAGGTCGATCGACAGGTCGAACTTGCGCTCGGCCTTGTGGAGGATGTCGGCGGCGTAGATGCCGGCGGGGCCGGCGCCCACGATGGCAAGGCGGAGCTTCGTCACGGGTTGGTCCTTTTCTGGGGGATCAGCTCGAACGCTCGACGAGCGTGTCGGCGAAACGGGTGAGGGCGCGCTTGACCGGCCCTCCGGGGAGGACGGAGAGGGCCTCGACGGCCTCGCGCGACCAGCGGTGTGCCTCGTCGAGGGTGCGCGTGGTGACCTCGTGGCCGCGCAGCTCGGCGACGGCCGCCTCGAAGTCGGCGTCGCTCGTGTCGTCGGAGGTGATGCGGGTGAGCAGGTCGGCGGCGGCGGGGTCGGTGACCGCGAGGTCGCGCAGGTAGAGCAACGGGAGGGTCGCGACGCCCGACCGCAGGTCGGTTCCCGCGACTTTGCCGGTCTCCTCGATCTCGGCCGACAGGTCGATGACGTCGTCGATGAGCTGGAAGGCGATGCCGATCTTCTCGCCGAACTCGATGACCGCGGGGCGGTACTCCTCGGGGGCGTTGGAGAAGATGACGCCGACCTCGGCGGCGGCCGCGATGAGCGAGCCGGTCTTGTCGGCGAGCACCTGGATGTAGTGGGCGATCGGGTCGTCGCCCTCCTGGGGGCCGATCGTCTCGTGCAGCTGGCCGAGGCAGAGACGCTCGAAGACCTCGGCCTGGAGGGCGGTGGCGCGCGGTCCGAGCGCGGCGATGAGCTTGCCCGCGCGGGCGAAGAGCAGGTCGCCGGTCAGGATGGCGACGTTGTTGCCCCACACGGTCTGGGCGGAGGGGACGCCGCGGCGCATGCTCGCGCCGTCCATGACGTCGTCGTGGTACAGCGAGGCGAGATGGGTGATCTCCAGCGCCTTGGCGGCCGTGATCACGCCCTCGGTGTTGCCGTCGCCGAGCTGCGCGGTGAGCAGCGCGAGCGCCGGGCGGATGCGCTTCCCCCCTGCGTCGAAGAGGTAGCGGCTGGTGACATCCGCCAGGTTGTCGGCGAAGCTCATCTCCCCCGCGAGACCGTCCTCGACGAGGTCGAGGCCGTCCTCGATGGCGCGCGCGAAGTGGCGTTCGTCACTGGAGGCGAAGAGCTTCTCGCCCAGCCCGAGTGAGGAGCGCAGCGAGGCGTTGCGGCGCGCACGCGGAACCGTCGGAGTCACTGATCTCTACCGATCTGTCGTGAGGCCCTAGGGCTTCGTGGTCTTCTGTACGGGCACGGGGCGCGTCTGGGCGTCCTTGCGCTTCGCGACGGCGGCGAGCACCGTGGCGTCCTGCGGCTTGCGGCCGCGGTGGAGGGCGACGACACCGGCGGTGAGGTTGCGGTAGGCGACGCGGGAGAAGCCGACGGCCCGCAGCCACTGGCTCAGCGTGCCCTGGTCGGGCCACTCGCGGATCGACTCCTCGAGGTACTTGTAGGCCTCGGGGTTGGAGCTGGCGAGGCGGGCCACGGCCGGCATCGCGTACTTGAGGTAGGCGAAGTAACCGGCGCGGGTGATCGCGAGCGGCGGCTTCGAGAACTCGCAGATGACGATGCGGCCGCCGGGCTTGAGCACCCGGAACATCTCGGACAGCGCGGCGCGCGGGTCGGTCACGTTGCGCAGGCCGAAGCTGATGGTGACGGCGTCGAACTCCTCCGAGTGGAAGGGGAGCTTCTCCGCGTTACCGAGCACGAACTCCACGTTCGCGTGCTTGCGACGGGCCTCCTCGAGCATCCCCTCGGAGATGTCCAGGCCGACCACCGTCGCACCCTGGCGGGCGATGATCGCCGAGCTGGTGCCGGTGCCGGCGGCGATGTCGAGTACGCGCTCACCGGGCTGCGGGTCGATCGCCTTGACGGTCGCGAACCGCCAGAGGGGGGCGTTGCCACCCGAGAGGATCGTGTTCATCACGTCGTAGCGCTTGGCCACGCCGTCGAACATGCCCGCAACCTCCTCGGGCTGCTTATCCATGTCCGCTTTCGTCACCCGTCAAGTGTAGGCCGAAAGGCCCTCCGGCTTGTCGGAGAGTACGCTTGTGACCGTGAGTGAACCAGCGCCGGGCCAGCCCGAACTGGTCGTCGAGACCGTTGAAGCCGACGATCTCGGCCCCCTTCTCCCCCTGATCGACGCGCGTGAGCCGCTGTTGTTCCTCCGCCTCGGCGAGGGGGTCGCCGGAATCGGTGAAGCGGTGCGCCTCGAGTTCCACGGTCCGACGCGGATGGCCGATGCGGCCCGCGCGTGGCACGACCTCGTCGCCGGAGCCCGCGTGACCGATCCGATCGGGCTTCCCGGCTCCGGTCTCATCGCCTTCGGCAGCTTCGCCTTCTCCGAGAACTCGAAGGCGACGAGCGTGCTCATCGTCCCGCGGGTGATCCTGGGGCGCCGCAACGGTCGCAGCTGGATCACCCGGATCGGCGACGCCGCCCGCCCGGTCGCGACCGAGCTGGGCCCGGAGTACCGCATCTCCCTCCTCCCCGGCGCGATGGACGGCGAGGCCTTCGTGGCCGCCGTCGACGCGTCGCTGGCCGCGATCGCCGCCGGTTCGGTCAGCAAGGTCGTCCTCGCGCGCGACCTCGTCGGCCGCCTGCCGGAGGGCGCGGACCTCCGTCGCGTGCTCGGCTCGCTCGCCCTCGGCTACCCGGACTGCTTCACCTACGCTGTCAACGGCCTCGTCGGCTCGAGCCCGGAGACCCTCGTCCGGGTCGACCACGGCACCGTGAGCGCCCGGGTCCTCGCGGGCAGCACCGGGCGCGGCGCCGACGCGGATAGCGACCTCGACCAGGCGATCAGTCTCGCCACCTCCACCAAGGACCTGGACGAGCACCGTTACGCCCTCGCCAGCGTCATGGGGGCGCTCCGGCCGCACGCGAGTGCGATCACGGCGAGCGACCTCCCCTTCACGCTCAAGCTGCCGAACCTCTGGCACCTGGCGAGCGACGTCGAGGGCACCCTCGGCGACGGCTCGACCTCGCTCGACCTCGTCGCGGCGATGCACCCGACCGCCGCGGTCGCCGGCACCCCGACCCGGGCTGCGCTCTCCCTCATCGACGAGCTCGAGCCCTTCGACCGTGGACGCTACGCCGGACCGGTCGGCTGGGTCGACGCCGCGGGCGACGGCGAGTGGGCGGTCGCGCTGCGCTGCGCCCACGTCTCCAGCACCGGGACGGTGACGGCCTACGCGGGCGCCGGCATCGTCAGCGGCTCGGAGCCCTCGACCGAGCTCGCCGAGACGAAGATGAAGTTCCGGCCCATCGTCGAGGCCTTCAAGTAGGCCCTACTCGCCCAGGAGTCGCGCCCGCTGCTCGGCGACGTCGTAGTCCGCGGTCGGCCACTGCAGGTCGAGCCCGCGCAGGGCATCGAGCAGGAGGTGCTGCACGGCGAGACGTGCGTACCACTTGTGGTTCGCCGGGACGACGAACCACGGGGCGTCCGTGGTCGAGGTGCGGGCGAGGGCGATCCCGTATGCCTCCATGTAGGCGTCCCAGTGCTGCCGCTCGTCGATGTCGCCCGGGTTGAACTTCCAGTTCTTGTCGGGGTCGTCGAGGCGCGCGAGCAGGCGTTCCTTCTGCTCGTCCTTCGAGATGTGCAGCATGACCTTGACGATCGTCGTGCCGCTCGCGATCACCTCGCGCTCAAAGTCCTGGATGACGCCGTAGCGCTCCTCGATCGCCTCGGGGCTGGAGAAGCCGCGGACGCGATGGATGAGGACATCCTCGTAGTGCGAGCGGTCGAAGACACCGATGTACCCGTCCTCGGGCAGCCGGGGTCGGATCCGCCAGAGGAAGTCGTGCGCCTTCTCCTCGTTGGTCGGCGCCTTGAAGGAGTAGGCCTGGATGCCCTGCGGGTTCGCCTCGCCGAGCACGTGATCGACGATGCCGCCCTTGCCTGCGGTATCCATCGCCTGGAGGACGAGCAACACGCTCCGCGTGCCACCGAACCGGCTCTCGGCGAAGAGGCGCTCCTGCAGGTCCGCGATCTCCGCCGTGCCCGCCGCCAGTGCGGCCTGGCCGGCCTTCTTGCCCCCGGTGAACCCGGGCGTGGACGCGGGGTCGACGTCGGACAGGCGGAAACCGTCGCCGACGCGCAGTGACTCGTGCATGCCGTCAGGCTAACGCGCGAGCACGACCTCCACGAGGACGGATCCCTCGGACGGCGTGAGCGCCTCCTCGAGTTCGCCGCGGGTGGCGACGCGGCGGTGCTCCCAGCCGTAGGCGGCCGCGAGCTGGCCGAGATCGACGGACTGGGGGGTGAGCATCACGCGCTCGAAGCGCTCGGGCGGAGTCCCGGCGGCGACCTCGAGCCCGTCGAAGATGGTCCCTCCGTTGTCGTTGCCGACGATCACCTGGATGCGCGGGCGGGTCTCCCCCGCCCCGAACAGCAGCGAGCCGGCATCGTGCAGGAGGGCGAGGTCGCCGAGCAGGACGCGCGTCACCCCGAGCGCGCTGCGTTCGTCGCCACCGGACTGGGCCGCGCGGGCGATGCCGATTCCCGTGGCGATGGTGCCGTCGATGCCGGCGAGTCCGCGGTTGGCGTGCACCCGGATCCGCTTGCCCGGCACCACGCGGTCGGCCTCGCGGATGAGACGGGATGCCCCGAGCACGAGCCGGTCGTGCGGCCAGGTCATCCGCCAGACGGCCTCGACGAGGTCGCGCCGGTCGACCGGCGCACGGAGGGCGGAGAGCACGGCGCGACCGAAGGCGGCCTGGTTGCCGGGCTCGTCGCTCACGGCGATGGCCACGTCCTCCGCGTCCGGCTTCTCGAGCAGGGCGCGGGAGGAGAAGACCCAGCGGCCCGCCCACGAGCGGTCCGTGCCGGAACCCTCGACGTGGACGTCGTCGACGATGATCGAGGCCGCGTGGCCGGGGTCGTAGGCCTCGACGCCCGGGGTCGTGACGATGATCGTCTCCAGGCCCGGGCGTTGGAGGAGGAGCGGCACCTCGCGACTGAGGGTCGGGTGTCCGAGGACGATGACGCGCTCGATCGCGTCCCCCAGGTCCGGCAGCAGGTCGCGCCAGGCGACGACCAGCTGAGGGCCGAAGTGGGCCCCGCTCGACACCTCGGCGAAGAGCGGGGCGTCGAGCTCGCGGGCCAGTTGTTCGGCGCGCTCGCCGGCGCCGTGGCCGGCGATGACGACGGTCTTCGGGCCGGGGGCGACCGTGTGGGTCGAGCCTGTCGAGACCTCCTGGGTCGCGACGGGGGTCTCGACAGGCTCGACCCACTGATGGAGTACCGACGAGAGCGGTTCGCGCAGCTGCAGATTCACGTGCACCGGTCCGGTGGCGGCCGCCGCCACGATCGCGCGGGCCAGCTCGGCCGCGCGCCCCGGTGCGTCGTCCGCGGCCGGCGCCACGACATCCCATTCCGCGCGGAGCGCCCCGGCGAAGATGCCCGGCTGCACGGTCGTCTGGTTGGAGCCGATGCCCCGCAGCTCCTCCGGGCGGTCGGCGGAGATGACGACGATCGGCACGGCGGAGTGGTGCGCCTCGAGGACGGCCGGGTGCAGGTTGGCGACGGCCGTGCCGCTCGTGGTGATGACGGGCACGGGGCGCCCGGATTCGACGGCGAGACCCAGAGCGAGGAACCCGGCGACCCGCTCATCGATGCGGACGTGGAGGCGGATGGCCCCCGAGGCCTCCAGCTCGGCGGCCACGAGGGCGAGGGCCTGCGAGCGTGAGCCCGGAGCGAGCACCACGTCCCGGACGCCGCCCGCGACGAGGCCCGCCAGCAGCTCGGCGGAGAACGCGCTGGCCGGAGATTCAGTCCTTGGGGGTGTCATCGTCGAGCTCGGCGAGCTCCTGCTCGAGGCGACGGATGCGCTCGTCCTGGTCCTCCTTGGCGCGGAGGTCGCGGAGGAAGGTCACGTCGTCGTCCGGCGCGACCTGGCGCGGCATGCGCGACGCCGGCGTCTTGCCGACGAGGAACCAGAGCACGGCACCGACGACGGGGAGGAGGGCGATGAGGATCCAGGCGACCTTCGGTACACCGCGCACGCGGCGGCGTTCGGTCAGCGCGACATCGACGACGGTGAAGATGGTCAATGCGACGGCTGCGACGATGAGGACGACCCAGAGCCTTGGCATGGAGCGATTCTACCGATCACGGGTGGGAGACGGCTGGAGCGTGCGCCTGCCTAGACTTGGTGCGTGAAACCCTGGCTCAGCTACACGCTCATCCGTCTCGGCCTGTTCGCCGGCGTGCTGGCGGTCCTGCTGCTGATCGGGGTCCCCGACTGGATGTCCGCCGTCGCCGCCGCGCTGATCGCCTTCAGCGTCTCGTACCTCTTCTTCCGGCCGCAGCGCGACGCCCTCATCGCGTCGGTGCGCCGCTCGCCCGAGGCCGAGGACGAGGCCGCCGAGGACGACGCGATCGAGCGCCGCGACTAGAAGGCGATCGCGACCGCGAGCCCCACGCCGTAGAGCAGGGCCGTCAGCGTCGTGAGCTGCAGGGCCGTGATGTGTTCGGCCGGCGTGCGCCCCGTGAGGGTGATGATGATGGCCGGCACCGCTGCCAACAGGGCGAAGTAGACATACCCCGCGTTCACGTACAGCAGGACGAAGGAGACCAGGATCGCGAAGGGCGCCGCGAGCAGGACCGCGAACACGATGCGGGCCGGGAGGTTGCCGATCAGCACTGCCAGCGTGCGCTTGCCGGCGAGGCGGTCCTGGTCGATGTCGCGGATGTTGTTGACCATGAGGACGGCGCAGGCGATGAGGCCGATCGCGGTGCCGGCGAGCCAGCCGTCGAGGGTGACCTGGCCGACCTGCACGAAGGTGGTCCCGACCGTGGCGACGAGACCGAAGAAGACGAAGACGAAGACCTCGCCGAGCCCGTAGTAGCCGTAGGGGTGGCGGCCGCCCGTGTAGAACCAGCCCGCCACGATGGCCGCGGCGCCCACGACGAGCAGGATCCACTGCTCACTGAGCACGACGAGCGCGAGGCCGGCGAGCGCCGCGAGGCCGAAGAAGACGAGCGCGACCACGAGGACCGTGCGCGGGCGTGCCTTGCCCGAACCGGTCAGGCGGCCGGGGCCTACGCGGACGGCGTCCGTCCCACGCACACCGTCGGAGTAGTCGTTCGCGTAGTTGACCGCGACTTGAAGGCCGAGCGCGACCGCGAGGCAGAGCAGGGCGCGCACCCAGTGCCAGCCGCCGTCCCCGAGCGTGTAGGCGATGCCGGTGCCGAGGGCGACGGGTGCGATGGCGAGGGGCAGCGTTCGCAGACGGGCACCCGCGACCCAGTCGCGCAGGGTGGCCGGCTTGACGGTGGCGACACCGGGCGGGCGCCCTCCGGGGCGACCGGGGCGGCTCTGCTTCTTCGTCGGGGTCTGCTTCTTCGCTGTTGGCACGCGAGGATTCTAGCGATCCGGATGCTGCGCGGCCTCGCGCAGGGCCCGCCGGTCGGGCTTTCCGGACGGAAGGAGCGGCAGCGCGTCGACCCGCAGCACGCGCGCCGGGGCCGCGGCAGCGCCGAGTTCCGCAGCCACCGTGGAGCGCAGGGCGGCGAGGTCGACCGCCGCCGCCGTCGCCACGACCGGCACCTGGCCCCAGTGGGGATCGTCCGCCGGGACCACCACGGCGTCGACGGCGTCGGTGCGCTGTCGGAGGAAGGACTCGAGCTCGCCGAGAGGCACCTTGATGCCGCCGGAGACGATGACATCGTCGCTGCGTCCGAGGACGGTCAGGACGCCGTCGTCGATGCGACCGAGGTCGCCGGTGCGATACCAGCGCGCGCCGTCCTCGTCGTGGAAGGCCGCATCCGTCCTCTCCGGGTCCCCGAGGTAACCCTCGGCCAGCGTCGGACCGGACAGCTCGATGAGCCCGTCGACGATGCGCATCCGGGTGCCGCCGACGGGGGTCCCGTCGTAGACGCAGCCGCCCGCCGTCTCGCTGGAGCCGTAGGTACGCGTGACGCGCACCCCCGCGGCGGCCGCACGCTCGAGCAGGGCGGGCGGGGTCGCCTGGCCGCCGAGCAGCACGCGGTCGAACCGTCGCAGTGCTGGCAACGCCTCCTCCGCGGCAAGCAGGGTGTCCAGCTGCGCCGGTACGAGCGACGCGAAGCGGAGCGGATGGTCGAGGCGCTCCGCAGCGCGGACGAACGATGCGGCGGTGAACCGCCCCTCGATGACGGCCGGTTCGGTCTGCGCGGCGAACGATCGCACGAGCACCGCGATGCCCGCGATATAGGTGGTCGGCAGGCCGAGCAGCCATTGGCCGGGGCCGCCGAGCGCCGAATCCGTCGCCGCCGCATTGGCCAGGAGAGCGTCCGCGGACAGCGCCACCCGCTTGGGATGAGCCGTCGACCCGCTCGACTGCACGACAAGGGCGACGCGTTGACCGACCGTCGCGGGGAGGTCGCCGGGGTCCTCCCCGGCGAACACGGCGGGGCCCGCGCCGGAGAGCGCCTCGCGCAGGGCACGAGGAAATTCGTCGGCGGTGGCCGCCCGGAGCGTCCGTGTCACGTCCTCCAGCGTACCGAGGGCAGGAAATCAGTCGCACTTTGGGGGACCAGCCCGCGCAGCAAACTGTGCAACGCTATGCCGGTGGATTCGACCGGGGCATACGACAGGGTTGTACGCACCCTGGTCCTCTCGGTCGGCATCGGCAGCCTCGTCTTCACGCTGCTGGGGCTGCCGCAGATCATCGACCAGCACTCCGAGCTCACCCCGCTGTACTCGACCGTCACGATCGTGTTCTTCTGCGGCCTCCCCCTGGTCATGGCGGCCATCTCCTTCCGCGTTCCCGTCAATGCCCTCAAGATCCTCGCCACCTCGCACGTCTTCGGCACCCTGATCCTCCTCCTGTTGTGGGTGCCTGCGATGACGGTCCCCGAGCTCCTCGGCAGCCCGCTCCCATGGCTCATCAACACGATCACCGTCGCCACCTGTCAGGCGGCCATCGCGCTGACCTTCCTGGGCGCCTGGGTCTACATGCTCCTGATCGCCGTCGTGAGCGCCGTGGTGCGATACCTGAGCTACGGCGGCGGGGACGCCTCCATCGCGGTTCAGGACGGGGTCATGCTCGTCCTCATCAGCGGGTTCATGATGGCCCTCCTCCAACTGACCCTGCGAGCTGGACGGGAGCAGGACACCGCGTCGCTCATGGCCCAGGATGCCGCTGCCGCGAGCGCTGCAGCAGAGACGCGGGAGCGCCAACGAACCCGCTACCACGCCTTCACCCACGACGACGTGCTGGCCACCCTGCTGGCCGCCTCGCAGGACGGGTCGGTCCCCAGCGAGATCACCCGTCGCAGCGCCGCCGTCGCCCTGGCGAAGATGGACCAGTTCCGTGACGACGTCCCGGTGCCCGAGTCGGTCGACCTGGCGGGCCTCGACCAGCACCTGCGGGAGACCGCCCGCGAGGTGGGCATCCCGCTGGACAGCACCCTCTCTCTACCGGGCACCGCCCCGCTGGACATCCCCATCGAGACCTGCGACGCCCTCAATGAGGCGCTCACCGAGGCGATGCGCAACAGCGTGCGGCACAGTGCCTGGCCGGACGGACGAACCGTCGTGCGCACCGCGAGCGCTCGCCGGACGAGCACGGGCGTCCGCATCGTCGTCGAGGACGACGGCAAGGGCTTCAACCCACGCTTGGTGGGAATCGACCGATTGGGTGTTCGGCTCAGCATCCTCCGCCGGGTCAACTCGCAGCGGGGAGGCACCGCGACGATCCGATCCGCTCGCGGAGAAGGCACGACGGTGACCCTCGAGTGGTCGGCGGTGGCGCGATGAACACCGACGTCACCTCGATCCTCCGCCTCGACGGCGGCGCCGGGCGGCTCGTCCTGCTCTTCTACGGCATCGGCACCTCGGTCGTGGCGATCCTCAATCTCGGCGGCCTGCTCGTCCCCGCTCTCGGCATCCTCGCCCTCGTGCTCCTGTGGGCGGGGCTGGCCATCCTCGCCCGCCCCGATCAGGAGCCCTTCGGCTTCATCCCGACGCTGCTGGTCATGGCGATCACCACCGTCGTGACCGGCATCTCCAGCTGGAATCTCGTCGACCCGGTCAACCCCGGCTACGCGAGCTGGCCGCTCGGTGCTATGACCTTCCTGCTGCTCGTTCTCGCGCTGCGCGGGCGTCGGGTAGACGCATGGCTCGGGTTCGCGCTCCTTGCCGTCATCTCCATCGCGGTCGGTGCCCTCGGCGCGCGGGACACCCTGCTCGTCGTCAACGATGTCGTGCGGCAGTCGGCCACCCTGCTCATCGGCACACTGTTCGCGCTCGTGCTGCGACGCTCCAGCCAGACCATCACGGCGATCCAGAACAACCAACTCTCTCGGGCGACGCTCGCGGCCGCCACCGCAGCGGCGGCCCGGGAGCGAGCCGTGCAGACCGAGCGGCTGGAACGCGACGCGCGTCCCGCTCTCGATCGCATCCTCTCTGGAGCACCGCTCTCACCGGAAGAGCTGCGGCACTTCGCCCTGCTCGAGACGACCCTGCGCGACGGGATCCGGGCGACGGGCTTCAGCAGCGAGCGGGTGGCAGAGGCGACACGTCAGGCTCGCGAGCGCGGCCTGCGCGTCGTGCTGCTCGACGACCGCGGCAGCGAGCTGGTCGATGGCGAGCGCAGCCGGGTCGAGACGGCGCTGCTCGAGCAACTGGACGCCACGCGCGGTGAGGGATCGATCACCGCACGACTCAGCCCGCTCGACCGCGACGAGCTCGCGACGATCGTGGTCGAGGAGGACGGCGAGTACCGCCGCGTCGTGGTGACCTCCTCCGGCACCGAGGTAACCCACCTCTCCTAGCCCAATGCTGAGCGTCGCTGCGCGCGCGGCGGTTCATCGAGCGCGCGGAGGTATGAACCTCAGCGGGCTCGACAAACCTCAGCGCGCGCCACAATGCGCAGCATTGGGCAGGTCAGTAGTGCCAGGGGTAGGGGGACCAGTCGGGCGCGCGCTTCTCGAGGAAGGCGTCGCGGCCCTCGACGGCCTCGTCCGTGCCATAGGCGAGTCGGGTCGCCTCGCCCGCGAAGACCTGCTGGCCGACGATGCCCTCGTCGACGGCGTTCATCGCGAACTTGAGCATCCGGATCGCCGTCGGCGACTTGGTGAGGATCTCCTGCGCCCACGCGTAGGCGGTCGTCTCCAGCTCGGCATGCGGCACGACGGCGTTGACCGAGCCCATATCCATGGCGCGCTGGGCGTCGTACTCCTGGGCGAGGAAGAACACCTCGCGAGCGAACTTCTGGCCCACCTGCTTGGCGAAGTATGCGCTGCCGTAGCCCGCGTCGAAGGAGCCGACGTCGGCGTCCGTCTGCTTGAAGCGCCCGTGTTCGCGCGAGGCGATGGTCAGGTCGCAGACCACGTGCAAGGAGTGCCCGCCGCCGGCCGCCCAGCCGGGCACGACCGCGATGACGACCTTCGGCATGAACCGGATCAGGCGTTGCACCTCGAGGATGTGGAGCCGGCCGGGCCCGGTGGACCCGTCCGCGTACTGGTAGCCGTCCCGCCCCCGGATCCGCTGGTCGCCGCCCGAGCAGAACGCCCAGCCGCCGTCCTTCGGGCTGGGGCCGTTGCCGGTCAGCAGCACGACGCCGATGCGCGGGTTCTGCCTGGCGTCCTCGAGCGCGCGGAACAGCTCGTCGACCGTCTGCGGTCGGAAGGCGTTACGCACCTCGGGGCGGTCGAAGGCGATGCGGGCCACCCGGCCGTCCGTGTCGTGGTGATAGGTGAGATCCTCCAGCCCGTCGAAGCCCTCGACGGGCTGCCAGGTGTTCGCATCGAAGAGCTCGGAGACCATGCTGCGAGCCTAACGCCGCCCGGTCAGCCGAAGTCGGGCTCGGGCTTCTCGCGCTCGTCGTAAGGTTCGACCGCCTCGATGAACGCTGCCCGATCCTTCTCCGAGAGGAGGCCGCTCGCGCCGGCGAAGAAGCTCACGAACAGGGTGGCGCCGGTCTCCTGCAACTCGGGCCTGACCGAGAGCGGCTCGTAGCCGTCGCCGACGGGCACCGACGAGTCGTAGGTGGAGAAGCGCATGTCGAGACCGCGGATCGGGGATGCCTGCTTGTCGGAGTAGCGGTTGGTGGCCTGCGGTTCGCCGGTCGGTGCCCCGAAGAACTTCGTCGCCGCCTCGGGGTTCGCGGTGTAGATGTCGAGCGCGTTCGAGTGCTCGAACAGCGCGCCCCCGTACGCGGTGGTCACCTCGTGGAAGATCTCGGCGAGCCGGGTGGCGGCATTCGGGTCGGTCATCGTCACCGCGCCCATGGCGGTCGAGGAGTACCGGCTGGAGAGCATCGACTTCCCCCCGAAGGTGTTGTTCTCCAGCACCACGGGTGGGGTCGTCGGGGGGATCCAGACGACCTCGAACTCGGCGTCGATTGCCGCTCTGAGGTCGTCGTGGAAGGCGTCCATCTCCACCGCCCGCTCCTCGAGCGACGGTGCGGCGAGGATCTGGCGCGGTTCGTAGAAGGGAGACCCGGGGTAGGCGCTCCAGTCGGTGCGCGTCTCCCACGGCCGGAGCACCGCGAGGACCACGAGCGCCGCCACCACGAGGAGCGAGCCCCCGACGATGACGATGCGCCTCACGGCTTGTCGTTCTCGTCGTAGGCGCGCAGCCGCTCGATGAACTCGTCCCGATCGTCCTCGGCGAGCAGGTCGGTCGCACGTCCCGAGATGGTGAAGAACAGGTTGGCCGCGCCCGATTCCAACTCGACCCGGCTGACACCGTTCCAGCCGTCGAAGGTCTCATCGACGGGCATCGACGCGTCGAAGACCTCCATCCGGAAGCTCGGCGAGATGTCGACCTGGAAGTTGTAGGCGCTCGCCGCCCATTTCGCCTGCTCGTCGAATGTCTCGGCGCCATACCAACGCAGTTCCTCCGTCACATCGTCGTCGTCCGCGTAGTCCTCGTTGTCGAAGAAGAAGTCGACGAGGCCGTACTTCTCCGCGAGCTCCTCGAAGAGGTCGAGGGCGAACTCGCGGGCCTCCGGATCATCGCCGACAGCGGCGCCGGTCCACTCGACCGGGTTGTAGTCGTAGAGCATCGACTCACCGTCGTAGCCGTTGTCGGCGCGCGCCATCTCCTCGCCGTACTCGTACTGCACGATCCAGACGACGTCGTACCGCTCGCCGATGCGCTCCCGGAACTCGGCGATGAAGCCGTCGACATCGGCGGCGACCTCCTCCCGGCTCGGCGAGGCGAGGATCTCGCGCGAGTCGATGTACCGCGTGCCCGGGTAACCGGACCAGGGGTTGGCGAACAACCCGCCGCCCTGCCCGCCGTCGCGGACGACGGAGCCGAGCGCGACGATGCCGGTCGTCACGAGGGCCACGACGACGACGACTCCGATGACGATCACGGGCACGAATGCCTTCGAGCGCACTTTCGGGGGCGCGGTGTCGAGCCCCCGTCGCGCCTCGGTGTCCGTGAGGTCCTCGCCGGTCTCGTTCGCCATATCCCTAGCCTACGAAGTGTGAGGCGAATTCGAGTATGCGCGTCAGGATCCACGGATTGGCGACCAGCCCGAGCGTGATGGCGGCGACCGCTCCGCCGCGTCCGCGCCCGATGACGACGGCAACGATTCCCGCCACGACGGCGACCGCACCGGTCACGATCCCGGTGATGGCGACCGGGAGAGCGGACGGATGCGATCCCGCGTCGAGCAGGACACCGACGACGAGCGCGACGAGGGTGGCGATCGCGGCGAGCACGGCCACCAGCAGGGGCAGGATCGGCCGACCCCGCGCCACGGCCGCACCCTTCTGCGCAGCACCGGTCTCGACCACGGTCGCACCGCGCCCGAATATCTCGATCCCCCGGGCCATGCCGCAACGATAACTTGCGAGACTGAGGGCATGCGCCCGCCGCTCTCCGCACTCCTCGACTCGGCCAGGGTCGTGTCGCTGCCCCTCGCCTCCCGATTCCGCGGCATCACGGAGCGGGAGGCTCTCCTCTTCGAAGGCGACGAGGGCTGGGCCGAGTTCTCGCCCTTCGTCGAGTACCCGGACGCCGAGGCCGCGACCTGGCTCGCCGCGGCGATCGACTTCGCCTTCCGTCCGACGCCGCCGCTCCTGCGCGACGTCATCCCGGTCAACGCGACGCTGCCCGCCGTCGGGCCGGCCGATGTGGAGCGGGTGCTCGCGCGCTTCGGCCCCTGCCGGACCGTGAAGGTCAAGGTGGCCGAGCGCGGCCAGGTCCTGGCGGACGACGTGGAACGCGTCGCGGCCGTGCGTGCCCTGCTCGGGCCCGAGGGACGGGTGCGTATCGACGCGAACGGCGGGTGGAACGTGGACGAGGCCGAGCACGCTCTGCGCGCCCTCTCCCCCTA
>Ga0247810_10000871_pt1 | contig 23818 bp, 20 predicted proteins | sample UWRJL119311C1_FD_179918 | JGI IMG/M metagenome (GOLD analysis project Ga0247810, IMG submission 179918) | Plant litter microbial communities from Arlington Agricultural Research Station in Wisconsin, United States - UWRJ-L119-311C-1 | ecosystem: Environmental > Terrestrial > Plant litter >... | reverse complement strand
CGCATTGGTGATGAAGTCGGTGGTCGCCGCGTCGAGCAATGCGTCGGGAGTCGGGACGTAGTCCCAGGTTCCGGCGCCGGCCGCCGCGTTGAGCGCGTCGACGAGGTTCGCGAGCGCCTCGTCGGCCTCCTCGCCGAGCTTGACCGAGTTCTCGATCTCCTGCAGGGCGACCACGTCGGCGTCGAGGGTGTTGATCGCGCTGACGATCTTCGACTGCTGCACCGCGAAGGCGGCGGCGTTAGCCGCACCGCGGGCGTCGCCGCCGAAGGTCGTGAAGTAGTTGAAGACGTTGAAGGAGCCGACCGAGAAGTCGCCGCCGACCGCCTCGGGGGCCGCGGTGCGTGCGTTCAGGCTCGCGAAGGTGGGCTCGTAGGCCGCGTACTCCGCGGGCGAGGTGTCGCTCAGCGGTACCTGCGGCTGCAGGCGCCAGTCGTCGAAGCCGTAGCTGAGGATCATGCCGCCGGCCGGCGCGGTGACCGCGTCGCCGTTGCGCACGACGGTGTCGGCCGTGAAGTACGGCTGCCCGCCCGGGTGGTTCGCGTTGGAGACCTGGATGCTGTAGCCGTCATCGAGGAGCAGCCGGTTCGCGCGGTTGGCGGCGCCGATCGCGTTCGCGGCCTCACCCGCGTCCGTCGTCTCGGTCGCCTTGACGGCGAGGCCGCCCACGTTCAGCCAGAGGCTGCCGAAGTTGAAGAGCTGGTGGCTGGAGCTGAGATACGCCGCCTCGGGGCTGACGAGCATGCCCTCGTAGGCCTCGCGCGCCGCGCCGACCACGGTGGACGGGAGGGTCACGGGAGCGGGGACACCGACGCCCGCCTCGATGAGCTCGAAGGCGGCGACGTTCGTCGCGCTCACCTGGGTGAGGCCGAAGTACTCCCCGGCCGTGCCGGTCACGCGCACCCGGTCGCCGATGGCGATCGCCGGGGCAGCGCTGCCGGAGAAGATGAAGATGCCGTCCGACCGGTTGTCGGTCGGGTCGCCCGTGGGGTCCTGCAGGTAGTACCCGTTGTAACCGCTCTTCGTCGAGGTGCTGAGGTCGGCGGTGACCACGCCCTCGATCGTCACGGTCGTGCCCGCCAGCGGCGTGCTGGCGGCGTCGCCCTGGACATCAGCGATCGTGTGCGTGATGTCCGCCGCATGCGCGGCCGGAACCGTGACAAGCGAGAGGGTGAGGGCGAGAATGGATGCGGCGGTTACCGCTGATGTGCGCTTGCGCATACGTCGGATGACTCCCGGTCTGGTGGCACTCGAATGTCGGGTACCCCCGTTCGGGGGTCACGCTCATGGTAGGCATGCCGACCCGATTCCGTCGAGGGCGGGCCGGAATCGTCACGCGCACGTCATCTTCCGGTCACCCTCGGGCGCGCGGATTGGTATGGTTAGGCTGCCCTAAGCCCAGAACCCGACCGTGAGCAGGCCCGCATGACCGACGCACCGCTGCTGCGCGTCGCCGGGGTCGGCATCCGGCACGACGAGGCCGCCTCGTTCACCCCCTCGGACGTGACCTTCGACGTCGCGCCGGGTGAGGTCGTCCTCCTGCTCGGGCCGAGCGGCAGCGGCAAGTCCACCCTCACCCTCGCGCTCGACGGGCTCATCCCGCACGCCATCGCCGCCGAGCTGCGCGGCACCATCGAGGTGGCGGGGACGGCCACCACCGAGACGACCGTCGCCCGACTCAGCGAGCACGTCGCCATGGTCTTCCAGGACCCCGACTCCCAGGTCGTCACCGGCACCCTCCTCGACGAGGTCTGCTTCGGCCCGGAGAACCTGCGAGTCCCGAAAGAGGAGGTCCTCGCGCGCGCCGAGACCGCCCTGCGCCGGGTCGGGCTGTGGGAACGGCGGCAGGACAACCCGGACGTCCTCTCCGGTGGAGGGAGACAGCGGCTCGCGATCGCGTGCGCCCTCGCCCTCGGCTCCCCCGTCATCGTGTTCGACGAGCCCACCGCCAACCTCGACCCCGCAGGCATCGAGGAGGTCTACGCGGCGCTCGCCGACCTGGTCGCCGACGGCGACCGCTCCATCGTCCTCGTCGAGCACAACCTCGACGCGGCCATCGACCTCGTCGACCGGGTCGTCGTGCTCGACCACGACGGCACCATGGTGGTCGACGGCGACGTGCGCACCGTGCTGACGACCCGGGCGCAGGAGCTCGCCGACCTCGGCGTGTGGCTTCCCGTCGCGACGATCGCGGGGATGCGTCTCGGCGTCGAGCCGTTGCCGCTGACCGTGGGGGAGTTGACGGCGGGGGTGGATCGGCTGCCAGTCGCCCCGGAGGTCGAGCCTGTCGAGACCCGCGCGCGACTCGTCTCGACAGGCTCGACGCCCGGTGCGGCCATCCAGGTCACCGACCTCACCGTCACCAAGGGCCGCACCCGCATCCTCGACGGCGTGTCGCTCGAGGTGGGCGCTGGCGACTTCCTGGCGATCGTCGGCACCAACGGCGCGGGCAAGACCACGCTCCTGCAGGCGATCGCGGGGGTGGTGCCGCCGCCCCGCGGCACCGTCGACGTGTCCGGGCTCGACCCGGCCCGCGCGCACCCGCGCGATCTCGCCCGCCAGGTCGGCTTCGTGTTCCAGAACCCGGAGCACCAGTTCATCAAGCACACGGTCGCCGAGGAGCTCGCACACGCGCTCCACGTGCAGCGCGTGCCGGAGGACGAGATCGGCGATCGCGTCGACCACATGCTCGACCGCTTCGGTCTCGGGGCGCTGCGGGAGCAGCATCCCTTCCTTCTCTCCGGCGGGCAGAAGCGTCGCCTCTCGGTCGGCACCGCCCTCATCGCCGGAGCCCCCGTGCTCGCCCTCGACGAGCCGACCTTCGGACAGGACCGCGAGCGCGCCGCCGAGCTGCTCGACCTCCTCTCCGCTCTCAACGCGGAAGGCACGACCGTCCTCGTCGTCACCCACGACCTGCAGCTCGTCGCCGAGCACGCGAGTCATGTGGCCGTCATGGCCGACGGTCGCGTGCTGCACCACGGCCCGACCGCGGAGGTCCTCGTCGGCGACACCCTCCTCGACGCCGGGTTGCGCCTCCCCCCGATCGCCGCCGCGATGCGCGGTCTCGCCAACCACCCGACGCTGCACGCGATCACCCGTCTCGCCGACCTGCCGGTGGTCGGCCGATGACGGCGCTCGACCCCTACGCCCGGCAGACCGATCACGGGCCGATCCGCTTCCTGCACCGACTCAACCCGCTCGCGCTCGTGGCCGCGCCGATGCCCGCCATCATCGGGTTGCTGCTCGTGCGCGACGTGGCGACGCCCGTCGCCTTCCTGCTCCTCGCGCTCCTGCTCATCCTCATCGGCGCGCATCTGTCGCCCCGCGTCGCGCTCGGGATCCTGCTCGGCGTGCCACTGTTCGTCGCCATCACCTCGATCAGCTTCGGCCTGTGGGTCGACCCGGTCGGCGTCGACCGTAGCGTCGTTCTCCTCGAGGTCGGCGACTATCGCTTCTACGCCGGCTCCTGGCAGGTCGGTCTCGCCACCGCCACCCGGCTCGGCGCCATCTTCGGTCTCGCCCTGATGGGCGGCGTCGCGGCGAACGGACCCGACCTCGCCCGTGCGCTCGTCCAGCAACTGCGCGTGCCGTACCGGATCGGCTACACGGCGCTCGCCGCCTTCCGCTTCGTGCCACGGTTCGGGCACGAGCTCGCCGTCATCCGCGCGGCCCACCGCGTGCGCGGGATGGCGGGTGGACGCGGGCCGGTCGCGGGCGTGCGCCGACGCCTCGGCTACGTCATCCCGCTGCTCGCCGGCGCGATCCGCCACGCCGAACGAGTGGCCCTCGCCATGGACGCCCGCGCCTTCGGCGCGTTCCCGACCCGCACCGAACGCCACTCGGTGCCGTTCCGCGTGCGCGACGTCCTCTTCATCCTGCTGTTCTGGGCCGTCACGGCCGCCCTGTTCGTCTTCATCCCCCGACTGGAGTCCCCATGAGCTTTGCCGAAGGCAAGAAGATCGCGATCCTGACCCACCTCGAGGTGATCCGGAAAGAGCAGATCTCCCCCAACTTCATGCGCGTCACCCTCGGCGGTGACGACGTCGCCCGCATCCCCGCGCGCGGCTTCGACCACTGGGGCCGGCTGTTCCTGCCCCAGGAAGATGGCGAGACGAGCTTCGACCTGCCCGACAAGCAGGACCTCCTCGGCTACCTCAAGTACCTGCGGATCCCCGGCCCGCACCGCCCGCACCTGCGCAACTACACGATCCGCGCGGTCCGGCACGACGTGAACGAGGTCGACATCGACTTCGTCGTCCACGGGGACGAGGGCGTCGCCACGCGCTGGGTGCGCCGCGTCGAGCCGGGCGGCAAGGTCGCCTACCTCGATCAGGGCTGCGGATTCGACCTCGAGGACTGGGCCGACGAGTTCCTCATCGCCACCGACGAGACCGGCCTCCCCGCCGCCGTCGGCATCCTCGCCGGGCTGCCGCGCGACGCCCGCGGTGCCGCCTTCATCGAGCTCCCCGACGAGGCCGACAAGCAGGAGGTCGACGCGCCCGCGGGCGTCCAGGTGAACTGGCTCATCAGGACCGGAAGCGAGCCGATCGGCTCGCTCGCCCTCGCCGCCGGGCAGTCCTGGACCCCCTCGAGCGAGAAGCTCTCGGCCTACCTCGTGGGCGAGTCCTCCCTCGCCACCGGCATGCGTCGCCACCTCGTCAACGAGCACAAGGTGCCGAAGAAGCAGATCGTCTTCACCGGCTACTGGAAGCAGGGCACGAGCCACTAGTTTGCGCGGAACCGCCTCCCAAGGTTGACTGACAGCACGTAACGATGGGGGGCGCGATGACCGAGACCGATGTTCCAACACGACTGGCGCTCGTCGTCGGGCGGCTCAACCGGCGCCTCCGGGCCGCCTCGGGCGGGCTCAGTCACGGCCTCATCTCCGCGCTGGCGACCGTCAACTCGCACGGCCCGCTGCGCCTGGCCGACCTCGCCGCCATCGAACAGGTGTCGGCTCCGAGCACCACGCGGCTCGTCGCCGAGCTCGAGAACCAGGGGCTCGTCGGCCGCCAGCCGGACCCCCTCGACGGCCGCGCGATCCTCATCTCCATCACCGCGCACGGCAAGGAGACCGTCCTCCAGGCCCGGTCGGCCCGCGCCACCATGGTCGAGGAGCTGTTCTCCCAGCTCGACCCGTCCGACGTGAAGGCGATCGCCGACGCCCTCCCCGCGCTCGAGCGGGCTATCGGGCGCGGCTGATCAGACGTCGGGGATGAGCCTCTTGCCCATCACCGCCGTCGACTCGATGGCGTAGCCGAGACCCTCGTACATCGCCATCACGGGCGCGTTGTCGGAACGCACCATGAGCATGATCTTGGGGCAGCCGCGCTCGACGAGCAGGCGCTCCGCCTCCGCCATGAGCGCACGGGCGTGGCCCCGGCCGCGGTGTTGTTCGGCGACCGCGAGGTAGTACACCCAGCCGCGATGGCCGTCGAAGCCGATCATCGCGGTGCCGATGAGCACGTCGTCCTGCTCGAGGACGAGGAACAGCTCCGGCTGCTCCGACAGCTTCCGCTCGATGTCCTTGTACGGGTCGTTCCACGGCCGCGTCAGGCCGGCGTCGCGCCACAGGCCGACCACCGCCTCCGCGTCCCCGCCTTCAAAGCTCCTGATCACCCACTCATCCTCCCGCCCTCTCCTCCCGCGAGTTACCACTTCTCGTCGCTTCCGGAGGCGTCGCGGGCTCGGGCGCGACAAAGAATGGCAACTCGCGGGGAGAGGGTGGGGGGAACAGGAAAGGGCGCCCCGCCGATGCGGGACGCCCTTCCGTGAGCTGCCTTAGAGGGCCGCGAGCTCGTCGAGCAGGCCGTCACCCGGGGCGGCGAACTCGATGGTCGCGTCGATCTCGGCGCGACCGAGGAGGTCGTCCATCTTGCGGCGACGGTTCTTCGGGATGAGGGTCACGACGGTGCCCTCCTTGCCCGCGCGGCCGGTGCGGCCGGCACGGTGGAGGTACGTCTTGTACTCCTCCGGCGCGTCCGCCTGGATGACCAGCGAGATGTCGTCGACGTGGATGCCACGCGCGGCGACGTCGGTCGCGACGAGCACGTTGACCCGGCCGCTCGTCAGCTGCTGCAGGTTGCGGGTACGGCGCGACTGGTTGAGGTCACCGTGGAGGCTGGTCGACGGGATGCCGGCGTCCTCCAGGTAGTCGCTCATCTCCTCGGCGAACGCGCGGGTGCGGGTGAAGACGAGGGTCTTACCCTGGCCACCGGCGAGCTGCTCGATGATGGCGCGCTTGTCGCGCTGCTCGATGAGCAGGACGCGGTGGTCGATCGTCGAGGACGCCTGGTCCTCACCGGCGACCTCGTGCACGGCCGGCTCGACGAGGAACTCGTTGACCAGCGTCGCGACACCCTTGTCCAGCGTGGCGGAGAAGAGCAGCTTCTGGCCGCCCTCCTTCGTCTCGCGCAGGATGCGCTGGACGGGCTCGAGGAAGCCGAGGTCGCACATGTGGTCGGCCTCATCGAGGACGGTCACGAAGACGCCGCTCAGGTCGAGACGACCCTGCTCGACGAGGTCCTCGACACGACCGGGGGTCGCGATGACGATGTCCACGCCGCGCTGGAGGGCGCCGACCTGCTTGTGCTGCGGCACGCCACCGACGATGGTCGTGGTGAAGAGGCCGACCGAGCGGGCGATGGGCTGCACGGTGCGGTCGATCTGCTGGGCGAGCTCACGGGTCGGGGCGAGGATGAGCGCGCGGGGGGTGCGTCCCATCTTGCGGTTCTTGCCGCCCTCGTTCTCCATGAGGCGCTCGACGAGCGGGGCGCCGAAGGCGATCGTCTTGCCCGAGCCGGTCTTGCCGCGGCCGAGGACGTCCTTGCCCGCGAGTACGTCGGGGATCGTCGCAGCCTGGATCGGGAAGGGCGCCTCTGCACCCATCGTCGCGAGCTGGCGCTCGATGTTCGAACCGATGCCGAGGTCGGCGAAGGTCTTGCCCTCGACGTCGGCCGCGGTCACCGCGGAGGCCTCGAGACGCTCCAGCACGACGTCGTCGACCGGGCCACTCTGCTTGGCGGTGTAGTAGTCGCTCTGGCGCTGCGGGCGCTCGGGGCGGTCGCCGAACGAACGCTGCGGGCGGTCGCCGAAGTCGCGGCGGGGCGCGCGGTCGTCGAAGTCACGACGCGGGGCGCGGTCGTAGCTGCGCGGGGCGCGGTCGTCGTAGGAACGGGCCGGGCGGTCGTTGCGGTCGCCGAACGAACGCTGCGGGCGGTCGTCGTACGAACGGGCCGGACGCTCGGTGCGCTCCGGGCGGTCGCCGTAGCTGCGGGCGGGACGCTCGGTGCGGTCCTCGAAGCGACGCGGGGCGCGGTCGTCGAAGCTGCGGGCCGGACGGTCGTTACGGTCGCCGAACGAACGCTGCGGGCGGTCGTCGTACGAACGGGCCGGACGCTCGGTGTTGCGGTCGCCGTAGGCGGGACGCTGCGGGCGGTCGTCGTAGCTGCGCGGGGCGCGGTCGTTGTTGCGATCGCCGTAGGCCGGGCGCTCGGAGCGCTGGCCGTACGCGGGGCGGTCGCTCTTGTTCCGGTCGCCGTAGGCGGGACGCTCGCTGGTGTTGCGGTCGCCGTACGCGGGACGCTCGGTGCGGTCGTTGGTGCGGTCACCGTAGGCGGGGCGCTGGCCGTAGCTGCGCTCGCCGTAGGCCTTCTTCTCGCGCGGGGCCCAGTCGGGGCGTCCAGCGCCCTCGCGGGCGGGACGGCCGGCGCTGTCACCGGTGCGGTCGGACTGGCGCGCGGCACGCTCGTCGGCGTTCCAGCGCTTCTTGGGCGCCTCGCCCTGGTCGGCGCGGAAACCGCGGTGGCCTTCGCTGCGGGCACCGGGCTTGCCGCCCTTGGCGCCGGCATAGGGCTTCTTGGATCCGTTGTTCTTCGAAAAAGCAGGCATGGTTCTTTCCGGGTTCTCGTTTACTGCATGGCGATGCGCACACCACTGAAGGGCGCACATTGCTAGATCCCGGGCAGTCCTTGACCGAGGCCGTCACATACACGTGTGATTTCTCGCCAGCGTTATCGCTGTCAATCCGGCCTCTAAGACTTACAAACCCATGCGCGAGAAGACGCGCTGTCTTGAGCCGACCGTGCAACATTACATGACGTTCGGCGATTAAGCACGCCTAGGCTTGCCGGATGATCTCCGTCGCCCTCGAGACCGCCGATGCGGACGGTGTCCTCGAGCTTCTCGAGGCCAGCGACGCCTTTCATGCGGAGTTGTATCCGCCGGAGGAGAACTTCCTCCTCGATGTGTCCTCGCTGCTCGCTCCTGGCGTCAGCGTGGTCGTCGCTCGGCGGGACGGGCAAGCCGTCGGGATGGGCGCGCTCGTGGAGGCGGGGGACGGAACGGGTGAGTTGAAGCGCTTCTTCGTGCTCCCCGGGGAGCGGGGCGGCGGGATCGCAGGCCGGGTCCTCGACACCCTCCTCGCCGTCGCAACCGACCACGGCCTCCATCTCCTCCGCCTGGAGACCGGGCCGCTGCAGCCGGCCGCGATCGCCTTCTATGAGTCCCGCGGCTTCACCCGCATCCCCGCCTTCGGCGAGTACGTCGGCAGCGCGTCGAGCGTCTGCTTCGGCCGCCCCCTCTAGCCGCGGGTTGCTCAATGCGCAGCGTCGCTGAGCCCGCTGAGGTTCGGCGAGCGCGCGGCGGTTCGAACCACCGCGCGCTCAATTGGACGGCGCGCGCTCAGCGACGCGCAGCATTGGGCAACCCCTATGCCTCGACGGGGGTGGCGGTCTTGCGGGCGACCCGCTCGGCCTTGCGCTCCTTGCGGCCCTCCACCACGTAGTACAGCGTCGGCAGCACCACGAGCGTCAGCACGGTCGACGAGATGAGCCCGCCGATCACGATGATCGCGAGCGGCTGCGAGATGAAGCCGCCGTGGCCGGTGATGCCGAGCGCGAGCGGGGTGAGCGCCGCGATCGTGGCGATCGCCGTCATGAGGATCGGACGGAAGCGCCGGACGGCGCCGTGCACCAGCGAGTCCTTCACGCTGTACCCGCGTTCGCGGTACTGGTTCACCAGGTCGATGAGCACGATCGCGTTCGTGACGACGATGCCGATGAGCATGAGCACACCGATGAGCGACGAGACGCCGAGCGGGATGCCCGAGGCCAGCTGCAGGAGGATCGCACCGGTCGCCGCGAAGGGCACGGAGACGAGCAGCAGCAGCGGCTGGCGCAGGCTCTTGAAGGTCGCGACCATGACCACGTAGACGATGAGGATCGCGACGAGCAGCGCGAGACCGAGCTGCGTGAAGGCGTCCGTCTGCTGGCTGGCGACACCGCCGATCGACGCGTCGGCACCCGCGGGCAGGTCGACGTCGGCGAGGGCCTCGGTGACGGCGGCCGACGCGGTTCCGACATCGTCTGTGCCCGGCGTGATCGTGACGGTCGCGGCGCGCACGCCCTTGACGGTCGTGATGCTGGCGGGTCCATCCACCTCGTCCACGGTTGCGAGGTCGGCGAGCGTCAGCAGCCCTCCGGCGGTGGGGATCGTGAAGGCCTCGAGCTCGGCGACGGTCGTCGGCTTGCCGGGGTTGTCGATGTAGATGGAGAGCGACTTCTCGTCGATGACGGCGGTGCCCGAGGCACTCGGGTTCATCGCCGCGGTGACGATGCCGCCGACGGCGATCTCGCTGAGCCCGACGGCCGCAGCGGCCTCACGGTCGACGACCACGGCCAGGTACGGCTGGGCGACCGAGAGGTCGCTCGTCGCCTGCGCGGTGACGGAGAGGTCCTTGACGGCGTCGAGGACGGCGTCGCTCGCCTCGCGCAGGGTCGAGTCGTTCGGGGCCGTGATCTCGACCGCGATGTCGGAGGAGGCGAAGCCGCCACCGGCCGCGGCGACGGAGATATCACCGGCGTCGTCGAGCTCGCCCATGCGGTCGCGCACGGTCTGCTGGAGTTCCACCTGGTCCACATCGGAGTCGGTCGTGATCGAGAAACTTCCCGATCCCCCGCCGCTGAAGGCGGCCTGCAGCGCACTGCCGCCGGACCCGAGCGAGAGCTGCACGGTGTCGACGCCGTCGATCTCGAGCAGGGCGGACTCGACCTTCTTGGCCGCCTTGTCCTGCTCCTCGAGGCTGGTGCCGAGCGGCAGCGTCTGCGTGACGGTCAGCGTGTTCTGCCCGCTGTCGCCGATGAAGTTGGTCTTCAGCAGGGTCGCGGCAGCGCCGCTGCCGACCAGGACGAAGAGAGCGAGCAGCAGGGTGACGACCGGTCGCGCGAGCGTCGCGCGGATGACCGGCAGGTACACCTTCTGCAGGCGGGTCGGCTTGTCTAGCTCGTCGTCCTCGGTCGGGGCGTGGGCGCCCGCAGCACCCGCCTTGTTGCCGAGGAACCAGTACGCGAGCACCGGCACGATCGTCAGCGAGACGAACAGCGAGGCGGCGAGCGCGATGGTCACCGTCAGCGCGAAGGGCCGGAACAGTTCGCCGGTGATGTCACCGACGAGGGCGAGCGGAAGGAAGACGGCCACGGTCGTGACGGTCGACGCGGTGATCGCGCCGGCGACCTCGCGCACGGCGGTCCTGATCGCCGCGCCCTTGTCGTCCCCGAGCGAGAGGTGTCTCTTGATGTTCTCGATGACGACGATGGAGTCGTCCACAACGCGGCCGATCGAGATCGTCAGCGCACCGAGGGTGATGATGTTGAGCGTGTAGTTCGAGGCCCACATGCCGATGAAGGTGATGAGCACCGAGGCGGGGATCGAGATCGCGGTGACCAGGGTCGAACGGATCGAGAGCAGGAAGATCAGGATCACGAGGACGGCGCCGACGAGGCCGAGGACACCCTCGACGCTGAGGCTCTCGATCGACTGCTCGATGAACGGCGCCTGGTCGAAGACGACGCTGACCTTCGCGTTGCCGCCGATCGCGTCCTCGATGTCCGGGATCATGTCGGTGACCAGCTGGGACACGGAGACGACGTTGCCGGCCGGCTCCTTGGTCACGGCGATGGTGACGGAGGGCTCACCGTTGACGCGGGAGATGCCGGTGACCGGGTCGTCGACGACCTCCACGGTCGCGACGTCGCCGATCGTGACGGCACTCGTCCCGCCGATGAGGGGGAGGGCGGCGAGGTCGTCGGTGCTGGTGATGCGGGATCCGGACTGGACGGTGAGGGTGGACCCGTCCTCCGTGATCTGGCCGGAGGGGAGCAGCGTGCCGTTCGCGTCGAGGGCGTCGCGGATGGCGGCGGTGGACAGGCCTGCCGCGAGGAGGGCGGTGGTGTCCGGCGTGATGGTGACGCGCTGGGTCGTCGCGCCGAGCAGCGAGGCGTCGGAGACGCCTTCCAACTGCCCGATGTCCGTCAGGACGCCGCCGTTGATCGCCGCCGCGAGGTCGGAGTCGGAGAGGTCGCTAGTCACGGCGAGCTGGATGACGGGCAGGTCGCTGAGGCTGAAGGTGAGCACCTGGGGCTCGACGTCGGCGGGCAGCTGCGACTTGATGCGGTTGATCGCCGAGACGACCTTCTGCTCGGCGGTCGCGATGTTGGTGCCGTAGGTGAAGGACGCCGTGATCTGCGACACGTTGGTGCTCGAGGTCGCGGTCGTGTCCTCCAGCCCGTCGACACCCTGGATCGCGTTCTCGATCGGGGTGGAGACGTCGGCGTTCACCACGTCCGGGCTGGCGCCCGGGTAGGTGGTGACGATGAAGAGGTTGGGCAGCGAGAGCGAGGGGATGAGCTCCTGCTTGAGGCTCGTCAGGGCGACGCCGCCGAAGATGCCGATGACCACGGTGACGAGCGCGATGAGCGCTCGGTTGCGCAGGCTGAAGACGGACAGGAGGTGCACGGTGTTCCCCTCGGATCGCTGTGTGCTGGTGGTGCGCACGTCGGCGTGCCCACAGGAATCCTCCCATCGGCCCCCGGCTCCCCGCGTACTCCTCAGGGATTATCAGGAGGAGTTCAGGGAGCGGGCCTAGACGACCTCGGCGAGGAAGTTCTGTTCGGCGACCGGCCCGCGTCGGACGGCGGACCAGGCGCGCTGCAGGGCGGCGACCGCGCGATCCGTCTCCTCGGCCGAATAGCTGAAGGGGATGCGGAGGAAGCGCTCGAAGGCCCCGTCGATGCCGAAACGGGGACCCGCCGCGAGCAACAGGCCCTCGGTGCGGGCGGCGAGCGTGAGCTGCGAGCTGAGGGCGGTGCCGAGACCCACCCACATCGTGAGCCCGCCGTCGACGTGCGGGACATGCCACTCGGGGAAGGACCGCGCGAGGGCGGACTCGAGGTGATCGCGGCCGACGCGGAGCGTCTCGCGACGTGCCGCGAGGACGGTGTCGAAGTCCTCGAGCACGTTCTTGACGAGCAGTTGCTCGAGGATCGGCGTGCCGAGGTCACCGGCGCCGCGCACTCGGACGAGGCGTTGGATGAGCGGGCGCTCGGCGCGGATCCAGCCGACCCGGATGCCGCCCCAGACGCTCTTGCCGACCGAGCCGATAAGCACGGCGGGGCCGTAGGCGGCGAGCGGAAGCGGGGTCCAGTCCCGGTCGATGGTCATCTCGGCCATCGTCTCGTCGGCGACGATCACCGTGCCCTGGCGCTCGGCCATGCGCAGCATCCGCACCCGCTGCTCAACGGGCATGGAGCGGCCGGTCGGGTTGTGGAAGTCGGGCATGAGGTAGGCCATGGCCGGGCTCGTCCGCTGCAGCGCCTGCTCGAGGGCCGCATCGTCCCAGCCCTCCTCCGTCGTGACCGAGACGGGCACGAGCCGAGCGCCGGTCGCGCGGATCGCCTCGTAGGCGTGCGGATAGCTCGGGCTCTCGACGAGCGCGGCGTCCCCCCGGTTGAGCAGGGTGCGGGAGAGGAGGGCGATCGCGTGCTGCGCGCCGATCGTCACCATCACCTGCTCCGGCTCGGTCGGCAGGCCGCGGGCGGTGTAGCGCGCCGCGATCGCCGCGCGGAGGTCGGGGACGCCGACCGGGTCGAAGCCGGCATCGACGAGGTAGGCCGGCAGCTCGTCCGCCGCCCGGCGGGCCGCCTCCGCGACGATCGGGGTGGCCGGGAGCGCCGCCTTGCTGAAGTCGAGGTACCCGGCGGACGCACTCTCGATGAGCACGGGGGAGCGGTGGGGCAGGCGCGCGACGCTGCCGGATCCGCGGAGGCTGTCCAGGTAACCGGCGTCGCGCAGCTCGCCGTATGCCGCCGTCACGGTGGTGCGGCTCACACCGAGCTGGGCGGCGAGCTCCCGCTCGGCGGGAAGGCGCGTGCCGAGCGGGATGCGCCCGTCGATGATGAGGAGGCGGATACGGTCGGCGAGTGCCACATAGGCGGCGGAGGAGGCCGCTTCGCGCCATCCGCGCACCATGGAGGAGAGAATCCGGGCCGATATCGAAGCCATTGGACCACCTTAGGTGAATTGGCTATGGAGTAGCCAGCCAATCACTCCGCATCATTGTCCTCATGCTTCTCGCACGTCGCCTCGTCCAGCTGCTCGTCGGCCTGTTCCTCTACGGGATCGCCATCGCCATGATGGTGCAGGCCGGCATCGGCGTACCCCCGTGGGACGTCCTCACGCAGGGCCTCGTCAACGTGACCGGCCTCCCGTTCTGGGCGCTGACCAACATCATCGGGGTGTTCGTGCTACTGCTGTGGATCCCCATCCGGCAGAAGCCGGGGATCGGCACCGTGCTCAACGTTCTCCTGATCGGCCCGTCTGCCGGTGTCGGCCTCGCGTTCATCCCGCCCATGACGGAGGTGGTGCCGCGCATCGCGTTGTTCGGCGGCGGCCTCGTCGTGCTCGCGATCGCGAGCGGCCTCTACATCGGCGCCCGGTTCGGGCCCGGCCCGCGCGACGGCCTCATGACCGGCCTCCACGCCCGCTTCGGCTGGCCGATCTGGGCGGTGCGCACCGGCATCGAGGTGACCGTGCTGCTCATCGGCTGGGCGCTCGGCGGCAACGCGGCGATCGGCACCATCGCGTTCGCGCTGCTCATCGGGCCGATGGTCAACGTGACCATCCCGTTCTTCACGGTGAAGCCGAGGGAGTCTGCAGCCTCCCCGGCCCCCGTCGTCCCGGCCTAGAGCGCGCGACCCGCGTAGGCCACGAGCGCGTCGCGCACGAATCCCGCGCCGACCACGCCGCCGTAGTTCTTCGCGAACCGCTCGTCCGTGACGTACAGGTCGGCCAGGCCGATCACGTAGTCCTTCAGCGCATCGGGCCTCCCCGGCACGCTCGCGAGCCACGCGACGTGCCGCGCGGCCAACTCCTGAGCCTCGGCGCCCGCGGGGTCCACGCCCCGCCCGGCCGCCGCGACCCAGTCGCCGCTCAGCTGCGCGACCTGCGCCTGCCAGGCCTTCTGCCCCTCCGCGCTCATCGAGCGCCACCACGCATCGCTTCTCGCGTACGCGTCGGTTCCCCAGCGCTCCTCGACCTCCGCCTTGTGCTGCGTGTGGTCGAATCCGTCGAACATGTCGTTCACCATCAGTTGTCCACCTCCCTCCATCGTCAGAATGGTCGTCTCGACGCTCGAGATCTGCCGGTCGATCCGCGCCTTCTCCTCCTCCAGCCACCGGAGGTGACCGTGGAGGGCCTGCACGTCGTCGCGCTGCCCGGCGAGCACCTCGGCGATCGCCGGGAGCCCGAGGCCGAGGCCGCGCAGCAACAGAATGCGCTGCAACGTGACGAGCGCCTCCTCGTCGTAGCGCCGGTAGCCGTTGGCCCCGCGCTTCGACGACAGCAGTCCCGCGTCCTCGTAGTGGCGCAGCGTGCGACTCGTCGTTCCCGACAGCCGCGCCACCTCCTGTATCGACCAGTCCATGCCCCCCACGCTAAACCTTGACGCAACGTCAAGGTCAAGGCTTGTGTGGCTCAATGCTGCGCGTCGTTGAGCGGGCGGGGGTTTGATGAGCGCGCGGCGGTTCACACCGGCGCGCGCACGACAAAAGTCCGCGGGGTGGGTGCCGATCGTGGAGAAACGGGGGCGGAGATAGTAGCCGGCCTGCGGGCGCGGGCTCGCGCAGCGAGATCCGGGCCTGCGATCGCGGCCGGACGGATCTCGCGGCGCACGATGCCCGCCTGGCCGGCCGCGCCTCCGGTTGTTCACGCTCGGCGGCCCGCGCGCAGCCAGCGCGCTGTGGTTTGCGGAGCGCGCCGCGATTCGAACCTCAGCGCGCTCACCAAACCCCCGCGCGCTCAGCGACGCGCAGCATTGGGCCACCCCACACCGTGTCACCCGCCACGCGCGGGCGAGGGTTGCGCTCGGTTGAGACGCGATATATCGTGATTGTACGCACACGCGATATATCTTGATTGGACAGGTCATGCAGGAACAGAAGTGGATCGTCGAGGGCGACAAGACCATCGAGCTCGGGGCCATCCGCCGCCTCAAGGTCGGACTCATCGGCGGGCAGGTCGACGTCATCGGCCACGACGAGCCGACAACCCGCATCGAGGTGCACTCGGTCCGCGGCCGGTCGCTCAAGATCACCGCGATCGGGGACAGCCTCGAGATCGACCATGCCCAACTCGCCTGGGACAACTTCATCGACGTCTTCCGTTCGGTGACCGGCGGCGCCCGCGCCGACGTGAGCATCCTCGTGCCCCGCGACGTCGCCCTCAAACTCGGTGTCGTCAGCGCGACCGCGCTCGTCTCGGGCATCACGAGGGATCTCAGCGCGAGCACCGTCAGCGGCGAGCTCGTCCTCGACGGCGTCACCGGCGACGCGACTCTCAACGCCGTCGGCGGCGAGATCAGCGCCCGCAACCACTCCGGCCGGATCGGCGTCAACACGGTCAGCGGCGACGTCACGGCCAGCGGCGCGATCACCCGTTTCGCGGCCGATACCGTCAGCGGCGATATCTTCCTCGACGCGACCGGCACGCCGGATCACGTGCGCGTCAACACGGTCTCGGGCCACGTGACCGCGCGTCTCGCTCCCGGCGCGGCGCAGTACAAGGTCAACACGGTCGGCGGCAAGGTCACCCTCGACGACTCCGAGATCTCGGGCGTCCGCGGCGGCTACACGGGTCGTCACGGCCAGCTCGACGGCTCGTGGACCGACGTCCGCGTCAACACCGTCTCGGGCAACGTCAGCGTGCTGCACACGGTGTCGGCATGACCCCCGCCGTCTTCGCGCACGGGCATCTGCGCCTCTACCTGCTCTCCATCCTGGCCGACACCGACATGCACGGTTACGATCTCATCCAGGCCTTGGACAAGCGGTTCGGCGGCACCTACACGCCGAGCGCCGGCACCATCTACCCACGCCTGTCGAAGCTGGAGGCCGAGGGGCTCGTCACCAAAGCCGCCGACGGCCGCAAGACGATCTACTCGATCACGGACGCCGGGCGGGCGGAGTTGGAAGCCCGACGCGGCGAACTGGACGCCATCGAGAACGACGTGACCGACTCCGTCCGCCGCCTGGCCGACGAGGTGCGCTCCTCCGTCTCGGAGGCGATGAAGAGCCTGCGCGCCGACCTCGCCTCGGCGGCCCGCGAGGTGCGTGAGGAGACGGTCCGCGAGGAGCGCAGCACGCGCACAGAGAACCGGTCGCGCCTGCAGGATGCCGACGTCGCGCTCAGCGAGTTCCGGCACGAGATGCGCGCCGACCTCCGTGACCACGCGGCCTACGGCGAGCTGTCCGCGGCCACGATCGCGCTCCTGAAGGAGCAGCTCGACACCGTGCGCGAGACGATCCGGGCGTCATTGAAGGCTTAGCGCGAAGCCCACTGCCACGGCGGCCCGTCGAGCATCCCCTGCCCGACGAGTCGGGTCTCCCCTTCGCCGGTCTTCTCGAGCTCGTGCACGAGCGCATCGGGGAGGGAGGCAACGAGGGCGTCGGAGTGGGAGACCACGATCACCTGCGAATGACGGGTCGCGGAGGCGATCAGCTCGCCGAGTGGCTCGAGCAGCGCGGGGTGCAGGCTCGTCTCCGGCTCGTTGAGCACCAGCAGGGGAGCGGGGCGCGTGCTCAACAGTGCCGCCACCCAGAGCAGGTAGCGGAGGGTCCCGTCCGAGAGCTCGGACGCCGCGAGCGGACGCAGCAGTCCGGGCTGGCGCAGGTGCAGCTCGAAGCGACCGCCACTGTCGCGCACCTCGATGCGGCTGCCCGGCAGCCCGCGATCCACGGCGGCGGCGAGCGCGTCGCTGTCCCCCTGTTCGTCGATCGTCTGCAGGGCGGCCGCCAGGTCCGCTCCGTCGGAGGCCACGACGGGAGTCCGTGTGCCGATGCGCGCCTGGCGCGCCGGCGCGTCCTGGTCGGTGCGCACGTGGTCGTAGAAGCGCCACCGCCGCATCCGCTCCCGTAACGCGTACACCTCCGGCGCGAGGCGCGGGTCGGCCACCTCGGCCAGCACGCTCGACCAGCCGGGGACGGTCGGCTCGTAACGCTGCCAGCCCTCGTCGGTGCGCACGCGCGCCGTGGGTCCGCGGCGTTCGGTCAAGAGGGACGCGGGCCGCAACAGCGGCCCGTTCCAGACCGCCTCGACCTTGATCTCCGGGTCGAGGATGAACGATCGACTCTCGGTGGAGGGGTGGCCGAACTCGATCGAATAGCCCAGGTCATCCCCCGCGACGCCCATCCGCAGCGCGACCGGGGGACGCCGACTACCGCCACTGCTCGGTTGGCCTTTCAGCGCGGTCGAGGTCCCGGCCCACAGTGTGGAGACCAGCCCGCCCTCCTGCGCCAGCGCGCCGATCGCGCCATCCTGTGACGCGGCAGCGAGCAGCCGCAGCGACCGGTAGAGGCTCGACTTGCCGCTGCCGTTGGCTCCGGTGACGACGGTGAGCGGAGCGAGCGGGAGAACGAGGGAGCGCAGGGAGCGGTACCCGTCGACGGCGAGAACGGAGAGCATCAGTCCACTATGTCCGCCGCCCCTGTCACTGCGGTGCGAAGGCCACCGGCACGTAGAGATCCTGCACGCGATCGGCCGCCGCGGTGTGGTCGTTGCGGGTGAAGACGCCGCAGGCGTCGACCGTGCAGTCGACGTTCTCGTCGGCCGCGACCGGCACCTCGAGGTAGGCGGTGAAGGTGCCGCCCGCGACGTCGTCGTAGCTGCGCGCGCCGAAGAGCCGCCAGGCCCAGTCGTCGTTGATCCAGTTGCTCGGGGCCCACTGGATGGTCCCCTCCGGGGCAGCCTCGCCCTCGGTGGACGGCACGCCGCCCAGGCATGGGCCCGGCTTGGCCCCGGGCTCCGGAACACGGCAGATCGCGACGTAGATGCCCCGGGCACCGTCGTAGCCGGTTCCGCTCACGACGAGGTGCTGGCCCGGCTCGAGCGCGGACGTGTCGATCGTCCCGCCCGGCTCATCCGAGAGGACGTCGAAGCTGCGGGTGCGGCCGTCGTCCCCGGTCGCCGTGACGGTGAGCGGCCACTCCTCGGCGGCCTCCTCCTGGTTCGACGAACCCTGGTCCCGATGCGTGAGGATCGGCACCGCGACGACCGCGACCAGCGCGATCACGACGACGAGAGCACCGACCACGAACCACCACCAGCGCACGCGGCGACGGGGGCGGGCGGTCTCGGTCACTCCGCGATTCTATGGCGCGCTTGACTGCCGGGTTCCAAGGAGTAGAGTCCCCCCTCGTGACTAGCGAAGGCCGGTCCGCCAAACGGTGGATCATCGGCGAGCCCCTCCCCTCCGACAAGCTCGAAGGCCAGCTGCTCCCCAAGTCACTCGCCCTCCCGATCTTTGCGAGTGACCCTCTCTCCTCGGTGGCCTATGCCCCACAGGAGCTCCTATTGATCCTGACGATCGGCGGGCTCTCCTTCCTGTCGTTCTCGCCGGGCATCGCAGCCTGCGTCGTGCTGCTGTTGCTGGTGGTCGTCGCCTCGTACCGCCAGCTCATCAAGGCCTACCCCTCGGGCGGTGGCGACTACGAGGTCGCGCACCGCAACCTGGGCGAGAAGGCGGGGCTCGTGGTCGCGAGCGCGCTCCTCGTCGACTACATCCTCACCGTGGCAGTGTCGGTGGCATCCGGAGTGGACAACATCATCTCCGCCTTCCCCGCCCTTGCACCGCTCCGGGTGGAACTGGCCGTCTTCTTCGTCGTGGTGCTCATCGCGGTCAATCTGCGCGGAGTGTCCGAGTCGAGCAAAGCCTTCGCCGCCCCCACCTACCTTTTCATCGGCAGCGTCGTCATCATGGTGGTGACCGGACTCGTCCAGACGCTGCTGGGCAACGCGCCGGTCGCCGAGAGCGCGGCCCTCGACTTCAACCACGAGGAGCTCGTCGGCTTCGGCGTCGTCCTCCTGCTGTTGCGCGCGTTCGCGAGCGGCTGTTCGGCGCTCACCGGCGTCGAGGCGATCGCAAACGGCGTGCAGGCATTCCGCACCCCGAAGGTGCAGAACGCTCAGCGCACCCTGGTCATCATGGGCGGCATCGCGATCGCCCTGTTCATCGGCGTCACGACCCTCGCCCTCATCGCGCGCGTCCACTACGCGGAGCACCCGGCCCGGCAGATCATCGGGTGGGAGGAGGGGGACGTCCAGCGCTCCGTCATGGCCCAGCTGGCCGCCGCCGTGTTCGGCGGGGACACCTCGATCATGTTCTACGTCGTCCAGGCGACGACGGCTCTCGTGCTGCTGCTCGCCGCCAACACGGCGTTCAACGGCTTCCCGCTGCTCGGCTCGGTGCTCGCCCGCGACGAGTACGTGCCCAAGTCGCTCAACACCCGCGGCGATCGCCTCGTCTACTCGAACGGCGTCATCGCCCTCGGCGCCGTAGCCGCCCTGCTGCTCGTCGTCTACCAGGCGAGCCTCACGAACCTCATCCAGCTGTACATCATCGGCGTCTTCGTCAGCTTCACCCTCGGCCAGACCGGCATGGTCGTGCACTGGACCCGCCTGCTGCGACGGGGCGAAGGCGATCGCGGCCAGATCCTGCGGTCGCGCGTCATCAACACGGTCGGCGCCGTCTCCACCTTCTCGGTCCTCGTCATCGTGACGATCACCAAGTTCACCCACGGCGCCTGGCTCGTCTTCGTGATCATGCCCGTGCTCTACATCGTCATGCTCCGGATCAACCGCTACTACAAGCGGGTGGAACAGGACACGACGGTCGACACCACCACCGAATTCGGTGCCTCCGGCGACCACGCGATCGTGCTCATCGGCCGCATGCAGAAGCCGGCGCTCAAGGCCATCGACTACGCGATCGCGGCCCGACATGACACCCTCGAGGCCGTCCACGTCAACATCGACGACGCCTCCTCCGAGCTCCTGCAGCGGCAGTGGGCCGAGCAGGGCATCGAGATCCCGCTGCGCATCGTCGACTCCCCCTACCGCGACATCTCGATGCCGCTCATCAAGCACATCAAGGCGCACCGCGAGGAGCACGGCTCCGAAGTGGTCACCGTCTACACGCCCGTCTACATCGTCGGCCACTGGTGGGAGGGCGTGCTGCACAACCACAAGAGCCGCCGCATTCGCCAGAAGCTGCTGCTGTGCCCCGGCGTCACCGTGGCGCTCGTGCCGTGGCTGCTCGACTCGACGAGAGCGCTCTACACCCGCCAGCAGCGGGCGTTGCCGGGTCAGGCGCGTCGTGGCGAGCCGGTGCGCCCGGTGCTGCGCAAACCGCTGCCGCCCGTCACGAAGCGATGAGCTGGCGTTCGCTGTTCGCGGTGGCCGTCGGCGGGATGCTGGGGGCGTCGCTGAGGCTGGCGATCGACGCGCTCCTCCCGCATGAACCCTCCGAGTTCCCGCTCTCGACACTCCTCATCAACATCGTCGGATCCTTCGCGTTGGGCGTCCTCGTCGCACGCGTCTGGCCGGTCGCGCCGGAGTGGCTGCGCGCCGGTCTCGGCGCGGGGCTCGTCGGCACCTTCACGACCTTCTCGGCCCTCACCGTCTCGCTCGTGGCCCTGGGCTTCACGCCGATCGCCGCGCTGTACCTCCTCCTCTCGGTGGGCGGCGGGCTCGCCACGGCGCTCCTCGGGCTCCGGATGGGGCGGCGTCGCGCATGATCGCCCTCGTCGCGATCCTCGCCGGAGCCGTCGGCGCTGTGCTGCGCTACCTCCTCACGCGGATCCTCGGTTCGCAGCGCGGCGTCCTCCTCGTGAACGCGGTCGGGTCCCTCGTCGGCGGTGTCGTGCTCGCGATGGCCGACCCGGACCTCCGGCTCATCCTGCTCAGCGGTTTCTGCGGCGGGCTCACCACCTTCTCCACCCTCAGCGTCGACACCGTCGAGCTCGCGCTCGCCGGTCGCACCGGCCGTGCCGCGCTGAACATCGCCCTCAACCTCGTGGTCGGCGTGGCCGCCGCCGCCCTGGGCTACCTGCTCTTCTCATGAGTAGCCCGTTGCGCACAGTCCGCGGACGCGGACACTGTGCGCAACGGGCAACTCACGAGAGCAAGGTCTCTAGCCCTTCAACGGGCGGAGCTGCGCGCCCCCTCTTGGGGAGGAGGCTCTACCCCTTCTCCCCGCCCTCGGTCGTGTTCATGATGCGGCGCTGGAAGATGAAGAACAGCACCGCGACCGGGATGCTCATGAGAACCGCCGCCGCCAGCTTGAGCGGGTACTGGTTGCCGTTGCCGTACTCGCCGGAGGTGAGGGAGGCGACACCGGTCGTGAGGGTGTTGAGATCCGTGCTCTGCCGGGAGACGACGAAGTGCGCGAACTCGTTCCATGACCCCTGGAAGCTGAGGATGAACAGCGTGATGAGGGCGGGTCGGGCCATCGGCAGGACGATCGTCCAGAAGGTGCGGAAGACGCCGGCGCCGTCGATGCGCGCCGCCTCCTCCACCGAGATCGGGATCGACTCGAAGAACTGCTTCATGATGAAGATGCCCGCCGCGTCGATCATGATCGGGATGATCATGGCGGCGTAGCTGTCCCAGATGCCCAGCTCCTTGAGGATGAGGAAGCGCGGGATGAGCAGCACCACGTTCGGCACCGCCATCACGCCGATGAGCGCCGCGAAGATGACCGTGCGCCCACGGAATCGCAGTCGCGACAGCGCGTAGCCGGCGAGGGAGTCGAAGAACACCCGGCCGAGCGTGACGACGACGGTGATGAAGGCGGAGTTCGCCGTCCACTGCAGCAGGGGCACGCTCGTGAAGAGGCGTTCGTAGGCGGTCCAGGTCCAGGTCTCCGGCAGCAGCGACAGCGGGTTCTGACTCGCATCCGCGTCCGTCTTGAACGAGCCGGCGATCGAGATGAGGAAGGGGTAGATGTAGATGAGCGCCAGCAGGATGAGCAGCAGGTAGCTGCCGAGCACCCCGGCCCGCACCCGTGGAGAGAGGGTCCGACGGCGCTGGACCATGACCGCGGTCATCGCGACACCTCCTTCGATGCCGCTCGCGCCGCGTCCCGGCGCAGGGCGGCCTCGGCCTTCGCGACCCGGCGGATCCCCGCCTTTCCGAGGTCGCGGTCCCGCAGCACCCAGCGCTGCACGAGCGTGAAGAACACGATGATCGCGAACAGGATGAAGCTGATCGCCGCACCCTCACCCCAGTTGAGGCTCCGGAAGGAGGTCTGGTATGCGAGGAACGCCGGCGTCAGCAAAGTCTTCGCCGGGTCGCCGCCGCCGGTCAGGTAGATCTGGTCGAACACCTGCCACGAGCCGATCAACCCGAGAGTGAGCACCGTGAAGAGCGTCGGCTTGAGCATCGGCAGGGTGATGGAGAAGAACTTCCGGAACGGCCCTGCCCCGTCCATCAGTGCCGCCTCGTCGATCTCCTGACCGACGTTCTGCAGCGCCGCCAGGAACAGCAGCATGAAGGTACCCGAGGTGGTGAAGACGGCCAGCACGATGATCACGCACATGGCGACGGAGGGACCACTCAGCCACGACCACCACGTCAAACCGAGGGGTCCCGCGCCGGCGAGCGCCGCAGGCGCTTCCGTTATTCCGATCCCGCGCAACAGGTTGTGGATGATGCCGCCCGGGTCGGCGAACCAGTTCGGCCCGTTCACGCCGAGCCAGCGCAGGACGCTGTTCACGGCGCCGGAGGCGGTGAACAGGAAGATGAAGATCGTGGTGATGGCGATCGAGCTGGTCACCGACGGGAAGTAGAAGGCGGTGCGGAAGAAGCCGCGACCGCGCAGCACCCGGCGGTTGACCTGCACGGCGAGGAAGAGGGCGAGTGCGGTCTGCAGCGGCACCACGAGGATGACGTAGTACATGTTGTTGCGCAGCGACGTACCGAAGTCGCGCTGGGCCAGGCCATCCTCCGTCAGGACCGCCCGGTAGTTCTCCGCGCCGACGACATCCGAGTTGCCGAGGGGTGACCCCAGCCCGTTCCAGTCGCTGAAGCTCACGTAGAGCGCCAGGCCGATCGGCAGCACGAGGAAGACCCCGATGATGAGGATCGCCGGCGCCGTGAACAGCCAGCCGTAGCGCGCCTCGCCGCTGCGGATTCCCTTCGACATCTCACCCTCCTTTGGGCGGTTCCGGGCGGCGGCACGGGGCCGCCGCCCGGGTCACACTGCTATCCGTTCGCCCCGACTATCCGTTCGCCTCGTCAAGCGCGGCCTGCATCGACTCCTGGATGGAGGCGAGGATGGCCTCGGCGTCACCGACGACCAGGCCGGCGAGCTGCGAGTTGAGGTCCGCGACCACGTCGGCCGAGCCGGCGAAGTTCACGGGCGAGACCGCGTACTCGTTGCCGGCGACGAAGCTCGCGTTCTCCGGGTATGTCTCGGCGTAGGTCGCCGCGGCCGACTCGGTCGACGGGATCACGCCGAAGGCCTCCGCGAAGGCGAGCTGCTGCTCGTCCGCCGTGAGGTATTCCACGAGCGACTGCGCCTGCGCCGAGGTGTCGCCGCCCGCCGGGATGCCCCAGCAGTTGGTGAAGGTGAAGGTGGACTTGCCACCGGGGCCCTCGGGCAGCTCATAGGCGGCGTAGTTGGTGTCGGGGAAGTCCCCTGCGATGCCCTTGA